>SDBT01014457.1_pt1 | contig 12587 bp, 9 predicted proteins | sample 2277101 | NCBI WGS metagenome assembly SDBT01 (sample SAMN10404973, study PRJNA504765) | marine sediment metagenome | isolation source: marine sediment core GS10_PC15, 103 cmbsf | place: Arctic Ocean: Southern Knipovich Ridge | collected 2010 | reverse complement strand
CTGCTGATGCTAGAAATCCTGGTGTTGATAATCCCGCCTTTTCTTTTTTTGATGCAAACACGCCCATTACCTATGCACCGCTGATAATGAGTCTAAACAATACCACACAACGAACATCAAAAGATCCTCTTTGTTTAAACCGGTCACACATTAATCTTGCAAGTGCTGCAACACGCTCACACTCGCACAAAATTTTTATTAATGCTGGCCATACATGGGCAAATGGTGTGTGTGGTTTAATTCCATTTTTAACCATTGGTGGCATGATCGAATTTGGCCCTAAAATAAAATGCGGAAAAACTACTGGCCTTACATGCGGTCTTAGCAGTCTTTCACAAATTGGCATCTGGCTCAAAAGTGGTTTTTCTTTTTGACGAAAAAGATCGACCCTCAGCTGAGAATCGATCTTTTTTGTTAAATCATAATTTTGTTAATCAGGTTTTACTTAGTTCTTTTTAATTTAATATAATCAACAACCTGATTAATATTTGTTAATTGTTCTGCATCTACATCATCAATTTCAATGCCAAATTTACTTTCAAGCTCTAGAATGATTTCTACCATATCAAGAGAATCTGCACCAAGGTTTTCAAAAGTAGATGCCTTTGCAATCGCATTTTTGTCGGTATTTAATTTTTCTGCAACAACCGCCACCACCTCGTTGTAGGTATCTCCCCTATCAAACGTCATCTTTCGTCACTCCGTCATTGTTTTTTTCTTCTATCAGGGATTTAAGTTTATCTATATCCGCTCGATTATTGATCACAATACTAAGCTTATCAGGATAACGTTCTTTAATTAAGTCAACAAGTGTTTGACCTGGACCAATAGCAACAAATAAATCACAGTCTTTTAATTTGTCTACAACTTTTTTCCACTGAATTGGTTCATGCAAAGCTCGTACTACTGCATCAGTAACTTGTTCACTTTTTTTAATTACTTTTGCATCAACACCGCTCATAACTGGAATGGAAAGATCCTTTAAATCAACCTTGGGTAAATATATTTTAAAACTATTAACCACCGGCTCCATAATTTCAGAATGCAACCCAAATGCAGTATCAACGTACTCCATTTTTACACCCTCTTCTTGTAACGCAAGATCATAAAGCGCTTTTATTGCTTGCGTATGACCAGAGACAATAAAATTTGATTTATCAATAAAAATGGCGATATCAGCGCGATGTTCTTTGGTGCTTACTTGCGTACATATTTTCTGTAATACAGATGATGACAAGCCAGAAATATGAATCAATTGTACATCAACACCATCTAAGAGTTCTTGATAAAAAGTTGCATACTTGCTAAGCATATAAAGACCGTCAGGAAAACTGAGTCCCTGCGCTGCAAACAATGCTGCATACTCACCATCGTTGTATCCCGCAATCACGTCAGGAGTAATTCCCTCTTCTTTTAAAAGAGAAAATATCGACGCGCTTACTAAAAAAAGCGATGGAAATGCATTTTCCATTTTTGAAAGTTCTGCATCTGAAGATGCAAAACATAATTTTACAAAATTATTATCAAGACAATGTGAAGCCTGTTCAAAATATTCTTGAACAACACGAGACTCATCATATAACTCTTTGCCCATCCCGACGAACTGACTACCATATCCTGGAAAAAGAAAACAAACTTTCATAAGACCCTCATGTTATTGTGTACTTATTTTGTTCTATTCGTGCGTAGCCTTTTCGTCTATGTACTCTATTAAACGATGCAACCTCTTAACACTCTCGTCTTTTGACAGTATTGAAAGAAGATCAAAGACACCAGGTCCTGAACTTTTACCCGTAAGTGCAATACGAATCGGTTGAGCAATATCAACCAACTTGCATGAAAATTGATCACTTACTTTTTTAATACGATCACGCACTGGCTCATCACCCATCAACACTAATTCCTTTACGATAGCTTCCAAATGACTACGCGTGTTCATTGTAATCCATTTGTTAACGTCATCGATAGAATATGGCGTTGAACCATCGTATAATGCCTTTATATCGTCGGCAATATTGAGCAATGTTGTTGCGCGTGGTTTATATAAATCAATCAAAGCAAGTACTTGTTCATCACTCCAGTCTTTTAACTCAAGTCTAAACATATCTCGAACATCAAGAATTGCCTTTAAAAGATCTTTGCTCAACATATCTTTTATATATACACCATTTACCCAGCCAAGTTTTTCCATATCAAATACCGCACCCTTTTTACCAACGTGGTCTAACGAAAAATACGTAATAAGTTCATCCCGAGTGAAAATTTCTTGATCACCGTGTGACCACCCGAGACGGACAAGATAATTTACTAATGCGTCTGGCAAATATCCCTGATCTTTATAATCAAGCACAGCCGTTGCAGCATCACGCTTACTTAAGCGTCCCCCTTCAGGATTTAGAATCAATGGAAGATGCGAAAATTCAGGTGTGTCGTATCCCAATGCTTGGTATAATAAAATTTGTTTTGGTGTGTTGGACAAATGATCTTCGCCACGAATAACGTGTGTAATATCCATTGCATCATCATCAACAACAACAACAAAATTATAAACCGGACGTTCATCAGAACGAGCAATAATAAAGTCGTCTAGCTGACTGGCAGGAAAGGATACTCTACCGCGTATAAGATCATGAAATGCAACTTTTTGCAAACCATCCGGCAATTTAAAACGTACGACTCCTTGTCCGTTAGCATTGTTTTTTTGTATAAGACAATGGCGATCATACTTAATATATGTTGCACCGTCGGGCAATATTACCGCACAGCGGGTGTTAATTTCTTCTTCAGAGCAATAACAATAATATGCTTTTCCTTGCTCAATTAAAGAATCAATAAGTTCTTTGTGTATTTCAAATCGTTGCGATTGATACATCACCGGTTCGTCAGAACGTATCTCCGTCCATGCAAGTGCTTCAAGAATTTCTTCGGTATATTTATTTTCAGAACGTTGCATGTCAGTATCTTCAATGCGGACAAGAAAGGTTCCCCCTTTGTTTCTTGCAAACAACCAATTAAAAAGTGCAGTCCGTAATCCACCGATATGTAAATATCCGGTTGGCGATGGAGCAAACCTCACGCGAACAGATTTATTGTTTTTTTTTGTTTTGTTCATTGTTGCTCCCCATGATCATAACTTGATAATGTACTAACAAAAAATTACTTATGAAATCATTTGCAACATTTCTTGAGCCTTTTGTGCCCAAGGAGACATTGACTCTTGATCAGTTTGAGATTCTACCAAGGCAGTCAACAATGCCTGAGCTGCTTGGGTATCACCATTAGAACGATAGTATGAACCTAAATAAAAACGTGCCATATCACTATTGGTGTTTTCTTTGTCTTGAATAAGTGCACGTAGTTGTGTAACTCCGTCTTGGCGAATTTGTTCTTGTGTGCTGTCAAGCATCATCAGAGCGAATTTAGTTTTATACACAAAATATAAGGGAGACGACGTTGACATTTCATGCATGGCTTTTTTCATAACATCAATTGCTTCATCGTGTTTGTTTTGCCACACAAGCGATTCTGCCTTGAGTACTAACAAATAAGGACCAAAAGTAGAAGAAGCATGACGCTCATACGACGCATCAACTAATCGTTCTAAGTTCGGCCATGCAGTTTCAACGCCACCAATACCGCGTTGATATTCGTCAATTGCCTCTGCATACACTCGTTGTGCAACTTGTTCTTTTTCAACCGTACGTGAACGATACCAATATGCTGCCCCACCAAGAGCAATAACTGCCAACACTCCTAACCAAACATTATTGGAAATATCGGAAAAAAATGATCTAATTGAATCAAATGACTGATTTACTGGATTAGCTTGATTGTGTTGTGCCATCTGTTATACTCCGTTTCAATCTAAAAATACTTATAAGAACTCGCGGTTTTCATTTTAACTCAATTCCTTAGTAAGCGCAAAATTCAGTGTTGTCTAAAGCCAAAAATAGATCGTAGCTTTTGAGAAACAACCATAGTAACGCCACTTCGTTTTTCAGCAAGTGCAGCAACTTGTTCATTAAAAAGTTTCACAAATTTTTCTTCTTCTATCTGATGTGCAAAAATAAGAGCCTGCTCAATGGCAGCCGCATTAGAACATCCATGCGCGACAATAAAAGGATAATTTAATCCTAACAAAAGTGCGCCACCCTTTTTAGCATAATCAGTTTTTCTTTTTAATTTGTTAAAAATAGTCGAACCTAAATAAAAATATAATTTGCTTAGCCAAGAACTTGATGCTTCCTTTTTTAACCAGTGAAAAATAGCTCCGGTGGCTCCTTGTAATGCTTTGAGTAAAATGTTTCCCACAAAACCATCACACACCAAAACATCTGCATCACAACCAAAAATGTCACGTGATTCAATATTACCAATAAAATTAAGATGTGATTTTTCTAATAAGATATAGGCCTGTTTTACAAGCGATGACCCTTTATACGGTTCGGAACCATTAGAAAGAAGCGCTATGCGGGGCGACTCAATATTTTTCACCATGTGTACATAGACGTGCCCCATTTGCGCAAATTGTTCTAAATAAGCTGGTTTTGAATCTGTGTTAGCGCCAAGGTCTATACAAAAAATTGAACCATTATTCGTTGGAATAAAATCACCGATTGCTGGACGCATGACGCGTGGCGCCCTACCCAAAATAAGCGTACCAGCTACAAGAGCTGCGCCTGAATTTCCGGCAGAAACAACTGCACTCGCCTTACCATCAGCAACGGCTTGAACCGCTTTGACGAGCGACGAATCTTTTTTCTTAAGTACACTTTTGCTTGGTTCTTGCCCCATGTCTATTTCATCAGAACAATGAACAACCGTAAGTGGAAGAGAAGTCCAATCTGGACACATTTGATAGAGAAGTGGAACGATTTGATCTTCGTCCCCAAATAATTGAATAGATATATTTTGCTTTGCAGCAGCAATAGCGCCCTGAACTGCGGTACGCGGTGCAAAATCACCGCCCATTGCGTCGAGCGCTATCATAATAATTTCCTAATCAAGCGATATACCCCCAATCGCTAGCTACTTAGACTCGTCCACTGCAGGAGCAGCTTCTGGCGCTTGTTGTCCAAGCCGTGCTGATTTAGCACTCTTGGCTTCCGAACGCTTACCTGCACGTTCAGCCTTAGTAGTCAATATTTTAATTCCCTTGTAAAATCCACACCCCTTGCACACAGTATGTGGCATAAGTGCTTCTTGGCAATTTTTGCATTCGGTAATGGCTTGTATTTTTAGCCCCTTATTTGCAAATCTTTTGTCCCTACGCGAGCGGGAGCGTTTTCGTTTTGGTACTGGCATGACAACCCTTTGGATTCAACTTGTTAACAACATTATATTCTTAATAAAATAGGTGAAAAATGCTTCCTTAAAGGCCATTTAGGAAAAAATAAGCATTTAAACCTACAAGCTTCAACTCAATCTACAGTGATAATTCCTGAAAAAATTGCTAAGAACGCACAATCTATATAAGAAATAATACAAAATTTAAACAAAAAAAGCAAAATAAAGCAAGGGTTATTGGGCAACCCATAGTCCAGATATTGTCTGTTCAATACGCCCGCTCAGTTGTAAATCAAACAGATGTACCTGTACCTGGGCAAGACTTAACCCACTTTTGACCATAATATCGTCAATATTTGTCGGCTGATCACAGTAATTAACAATTTTGTCTTCGACCGTGATGGGAGTTTTTTTGGTTTTCTGAGCAATCACCCTATCAGCCCTGCCAATTGGTATTTGCTGATTTTTTTCAATTTTGGTCGGCACTTTCACATTATTTTTCTTTTGAGTAACAACCTGTTCTCCAAGTGCCTGCAGTATATCTTGTGCACCTTGCACCAATAAAGCCCCTTGCTGAATAAGCATGTGACATCCAGCACTCAACTCATCTTCAATCGACCCTGGAAGAGCAAAAACATCTCGTCCTTGTTCGAGAGCGCAATAAGCCGTAATGAGCGCACCACTTTTTTTGGCTGCCTGAACCACAAAACACCCATGACTTAACCCTGAAATAATACGATTTCGGGTGGGAAAATTTCCTGGGTGAGGATCAGTAGTAAGAGGAAAACTACTCAAAAGTGTGCCTCCCGATTCTTTTATTGATTCAAATAATTTTTCATTTGCTGCCGGATATGGCCGCAATAAACCAGAACCCAATACTACAACTGTTTTACCTCCTGCCACTAACGTACTAGTATGAGCCATAGTATCAGCGCCATACGCACCTCCGCTTATAATGGTCCATCCATAAGCAACTAAATCCGGCACTACATGTGCAATAGTGCGCTGAGCATAACGCCCGGCTTTGCGAGCACCTACAATGGCGACGGTTTTATGATCAGAAGGGGGTGCCCCCTGCCAGTACAAAATTGATGGCGGGTAATGAATGGCACGCAACAAATGTGGATACTCATCATCTGCTAATGTCATCCAATTAATGTTGTGCTTGGCAATCAGCTCTAACTCTTTTTCAAGCTCATCTGTATTTTGCAAACCAACAACTAACTTTTTTGATTGTAGTTCTGTCAGACCAAATAATTGAATAAACTCTTTTTGACCAAGTTGGTATAAATCAAGTTTATTTTTATTATCCAAAATTGATTGAATAGCAGCTGGTCCAATGCCGGAAATAAGTGAGAGATGTAAGAGTAAGTTTTTTTGATTCATATATAAGAAAAAGGTTTTGCATTACAAGAAAAACTCATAATGCAAAACCGCATGTTTAAAAACCCAAAAAAGGATCAAAATTGTCTGTATTATTATCTACACCGGGAGCACGCAAACCTTCATCTTGTTCTGATTGGTCAAGATGCTCAGAGAACATATCAAATTCATTTTGAGCGCTCATAGTAAGTTGTTCAGTTGAATCATCAGAGGATGCTTTTACAACACCAGCCACTACTTTTTTATCCTGCTCTTGTGAACTGTTGTCTCCTGAATCATCTAAATTTTCATCATCATTGTTACTATTTTCTTCAAAGGCTACAACTGATGTTAATTGTTGGCCCTTATCAAGTTTAATTAAGCGTACACCTTTTGCTTGACGCCCAAGTGTTCTAATTTCTTTTGATGGAAGACGAATAATCTTTCCGACTTTATCAATCAATAAAATATTTGAATCAGGGGTTACAATTGCAAGACCAATAACTTCACCGTTGCGGCGACCGGTTGGTATCGTGCGCACACCAACACCACCACGATGCGCTACACGGAAATCAACAATTTTAACACGTTTTCCATAACCATTGCGTGTGGCAAATAAAATATCACCACCGTCATGCACAACTTCCATACCAACAACGTGGTCATCACCTTTTAGTCTAATGCCAATCACACCTGACGCTTGTCGACCCATCGCACGGACTTCACCTTCTTTAAAGCGAATTCCTTGACCATGTGCAGTTGCAATAACAATTGTTCCTTTACCATCACTTAATCTGCAGAATATAAGCTCGTCCTTATCTTTTAAGGTGATTGCACGTATTCCGGTAGAACGTATTTTTGCAAAGTCCATTGCGTTAGTACGTTTGATAATACCATTACGTGTAAGCATGACTATATATTGGTCTTTTAATTCTTTTGCGGACAACAACTTAACAACTGATTCGCCATCAGTTAACGGTAAAATGTTAACAATAGCACGACCACGTGCCATGCGAGAAGCTTCTGGCATTTGATATACTTGTAAACTGTATATACGACCAAAGTTAGTAAAGAAGAGTAACTCGTCATGAGTTCCGGCAACAAATAGATCTTGGATAAAATCGTCAGATTCTTTTAAACTTGCCATACCCATTTTACCTTTTCCACCACGATGCTGCACTCCATATGTGTCAAGTGTTACACGCTTAATGTATCCCTTGCCCGTTAATGTCACTACAACATCACCTTCTGGAATGAGGTCTGCTTCAGTGAGCATATCCAGTGGACCTTCGATACGAGTGCGTCGTGCATCTGCATATCGTTCTTTAACTTCTTCTAACTCTTTAATCACAACACTTTTTAATATAGCTTCATCTTGGATAATTAATTGTAATTGGGCAACGCGCTTGCGCAACTCTTCCATTTCTTGGTGAATTTTTTCTTGCTCAAGTCCGGTCAAGCGCTGAAGTTTCATTTCAAGAATTGCTTTACCTTGTTCTGAACTCAGTAAGAATCGTTTATTTAATTTTTCAATTGCTTCGTCTGCGTGTTTTGATTCTTTAATAAGAGCAACAACCTCATCAACATTTTGTAATGCAATAATAAATCCAGCAAAAATATGTTCGCGTGCTTGCGCTTTTCTAAGTTCATAAGAACTGCGTCGATAGACAATTTCTCTACGATGCGCATTAAAGTGTTGAATCATTTCACGCAACGTGAAAACCATTGGCCGATTATCAAGAAGACCAAGCATTAAGAAAGAAACCGTCGTTTGTAAGTTAGTATATTTATAAAGCTGGTTTAATACGACTTGAGGAACTTCGCCTTTTTTAAGATCAATAACAAGACGCATCCCTTTACGGTTTGATTCGTCTTTAATGTTTGAAATACCTTCAATAACTTTGTTGCGCACGTGATCAGCTATTTTTATAGTAAGAGCTGCTTTATTAACCGCGTACGGCAATTCAGTAATAATTAACCGATTATGTTTTTTATTTTCTTCAATCTCAACAACACCACGCAATGTTAACTTACCGCGACCAGTTTTATATGCTCGAACAATTCCTGATCGGCCACAAATAATACCACCGGTTGGAAAATCTGGTGCTGGAATAATTGTGAACAATTCATCATCAGTAAGATCAGGATTTTTTAACAGTGCCAAACAACCATTAACAACTTCTGCAAGATTGTGTGGCGGAATTGATGTCGCCATACCAACGGCAATACCAGTTGTTCCATTAATTAACAAGTTCGGCAATTTACTTGGTAAAACAGTTGGCTCAACGGTTGATTCGTCAAAGTTAGGAACAAAAAGAACCGTATCTTTATCAAGATCGGCAAGTAATTCTTGTGCAATTTTTTCCATGCGCACTTCGGTGTAACGCATAGCCGCCGCATTGTCTCCGTCAACGGATCCCCAGTTACCTTGACCGTCAAGTAGAGGATATCGTTTTGAAAAAGGTTGCACCATACCAACCATGGTGTTATACACCGCTTGGTCACCATGTGGATGATATTTACCGAGTACATCACCGACTACGCGGACAGATTTATGATACGGCTTGTTGTGATGAAAACCAAGTTGATGCATCGTGTACAACACACGTCGATGCACTGGCTTTAAACCATCGCGAATATCAGGTATCGCACGACTGACAACAACAGACATCGCATAGTCAAGAAACGAACTTTTTAATTCGTCTTCAATCAAAACTTGTTTAACACCCGTGTGTGACAATTTGTCTTGGTTTGCCGGTTCCATAGATAGGTCCTTATACGAGCGAAGACTACCAATTTACTTTATAACAGAGGATATTGTAAGAATAACCCGAACAAACAAATAAGACAAGAAAACTACCCTTATACACACCTTGGTACGCAAACTACATAGCCAAGCCTTTGCACCACCCAATGTTAATTACTAGACTGCTACTAACTACAAGCGATGTTGACATAAGTATCCCGAAAATAATAAGGGTACTTCTATGAAAAAATCAAAAACATCTGCACTTTTTTTCTCCCCCCTCTTAATTCTTTTTTCAAGTTTTTTTTTCACAGTATATACGCTAGCGAAAGCACAGATAATCATTACACTCCATTTGATAGATCGTTACTTAGAAATGATGATTCATATTCTATTAGCCGAACTCCCAGCTTCACAGCAGATCACCAGTATATATTAGGGAAAGAATCCAAAATACGTCCAAGACAACGAGTTACGTTTTGTGATCAAGTGAGCCAAAAACTTTCAAAATGGGGGAAACCACTTTTAATTGTCGGAATTGGCGCACTCTCAGCCTTTTTCATTATTGATCAAATTAAAAAAACTGAAAATGAAGTGAAGCAGCAACTCAAGCCATTCGAACCATTTTTTGATTGTGTTGTAACATGTTTAGACCAAGAGAAAACATATGCTGACTGCTTTATAACCTGTTCCGGAAAGCATAAGTAAAACTAGAATTAACTAGAGTAAATAATAAGAAAGGCCATTCCATGAAAAATTCAACTCTTCTTTTTATCCCCTATTAATTTCTTTCACATTATTATCCTCTCATACTACCTATACGTCCGAGAATGAAACAGGACTAAAATCATCTATAGGTTATCTTCAAATACCCGAACTACTGCCAAGTACAAACATAAATCATGTCGATTCCATACAGGTCTCTTTCAATGGAGGATCAATCAGCCCCCTTCCATTACCCAGAGGAAAAAAACGAGTTTCACTCTGTGAACGCGTTAACAAGAAACTTTCACAATGGGGGAAACCGATCCTTGTTTTAACTGGCTTTGCCACAGTGGTGGTTGGAACTGTTCTTATCAAAAATCAAATTAATCAAACAGGAGATCAAGTCGATAGTACCATACAAAGCTTAGCAAACCAGGTCGATCTAAAAGAACTTGGACAAATCATCAAAGCAGCCGGCCCAACATTAAAACTTCTTGCGCCATTCGGCGAGTGTTTTCAGGGCTGCCTAAGTTCGAGTGGCAATCCGAGTGTCGAATCATGTTTGCTTGAATGCGCAAGTAAAAGCCTACATGGCTAATTGATTGTATAATGAATGTGTCTTGTGTATAATGAAAGATATGTTCTAGTCACTCTTTTCACCTGATAAAAATTGTTAGTATATGGATTTAAAAAAAATTAATCTTAAAGATTTTCCCACTGAGCGCATTAGAAATTTTTCAATTATTGCTCACATTGATCATGGCAAGTCAACACTGTCTGATCGATTATTAGAAACAACAGGAACAATTTCTGACCGCACTCGCCATGAACAATTTTTAGACAAACTCCAGGTTGAAAGAGAACGTGGGATCACCGTTAAAGCGCAAACTGCTTCAATGTTTTATGAATACAAAGACGAACTTTATTTACTTAACCTAATTGATACTCCAGGCCACGTTGACTTTAGTTACGAAGTTTCACGTTCACTGTACGCATGCCAAGGCGCACTTTTGTTGGTTGATGCCGCGCAAGGTGTTGAAGCACAAACCATGGCCAACTTTTATTTAGCCTTTGACCAAGATTTAACTATTGTTCCAATCATTAATAAAGTTGATATGGCCGCTGCTGATGTACCGCGTGTTTCACAACAAATGGAATCTCTTTTTGATTTTAAACAAAAAGAGATTATCCTTACATCAGCAAAAACGGGAATTGGAATTACTGAAACACTCGACGCAATTATAGAACGCATTCCTGCACCGCAAGGAAGTCGCGACGAACCATTAAAAGCATTATTGTTCGATTCATGGTTTAACGATTACCGTGGTGTTATTTGTTTGATAGCCGTAAAAAACGGTGTCATTAAAAAAGGTGACATGATCACCCTTGCACAACAAGGAACCAAATACGAAGTTCTTGAACTTGGGTTGATGTATCCTGACGAGAAACCAGTTGATGCATTATATGCTGGGCAAGTTGGCTATTTAGTCTCCGGAATGAAAAGTGTAAAAGAAGCGCGTGTTGGTGATACCATTTTTCATGCAAAAAAAGAAGGTACACCGTTCGCAGGATTCAAACCAGCACAACCGGTTGTTTTTGCCGGAATTTTTCCTGTTGCAAATGATGACTTTGAAGCACTTCATGACGCAATTGAAAAATTAACACTCAATGACGCCAGTGTAAAAGTTGAAAAAAAATCATCACCTGTACTTGGGCTTGGTTTTAGATGCGGGTTTTTAGGTTTACTGCACATGGATGTTTTTAAACAACGCCTAGAACAAGAATACAATTTATCAGTTATTATTACTGCACCGAGCGTGTTATATAAACTTGTATTAAGTAACGGAACCAAAATTGATGTTGAAAACCCATCTGACTTTCCTGATACAAGCAAAATAGATACAATTTTAGAACCAATAATAAGTGCTACCATTATTACACCCAAAAAATATATGGGGAACATTCTTTCACTGTGCCAAGAAATGCGCGGTACACAAGTCGACATGAATTACTTAGATGACGAACGCGTTATCTTAAAATACGATCTTCCCCTTGCTGAAGTTGCAACTGATTTTTATGATAGGTTGAAATCACTGAGTTCAGGATACGCAAGTTTCGATTATGAAGAAAAAGGATACGAAGAATCTGATTTGGTGAAACTGGATATCTTGTTAAATGGAAATCCAGTTGACGCACTTTCATGCATTATTCACCGTGACAAAGCATATACTCTGGGCCGTGATTTAACCGCACGTTTACGCAAAACCATTCCACGCCAACTCTTTGTAGTAGCAATTCAGGCTGCACTTGGTGCTAAAATTTTAGCACGTGAAACTATTTCAGCACTGCGTAAAGATGTTATTGCAAAATGTTACGGCGGTGACATTACCCGAAAACGAAAACTTCTAGAAAAACAAAAAAAGGGTAAAAAGAAAATGAAACAAGTTGGTAATGTTGAAGTTCCACAAGAAGCATTTCTCGCTCTTTT
>SDBT01014456.1_pt1 | contig 12588 bp, 27 predicted proteins | sample 2277101 | NCBI WGS metagenome assembly SDBT01 (sample SAMN10404973, study PRJNA504765) | marine sediment metagenome | isolation source: marine sediment core GS10_PC15, 103 cmbsf | place: Arctic Ocean: Southern Knipovich Ridge | collected 2010 | reverse complement strand
CTCAAGACGTGGCTGACGTACTCCCACATGCGGGGAGTTGGGAACGTCTCGGTGTCGCTGTGCTGATTCGTGGTGAAGGCTTCCGAGTTGCTACGAAGGAAAGCTCGCACCAAGGGGTCAACTCTTGAGACACCTTCTGGGAGGATGTCTTTGAGGGAGGGGAAGAACGCATGTGTCTTGCCTGTCTCCTTGACCTCGCTGCCAGGCTGAGCCGAAGCCCAATCTTGCCAATCCTCAACGTCTGCCTCCACCCACAAGTGCATGAGACGGTTGGCTACAGGACGTGGCATCTCGTAGGTGTTGGCTCGGTCGCTCATGCGGTTTCCCGCAACGATCTGCTTCCAACCACGAGGCCACACGTAGCCGTTGTACTCACCTCTAGTGAGAAGAGTTTGAATTGCTGCTTGCACATTCTTCGTTGCGTTGGGCAGCTCATCAAATAGGAAGATTCCAAACTCCCCATCTTCTTCGACACGCGGCAGGAGATTGGGGTGAGTGAATACTGTCACTGGACGGCTCCCATCTGACTGTCGCTCAACCACAGGGACTCCCATCCAGTCCACAGGTGAAGTCACCTGAGCAATGACAACCTTACAGTTGACTCCCATTAGGGAGGCCATCTGCTGAACGATCTGGCTCTTGCCAATCCCTGTGTCTCCCCACAGCATAGTGGGGATTTCAAGTGGAGCATTCATGATGATCTCCATCACCTCTTTAGGTGACATCGGAGTACCACGACTGCTCGCAATCTCAGATACAACGTCTTTTGCCATGTGTTCTCCTTTCTGTCCTTCTCCTTTTCCTGGTCAAAGGGGAGGAGTGCAGATGTGAGCATGACACAGGAAACATCTCTGTTCCTTACTCACACCTGACACATCCTTCCCCATGATCTGATCGTACCAAATTCTCGATAGTTTGTCAAGGGTTATCCGAAGAATCTTCTGACTGATTTGAGTCTTCTCCAGATAGGATTCTTTCAAGCTCCTCTGATCTTGAGGCAGAAAGTTCCGATAGCCAATATGCCATACGCTCAGGGGATTCTTGAAGGGTCATAGCTATCTCCTTTGCTGTAGGAGTGTGTCCTGACAATTCTCTAAGGATCGGTGACACCTCTCTTAAGTGATTAATAAATGCGGCTAGAATGACCTCCCGTTGTTCTGGAGTAAGCATCTCATCGTCGTTCATTTATTCTCCTTCTCCGCCGACCTCCTTGTTATGTCAGCGAGGTTCAATTTTACTTCTCAGCTCAATCATCCTCTTAATCTTAGGATTCTTCTTTATCATCTTGTCTCCTAACTCAGCCCAATTAGCTCTGTAGAAGATAGCATCAGGCTCCAGATTATCCCATGACATCCTTATGAAGGAGTCAACAACGATTGCAGAGAGAACTACTTCATTCATCTCAGTACTCTGTGCTTGAAGGTAGAGCTATCCTGCCGCTTGAGAAGGTTATCCTTCCCTTCTGGAGGAAGCACACGCCTCTTAAGCTTCATCATCTTATTGAGCTTAGGAAACTCTGCATATAGCCGATAGAGAGTTACTCTAAGCTCTATGTCTCTTTGTAGATGATCTTTAGTATAGAGTCCTTCCACTCCTACTTTTCTCTCTAGGAGCTCTTCTAGGGCAGAGGCTAGCTCTGCCATAGCTAACCTTTGCCTAAGAAGCTCCCCTTTCCTCTGAGTCTCACGAGGGCCTTTGTTGTTCTTCACCAACCCTCCTGTGCCTTGTCTCGATACTCACAGTCGTCGTTCCTGCACCAATCGTAAGCACCCCAGAGATCTCCTCCACACTTCTGGCACACGTCAGAGAAGTCACTGTCTTTGATCTGGAAGCTCCCTGTCCTCCCTGCGTTGTTTATCTCCTGATCGTCGTAGTCCACTCCATCCTTGAGGATAATGAACTCAAGCACCTGAACCTGTGGCTTCACCTGGCGAGATACAGCATCCTGAGTATCGATCTCCTTGCCACCCTTGAAGTGTACTCCGACAGCACCCCTAGAGATGTTGACCTTCTTCACATCCTTGAGAACAACCAGAGAGTCTGTGTTCACATCCCAATAGGATAGCTCGACTCCCATTTAGGATTTCTCTGCTTTGATCTTGTCCGTAGTGGCCTTGAGCTGCTTCATGAGATCCATAGGAGGAGCGACCTTGGCCTTCTCTTCCTTTAGCTCTTCCAGCTTGCCATCCAGCTTGAGGTTGATGAGTTCTACCAGAGCCACCCTGTAGGCATCCTCTGTCTCAGTCACATCAAAGTCAGCCAACATCATGGAGTCGATGATGTTACGTGCCATCTCCAGTTCACCTTCTTTGAACTGAGTCATGTCCTCAGAGACAACATGGTAGAAATCATCGTCCCTAATCTCATCCCCATACTTCAACTGGGAGATGACACAGCGACCGTCAGGGAGGATACGCATAAGAGACATACGCTCCCTATTCCTCAGTGTCAGCTTTAGGACAGCTGCGAGTCCCTTCTCACCCATGACAGAGGACAATAGCGAGAAGCCTGCTGCTCCTTCTTCCTCTGGTCTGACATAATAAGAACTCTCGAAGTACATTGGATCAGGCTGAGCGTCTGGCTCAAGGAACCCAACGACTTCCATTCTCTTCAGTGACTGGAGTGGAAGAGCTTCCAACTCCTGAGCTGTGATAGGAACCACTGTGTCCTTATTGAGCCTGAAGCTCTTGCCTAGCTCTGAGGCATCGACAGGCTGCTCACACTTCTTGCACTTCTTCTCTGTGCCTACAGCTCCACCACATGAGTCGATTGCATGTCTCCATGCCAGTGAGACACCCTTGTTCTTATCCACCGCAGGATAGAGTTTCACTGGCACGTTCACGAGACCGAAGCCTAGGGAGCCTTTCCATGTGCTCCTAATTGATCCCATTGTTTCCTCCTGTCTTTGCTAGTAACTCGGTGATCTGACTCTTCACCTCTAGCTTAGGGAAGCATCTCCCGCATGGTACGAATCCTCCTTTCTTCTTGAGCTCTAGTGTCTCCATCATGTAGAGAATAGAGATGTCTGTGTACCTTGTGAGATGAAAACCTTTGGCATAGATCTCTCACCCTCCTCATCTATCTCAAGATATACCTTAATGAGCATCTTGAACATGGATGGCGCAGAATCCAGATGGAGAGTATTAGTTTTCTTATTGAGTAGGTATACGTTGCTCAGGGAAACACACCTTACAGAGTTTTACAGGTCTCTGTCGATCTCGAATCATGTCTCTAAGTGTGAGCTTCTTCCATTGGATACAACTCCCAACAACCTCAGTGAAGCTCGTGTCTATTCCTCTTGTTCGATTACCAGAAGGACTATGACGATAGGAACGAGACGGATGCCAGAGCCCTTGGGGCGTTCCCTCACTCAGCTCACTCAGCTCATCTTGTCCGCATACATGGAAAATCCTCTTGCAGAAGGCATAGCCTGATACCTCCCCACCCTCATTAGGTCGGTGGTACATTCCTGTGCGAGGATTCTTATAGTACGGGAGAGTTGACACCGAAACACCCCCTCAGAGTTGCTTTCCAAGCCTCAAGCATCTTAGACATACATCACTCTTCCTTCTCCCTGCTTCATACCTTATGAGCGTCCGTTCTCTTTTGCACCGTGGACACGTTAGAGTAACTAAACTCACCGTGTGGCGAGTGAAGTCAATCTTACATTCCTCTGCTACCTGTTGGACACGCTGCCTAGAGATTCCCAGCTCCCTGGCAGCTTGAGACTTTGTGGTTCCCGACTTAGCTTTTCTCCTCAGTTCTTTTTCCCATTTCCTCATCTAGCTCCTTCCCTATTTCTCACTCAAGTAAGTGAGAAGTTAGAAGCTAGGGCCAGCTCCCTCATCTTCGCTGAGTACACTAGTGCAGCGATGAGCCTGGCCCCAGCTTGCAACCTCCTACTTCCTCCTCCGTAGTTGATACTCCTTCCAAGCTATTAGAAAGGCAAACAACATTCCTCCTATAGGGAGGACTATAAGAAGGACTATAGCCAAGAACCAATCTATTATGAGGGAGGGTGGTGGCATTGCTAACTCCATCTAAGCTTTATTCCTCGTCTAACACTTCCTTGATTCGCTTGATGGCCTCTTCGTTAGTAATCTTCTCATCAGCCAAGTTCTCCAGAACTTCCTCGATCCTGTCTAGTTTCTCAACAGGTCTCATGTTCCTATATACGGGGGCATAGGGGAAGGGTAAATCCGTCATGGAGATAGCGGCCCTGAGCACTCCGTGTGCCCTGTAAGCCTGTTCTGCATACACTCGTACAGGTTGAGACTGATGCCATTCTCTATCAAGAACACATCACATGCTCCCAGTCCGTAGAGAACTGCGAGGACGATGATGACTCCCCAGATGATCTTGGTACGAGTTTTAGTCTTAGTTATGAAACTCATTTCCTAAACTCCCCACTGAAGAGGTTAATCTCCACTAAGGTCTGCTTGGCGTGCGCCTTGCAATACTCTTCGTCTGATGGTGCTCCGAGGGTGTGTATCTCAACATGTACCTCAGCCACTTGAGTGCAGGGAGTGTCATCTGCTCTGACCTCTACGTCAACATCGTCGTTGTGAGACTTTCTGACGAATACTCTTGTCTTGTACTGACAGTGAGTATGGGTGTCTCTGTCAGTGGTGATCTTCTCCAGTCTTATTTCCATAGGCTCTTCCTTACACTTCAATCTCGATGTGGTTGTGGAAAGCGGAGTGGAGACACACTAGCTCTTGCTAGCTCCGTTGGTGGACTCGGGCTGTGCCGAGATGATCCACCACTGAGGGCCACGAACAGAATAGTTCGTGATGTGAGCGCCCGCACCTGAGAGACTATCGAAAGTCTCCCCTGCGAACTTCTCGCCCTTCGTGCCTCGGATGACCTTCTTGCCATCCTTCGTCTCGATAACGGCCTCGTAGTCCTTCTTCTGGTAGTTCTTCGAGATCGTGGTGCCGTCTACGAGTGCAGACAGGTCACCACGAGTGCCGCTACGGACAGAGCCACGAGAAGCCATGATGCGGAAGCCAACGCCGAGGGTTGTGAGTTGAGCCTTGAACTGCTTAGAAAGCGTGTCCGAGACTGAGCCATCGACCCCAGAGCCCTTCTTGATCACGATGATCTCACCTTCTTCGAGCTTCACACCCAGGCCAGAAGCGGCCTTCATGAGTGCTTCTGCACGAGTATCAGAGACCTTACCCGTGAGGGCCTTCTCGTACTCTTCGTCGGTCACAACCTTGAAGTTGAGACCCTTTTCTCCGTGCTCCTTGGAAATCTTTTCCTGCAGAGCATTTCGGTCTGCGGAGGTCAGCTTCTTAAGCTGACGTAGGAGCTTAGCCCGACGCTCCTCAAAGACGTGAGCCAGTGCCTCTACTTCCACAGAGTCCTGGGTCTTTCTCAAGTCCCCAAGCTCCTGTGTGATCTGAGCAGCTGTCAGGTCAGTGATGGGAGTGGCCTTCTCCTGCTTCTCCGCTACGGTGGTATTGCTCAAATGCATTCTCCTTCCTGTGAGCTCCACCCCGCTTTCCTTGGGGTGCGTTCGTTTCACCCTGTACTAAGATTGTACCGTACCCTCCGAATAATGTCAAGGTAATAAGACACTTATTTCAAGATTTTCAAGCTTTTTTTCGCGCTAGAATGCTCACTCAAATCGTGCCCCACGTCTCCATTGTGTGTCTGGAGTACCATCTGGGTCTTGCCACACGAGATCACCTTTCCCGTTCCGTACGATAGAATCTCCATTCATCCAACCTTGTCTACAACGCTCAATAAACTGCTGACGATCAAACTTAGGCCAATGAGACTCAAAGTACATGGCAAATACAAGCTCAAATCCGCCTAGAATACGCTCTGCACTAGCACCAGTTTCTGCTCTGATCCTTGCATGAGACATAAGCTGCTCTATGAAGCTGATTAAGCTCCCATCGTCATATCTCTCTTCGTTGAAGAAAGCCTGACAGGAGCACGAGGCTCCATCACCACAAATCTCTGTGTGTGAGTAGTGGTAGCAAGTGTCACAGAGCTCTTCACCGTCTCTATTCACTGAGCTTCTTACCATTACTGACCATCCGACAGAGTGCTAAGACCGCAGGATCAAGAGGCTTGTTCAGAGTCTTGCCAGTCCGAGCGTTCTCCAGCTGCACCCTAAGAAGCTCATCCTTAGGGTTGAAGATCATTCCTAGAGGTGGCCCATCAGGAAAAGGAGAGCCACGCCAGAAGTGACGCTCCATGAAGCTCACGATCTGATTAAGAGACGCTAGAAAGTCTTGCTCTGTCTTTACATGAGGGAGGTTGAACTTATCCATAAGAGCTTCCATTCTCTCATGTGTGACGAATACTTCCACTCCAGTCTTGTGGAACTCCTCCCCCACATCAACTCTCTCGTTGTACTTCATCTGTGGACACCTCCATCTCGAAAATCTTTATCAGTCTCTTGAGGTTCGCCTCTTCCTTAGGACTGTGGTTCCTTTCAGAGAGGTGAAACCGTAGATTCTGCGTCTAGCCCTCCTCCAACTCGTGCTTGTGAACTTACACAAACCGGCGACCCCCGAACCGAGGTAGCCAGACGATACCCTGTCCTGGCTCTGTGCCTGTTGCATCGTGCAGAGGTGGCGCTTCAAGCTGGCCACGCTCGCCGGTAGCCCGTATGCGGACAAAGCTGCCGTCTCTAGATACGAGTTCCATGCTTACTCCTCTTCCTACTTAGGACAGTTTCCATGAGTGCTCTGATTTCATCGTTCTCAAGCGGTGGTAGATGGGAGCAAATGAAGTCCCAAGGGTCTGCTCCTATCCTTGCTGACTTAGCTCTGTTGCAAGACCTACAGGCTACCTGGAGATTTGTTATGGCATTAGTTCCCCCCCTGGAGAAAGGAACCTTGTGGTCAAGCTCCAACTTATCGCTTGAGTCACAGAAGATGCAATGAGTGAAGTCTCTGAGAAGCTGCTTTCTCACATGGGTAGGAATCCACCTTGGCTCTACCATACACACTACTTTCAGTCTTGCTGCATAAGTAGAGTGAAAATATGAGCAGAAGGATCATCTACAGAAGGAGGACCTACTCCTTCTGGATACTTCTCTATCATGATTTGCACAAAATCTCTTTTACACTCATCATGTATCTGCTTCCTCTCCAGGGGTTCCATGCAAATTATGCACTCTTTCCTTTTTCTAGTAGCTCTCATACTTGCTTTGGAGTCTTTTGAGGCCACGCTTAGGATTCTTTTGTAAAGAGCGTTGACCTCTTTCTTTGTGAGAAGCATTTTACTCCTTTCAAGAATGTCCTGGAGGAATACCATCTGGAGGAATTATTGTAACCTCCTTTCCCATCTTTCTCGCATATCTCACTGTTGCCCACGTCCCACTCCTGATTATTTCCTCACCAGAAGGAGGACATGCAATGAGAATATCACATGAGTCCACAATGTCATGGTTACGCTCTAGATAAGGTTTAGGTTCGAGGATAGTACCTCCCTCACAGAAGGCTCTTTTCTTATCATCCTCAGGTGGATGAACGATAATGGAGACATCATTGGTCTCCGCCCCAGGCACACCCATCATCTCATGAAACTCAGCATCTGCTCCAACACAGTCTCCGTGGTGTACCTCTGTCAGGGTGTTAGAACCCTCGGAGTAGATACGGATAAGCCCACGGAGCATAATCTGTTGCTTCTCCGTGAGTCCCTTCTGAGTGCCAGTGAATCCTATTCTCACAGCTTGAGATCCTTATGCCCAGCTCCAGGCCCAACTTTGAGTGCAAGCTCTGTCATGCGTGACTTGAGCTTCCCGAGGGTAGGACTAATGTGCAGCGCAAGAGCCACTCCACAGTCATACTTACCAGCTTCTCTCATGTACCTGTTGATGGCTCTATCCATCTGCCACTCTCTGACTCTCTTAGGTATTCTCATTAGAGTCTCTTTCTGAAGATCGGCTAGAAGCTGGAGAGGTTAGTGAGGGATGGGTACTAGAGTGAGCATAGCCATGGATTCTCCTCATTTAGCTCCGTTAGACGAAACGCAGAGGACTACTCGCCCTGTCTCTTACCCGTCTCTGTGCACTTGACAGGCCCAACTCATCCTTTCCTCTCCAGCTTACAGCTGATCTTCTCTGGCAACTCCTGGGGTGGCCTCCATGCCTGGGCATCCTTGCCACAGTCTCCCAAACGACTCCCCGTGGTGGCGGGATTACTCTTGAGTCGCACTTCCATAGGAGACTTTCCTTATGTTGCTCCCCCAGGAGTTACCGGAGAAGGTCAACCTCATCGGTCAACCTCCATCCGGTGTTGTCAGGCGTGGGAGCATGTTCCTCGCTGAAAGGAGCCTAAAAGGACGAGGACACACTTCTTTCCCACTATCTAATCTTACCAAAGCTCCCTTGGTTTGTCAAGGGTTCTCACGATCTTTTTTGAGTATGCTTCGCTACGTGACTTAGCCACTCCGCCTCCACCTGCTCAAACCTCGCTTGCGCCTGCCTAAACTCCGCGTTGGTGATAGCGTTCTCCAATCGCTTTTCCATCTCACGTAGGTCACGGTACACATATGCTAGGTCTCGTACCATCATCAGTCTAATACTCTCATTCATTTCCTCCTGCACAGCACATTGAGCCACCACAGCATTGAGTTTTCTGTACTCCTTCTCCGTTCTCATGCTGATGCTCTGGTTTCGTCCCACACCCACACTTACGAGAGTTACGAGTCCAAGTCGCTGCACTCTTCATGAATGTGTTGTGTCTCCCACACCTCCCTTGCTCACAGAAGTAACACTTCACTCCATACGCCTCTGGGAACCAGACCTTAGCGATCTTGAGAAAGTAGCTCGCTATTTCCTCAACAGCCGCATAGCCTCTATTGATTCTGAAAGCGAGAGTGGCCATCTCACTATCCACGATGGCATCAATCTCCTGACCCCCCACATCCCACAACTCTGGTCTGTCTGCGAAGAACGCAGGAGCAGCACAGTCCTCTTCAAAGACCAAATACTGCTCCCACATCTCTCCAACAGCCCTGGTGGAGTCCTTTAGCTCCCTGATGAGATGCTGCTCCACCATGATTCCTCCGTGGCTTGGTGTTTCCACAGAGTAGATACCAGGGGCGAGCCTGTGGGCCATCTCGACTCGTCCCCACTTGCTTCTATCTCCAATATTCAGTGTTGTTCTCCTTCCTAGTGAGGCTGATAGCCTACAGGGTGACACTCGCATGTAGAGCTTGTGATCTCGTTACAGTCGATACAGTGATCGAGTTCTGCTTTCGTCTCTTTGCACATCACCGTGGAGAAGATGTGAGTGAAGTGCAATCTCCTTATCTGCCTCATCTGCTCTTTGAAAACTGCATCGACTCCGATCTGATGGAGATCACTGGCAAGGTCTTGCTCATCCACGTCAAGCTCATCGTTATGTCCAGAGCTATTGTCTTCACCTCCGAGGATCATGACCATACCAACCTCTTCCCCCTCGTGCATCAGAGGTACAAACCTACGCCCAAAGACAGTCTCCATTGTCTCAACTAGGTCAGGCTCTGTCTCACCTGGTAGGTCAGGTGTCTCCTTCCAGTCCTCTTCTTCCTTGCTCACAGCATCTCTCCTTCCGAAAGACTGATAATGAGAACTTGTGTGTCATCCTCACCATCTGTATCGTCCTGATAGAGTTCAGCAAGCTCATATTTCATACCTACAACTCCACCGTTATCTCGCATGGAGATGGGTAGATCAGGTGAGTAGGCTTGAAGCTCTTTAATCAACTCTCGTACTGTCATGCGACCTCCTCTTCATACAGAATAAGATCTCTGTGTCGTTTTCCGTCTGTGATACCCATGAGAGCCAAGATTTCCTCGTTTGACCTCTGATGGGCTGGCCTCCCACACTGGAGACACTTCCACTCCGGTGGAAAGATTAGGTCTGAGGAGTCAAGAATTATCGTGCCTCTACAGCGTTGGCAGTTGCTCATTGATACTCCTTCCAGTGCTTCTCACGTGTCTCCTGTGGGTATTTCTCCTCCATCGTCTTATTCCAGAAGTTATGCACAGGTTGAGCCTGTGGGTTGTGGAGTACCTGGTTGTTGTAGTGAGACTCCAGCTTAGCCTGCTGGTTCACTGCTCTGTCCCTCTCCCTGACTGCTCCTTCGTATAGAGCGTTTAGGAAGTCGAATACTTGAGGAGACGTTCCGTCTGCTGAGGATACTATCTTCTCCAGATACTCTTTCATCTCTGCTATTGCTTTGGCATCAAAAGCCATTCTTTCTCACCTCCTTCTCTTACTCTGTTTTGATCTCAACAGACAGTAACTTCTCGTCTAAGTTGTCTGTGAGAACATACGCCCTGAGCTGTGAGTCAAACGGTCTGCAATCAAACTGTCTGAGCCAAGGCCAGAGCTTTTTCTCTCTTGTGTCTCTCCTATTTTGAGGATAGGTATCGTGACGCTCTTTCAACTCTCTCTTCCAATTAGCAGATTTCCCCGCGTCATCGAGAAAGTCATACATTGATATCTCTGGTTCAAACTCCTTTCTTAGTCTTTCTGCTTCGTTAACTACCTCATTGACTATGAGGTGCTTTATGCCCTCTGATTTCATCTCTACCTCCTTCCCCTAATGATCGAAGATTACATGCACCCAATAAGAGGCAATCGTGAAGGAGATTATCCAATACTCCAATGACAATGCTCTCTCACCTAGCCAGTAGACCATTATTCTCTTTATTCTCTTCATTTCTCCTTCTTTCTCTAAAAACGGCTAGAAGTGTCTCACAGAATCCCGCTAGAAGCCCTGTGAGCCGATTCTAAGCGTTTTTATCTCCCCTGAGTACCGACATACCCAGGAGCCAGTTTTGACCTCTAGAATCAAGCCTCAGCGCGTCTCATCTGTACCCAGAGACTTCCCCACGGAGTACAGATAGCTCCGTAGAAGAAGTCAAAGAGCCCTGTGGGAGTCCTGTAGAAGTCCCAGTCTCTTACGTCGTTTCTCCTGAAGTAGACTCTCATTGGTGACTAATCCAGAGTCCTAGGAGCATGATGCCCAAGAGGACTGTTGGGCCTATGAGAGAGATGAGGATCACTATCCTCGACCACCATAAACTTGAAATCCACCTCATGACATCTCGACCCTTCCCTCGTTGAAGATTACCACCTGGACTCCATCCCCGATGAGCTTGTCAACCTCATCCTTGGACAGCTCATCCATAAGCTCTGGGGTGGTGATGTTCATGGCTCCTGTGACCACGTAGATCGTCTCGTAGTCCTCTCCAGTGAGTCTGTGTGTGTTGCTAACACCTCCCTTTACTCGTCTCACCTGACTTACGGAGATGTTCTTAAGTATCTCCATCTGTACTCCTTCCTATGAGCAGCACATCTGTTTGCAGAGGACACCCTCTGCTCACTGGTGCATGAACTACTATCCGAGTTTGCAACGTGTGAGAAGCGTTTGCTTGATGCCTCTGAACTCATCATGCTTCTTCACTGTCCCTGTGAGTGGGAAGGTATCTCCTGCTTTCACTCCTTCCAGCTTAGAGTCACTCTTGAACCACTTGAGGGTGTTCCCACTTGTGTCCTCGAATGTGTAGAGATAACTACCTCCGTAGTGCGACTCTATGTAACGTGGTTCAGACTTGAGAGTGACAACGAAAGTCATTCTCTGCTTAAGCTCCCCTACGTGCTCAGAGGGGGAGGTAGCTATCGTTGCTGCGTTTCGCTGTGACCTCTCATATGCCCGAGGCATGGAAGCAGCGAGGCCAGAAAGTCTGAACTCTACGTATTCTCCCTGTGCAACGACTCGCACGTTCTGGAGATAGTCATTTCCTCCATTCTCTATCTCTGTAGGGATTGCTTGAGCCCAGTCGAGAATCTTCTGTGCCTCCAACTCCAGATTGGTGCGTTCTACGGAGTCGTAGCCTGTGAGCATGTGCTGAGGATCAAGATTAAACTCATGGTTTAATCCTCCCCAAACTCTGGCTGCTGTGGAGGTTCCTCCGTCCTTCCATGCACTCCCTTTGGACTTCCATCCGTAGGTCTCAATGCATCTCATTGTGGTCATGAGGAACTGAGTGAGATCGAAGGCAAAGATTGCTCCCATACCTTCTCCCCAATGTCCTGCCTGCTCCATCATATTCTCCAGTGCACCGAGCTGCTCTGCTAGCATCGCCCATTCGTGCGGAGACTCATGCCCAAGGAAGTCCTTGAGACATGTGGAGCCTACCTGCTTGAACACGAGGTTATCGTTTCTCACAAGGTAGGTGTCCCTCCTGAATCTCTGTATCCCACAATGATCACAGCCTTTCTCCACCATGTGCCATTCTTGAGGCACAACCTCATCAGGCAACACTCGTACTACGACTCCAGCATCATCTATGTGCTGGAGAGTTGCAACGAATGTCCACCCATTGAGCTGTGGAGCCTTGCCATCTACTGAGAAGAGTTGATACCTCCTGTATCCCATACAGTCAGGAGTATGCTCATGCCCTGGACGAGCCTCCTTATCACAGATAGGCTCGTACTTAGGCTTGATCTCCTTTGCCTCCCAAGTGATGGCTCCTGCTCCCGCTAGACCGAGCTTGTCTGCTCGAACCGCTAGACGCAAGAGTGCCTTTGACAGCTTGGGAGCGTTCGGCTCTGGTATCCAGTACTCC
>SDBT01014455.1_pt1 | contig 12589 bp, 11 predicted proteins | sample 2277101 | NCBI WGS metagenome assembly SDBT01 (sample SAMN10404973, study PRJNA504765) | marine sediment metagenome | isolation source: marine sediment core GS10_PC15, 103 cmbsf | place: Arctic Ocean: Southern Knipovich Ridge | collected 2010 | reverse complement strand
TGGTGGCCGATGTCGTGCCGGCTGATGCCCCGAGTCCGGGTGCATGGGCACATCTTCAATACCACAGGTCGACGGCGGCGGCGATGGATGATTTTTTCACAAAGGTCTATCCGCGTCTGATCCCGGCCAAAGGCACTATACAGAAAATGCAGGACAAATTCCATGATGACGGTCGAACAACTTTTGACCTCCTTGACAGACTACTCGCAGAGTGCGGCGACGGTTCAGAGCAAGTTCCCGATATACCATTGGTGTTGCCGGAACGTCCCGGGCTACAAATCCAGGCGGGGCAATCTGCTGTTTCGCAAGAAGGTCCTTGAGTTAGCTCTCGATCAGGAGGATTACGCATTACAGCTCTGGATCATGTGTTCCAGGGACCTGCTTTTCTTTATCAACACTTTTGTCTTCACTTACGACCCCAGGCTGATACCGAAAAAAATCCCCGAGATACCGTTTATCACATACGAATATCAGGATGTGGCTTTTGACCGTATCCGTGAAGCTATCGTAAACGGCTACGATCAGCTGACCGAGAAATCCCGGGCGATGGGAGCAACCTGGATGTACCTGGTGGTATTTACATGGATGTTCATATTTATCCCTTACGCAGCTTTCCGTCTGCTATCGAGGAACGAGGATCTGGTTGACAAAGACGAAGACCCGGACTGTCTGTTTTGGAAGATAGAGTATGCCCTGGAGCATCTACCGCATTTTCTGCAGCCCGAATACAATGACGTTCATCTTCATTTAAAAAACCTCGACAACCAGGCCACAATCGATGGCTGCACAACTACGAGTGATGCGGCCCGGGGCGGTCGCTGTACGGCGATGTTCCCGGACGAGTTCGCAGCGGTGCCGGACGGAGCCGGAATGTTGGCGTCAACAAGGGACGTCACTAAGTGCCGGCTTTTCAATTCGACCCATCACGGGGCCGGCACTGCCTTTTATAGATTAAGCCAGGGCAGCATAAGCAAATTAACTATACACTGGACGTTGCATCCCGGGAACAGGCGCGGCCTGTATTACTCCAAGAACAAGAAGCTAATCAGGCTGGATGATTACGAAGGTGTAGTATGGATTCAGGATAAGACATACAATTTCCCGAACGAGTACCCATTCATACTCGATGGCAAACTTCGTTCACCGTGGTATGACAATGAGTGTGCTCGGGCTGATCATCCGATGGAGATTGCGCAGGAGCTTGACATAGATCCGTTCGCAGCGGACTTCCAGTATTTTGATGGACCTATGATCCAGGACATCGAGACGGAAGATGTTCGGGACCCGTTCCACGAAGGTATGCTTGAGTTTGACGAGGACAGTCTGGACCCGCTCGAATTTTTAGAGGGCAAGAACGGTCAGTTGAAATTGTGGATTCATCCGGACATGTACGGAAGATTCCCTATTGATTTGCAGGTTGGCGTAGGCGTGGATGTTTCGGCGGGTACCGGGGCGAGTAATTCAGCCAGAACTTATGTCAATCTGAGGACCGGCGAGAAGATAGCCGAGTATGTAGATCCATGGATCAAGCCTGAATCATTTGCCAAGGTCGGAATAGCCCTGAACAGATGGTTTAACAATGCCTTCGAGGTACCTGATGGCGCCGGCCCGGGCAGAACGTATTGTGATGAGCTGATATTACTTGGCTATCGAAACCTTTATTTCAGACGAGATGAGATTGGTTTGAAAAAGAAAGTTTCAGACAAGCCTGGCGTCTTCTTAAATCCTCGAGAGAAGAAGGCTATTTTCGGGAAATACCGTAGGGCTTTGAAAGGAAAAACATTTATTCAGCGTAGTCACGAAGCCAACCAGGAGTGTCTCGCATATATTTTCACAACCGGAAACAAGATAGAGCATACGACGGCCGTTAAGTCTGTCGACCCATCCGGGGCCGGCGATAGTCATGGTGATCGCTGCGTGGCTGATGCCTGTGCCAATAAGTGTTTAGAGCTGCTTGGAGCGAATAATCTGGGAGCTACTGCGGCGAATGAACCGAGAAATTGTTGGGCTGCGAGAAAGCATGAAGCGGAGCAAAAAGCGAAGAAAGAGGCGGAGTGGTGAGAAAAATTATCTTTTTAGCTTGATTTAGACGAAATTATGTTATAGTGAATCTCGATTGCAATTGAGTTCAAAAGGCCGTGCATGGGCTGCACCTCAGCACGGCCTTTGTTATTATGCCGAAGGAACGTGAAAGAATAAGGGACCAAGGATGGTAGCGTTTAACGCTAAAAAAGCCAGTGACATCGAACAGCTTTCGAAAGCGGTGGGATACAGCAGAAAGTGCCTAAAGATTTTCCGCGACAACAGGCTTGATATATTACGCCAGCTTGTCGGTAATCATTATTCGAACAATGGGGCGGACGACAAAGTACCTATTAACCTGCTCGAGTTGGCAATCAATATCTATATGCAGAGATTGGCCGCGCAAAGTCCGCAGGCGGAAGTGACAACAGATTTCGCTCAGCTCAAAGAGATAGCTACCCGCACAGAGATCAGCGGCAATCAGCTCCTTGAGGACATGAAGCTCGGCGAGACGCTTCAGAGTGCGGTCATGGCGGGTATAATATGCCAGGGCATCGTCAAAACGGGCGGTAAGATCGTAGATGTAGAAATGGGTGGCGAGACTCTCCAAAACATCAAGGGCTTTGCTGCCTATGTATCAATGGATGATTGGGTTCAGGACATGACGGCCTCCGATGATGAAGGTAGTCAGTTCGAGGGCAATTATTATTATGTGACAGTTGATGAAGCCGAGAAGATGTTTCCGGAGTATGTGGGAAAGTTTGAGGAGGTCGATAAGCAAACGGAGGACCAAAAAGACAAGGCACATGACATATCAGAAACCGCAGCCGGTGGCCAGCGAGAAGAATTCAGACCGAGGGTAAGGCTTCTTGATATTTACTTACTGAAACATAAACTTGTCCTGCGCTGCTCAACTAACGATGATGACGAGGACCCCATCCGGGATGTATTGGGTGTTATTGATTGGTCCAAACGAAAAAGAGGACCTTACCACAAGCTCGCATTTATGAAAATCGACAACAACGCCATACCAGTTGCACCTGCGATGCACTGGAGGGACCTTCACGATTTAAGTAACCGTCTTTTCCGAAAGCTCGGACGCCAAGCTGACAGGCAGAAAACAATATTAGGTGTTCGGGCGGGTGGGGACAAAGACGGCAACCGTGTTGTGGAGGCCAACGATGGCGACGCTATTAAGTTGGACGATCCCCAGTCAACGCAAGAATACAACTTCGGTGGGATAAAGGCGGAGTCGCTTGGTTTTCTTGTGATGATCCGGGACCTGTTTGGTTATATGGCCGGCAATCTTGATGTGCTCGGAGGGTTGGGGCCGCAATCTGAAACTCTCGGCCAGGACAGGCTGTTATCGGCATCGGCATCCATGAGAATCCAGAAGATGCAAAAGGCAACGATAACTTTTGTCCGTGACATCATCGAAGATATTTTTATGTATATGTGGGAGGATCCGCTTTACAATCCTTCCGTAACTAAAAAAGTAAAAGGTTTTGACGATGTTTCGGTCCAGGTACCGTTCGGGCCCGAGGAGAGGCGGGAAGAATTCATAAGGCTCAATATCAACATAGAGCCATACTCCATGCAGCACACAACGCCGGAAGCTAAGATGCAGGGCCTTCGGACCATCTTCATGGAATTTGTTGCTCCTTTCCTTCCTATGATGCAGGCCCAGGGAGTATCTATCGACATGGAAATGCTGTTCAGGAAAATAGGCAAGCTTTCGAACATACCCGAACTGAACGATATCATTGTTTATTCGAATCCAATACACGAGCCGCAACCGCAGCAGCCTGCTGCAGGCAAGCCGGCACAAACCAAGCGCACATACGAAAGAGTCAATCGGCCGGGTGCTACGGACGCTGGCAAGTCTCAAATACTTCAGCAGGCATTGTTCGGCGGGAAGCCGCAAAATTCAGAGATGAGCGCCTTGATGCGTCCAACGGGATAATATTATGGATTGCAATAAACATTCAGGGGTTGAAACGAGAATTAAGCAAAACGAAAAGGACATCGGTACGATATACGAAATACTGGAAAAGGTAAGGAACCGATTGCCGAATTGGATGACGGTTATATTGTCGGTGATGTTTTTGGTAATCGGATGGTTAATAGCGGTCAAGATTAAAGGATAGTACAGTGACATATTGTTTTGTATGCAGTTGTGGTCATAAACAGGAAGTGGTCAGGTCGATGAGCGAAAGTGACCTCCCTGTTCTATGCGATATAGATGCTTTTGTAATGGACCGTGACTTCGCAGCCGAGTTAGGCAGGCAGCATAGTGGTGAAATCTGGCCGATGGCGTCTTATGCCGCCGGCGTTCATCACAAGCAGATACCTGAAATGAGGGCGATTGATAAAAAGAATGGAGTGCCGACAGAATACACAGAGGACGGGGACCCTATACTCAGGGGACCGAGACACAGGAAGAAATATTTAGAAACTCATGGCCTATATGATCGTAATGCCGGCTATACCGATCCGGTGCCGGCACGTTGCAGATAACGAAACCTAAACTGATGAGGTGGTAACAATGGTAGAGGAAAATACAGAGCAGGCTGCGGCCGAAGAAACAAAACCGGCCGAGACAAAGACTGCTGAGGAAACAGCGGCAGAAGAAAAAACATCTGACGAGGAAAAAGCTGCAGCCGAGCAGGATACTGCAGCAGAAAAATTAGGTACAGACTTCGACAAGAAAACTGATGAAGGCGATGAACATTCCGCCTATAACGAAACAACGGAGGAGAAAGAGGCCAAAGCTGAGGCCGAGGCGAAAGCAAAAGCTGATGAGGAATCCAGCGAAAAAGACTCTGACAAAGAAGTTGACGAGAGCCTTCTTGAAAGGGCAGAGCAAGCCGGCATGAGTAAAGAAAAGGCCGGGGAGTTCAGTAGTAAAGAGGACCTCGAGCGCGCAGTTGCGTTGCTTGAGGAAAGGCCAGTCGAAAAAGCTAAATCGCCGGAAGAACAGGAGACCGAAAAAAAGGCAAAAGAGGAAGCAGAGGCCAAGGTCAAGGACGATGAAGCTCCGTATGACAGCAAGTTAGATCCAAATGAGTATGATGAGGGTTTAATCAAAGCCGTCAATGATCTCGGTACAATGCTGAAGAAAAGAGTTGTTGCGCTCGAGGCAGGCCATACCAAACATGCGGACACCCTTCTCGGTGATCGTGTGACGAAGCATACGGAATGGCTTGATTCGAAGATCAATCGATTGTCTGATGATGATTTGAAAAAGGTTTACGGGGAAGGCGATATTGATGATCTCACTGAAAGCGGCGATGAATTCAAAGCCAGAGCTGCTCTCGACACACAAATCTCAAAGATAGCAGCTGACCTCCGCAAAGCCAAAAAGCCGGTCCCTTCCCGGAACAAGCTTTTCGATAAGGCCATTGAAGCGTTACATAAAGGTAAATCAACAAACAAAAAAGCAGATGCCGAAACTAAAGCCAAGCTCGCAGCCAGAACAAAGGAGGCGTTAGGGCCGGGCAGCAGTAAGGTGTCTGCAGAAACGGCGGAAGCAAAAGCATTGCAGATTCAGAAGACCTTCGATCAAAAAAGTGACGAAGACTAACTGCTTTTGATTCCAGAAAGGTGGCTATATGCCTATAAGAGATCAGGACATTGCGGATCTGTTGATAACGACACTCAATACGATCCGAAAGGAAAAGTTTATCGACATGTCCCAGGAACTGACAGAGTACATTGTGGTTCCGTACCTCCTGACAATGCGCGGCGGCCTGATGGTCAAAAAAGGTGGCGTAGGAATTGAAGAAACTTTGATGGTCGAACATGGCGGCCGTTCAAGGTTTGTCGGTGAGTATGACGAGGACGTGATAACTGTTATCGACCATTTGAAGAAGATGAAGCTGTTTTATTCGCTTCTGACCGACAATCTTGCATATACCCGTTCCGAAATCCTCGACAACAGGGGCTTCGAGCGGATCAACAACATCATAAAGCCAAGGCGCCGGGGTATGTACCTGCGAGTTGCCGAAACGATGGAGGAGAATTTCTTTCAGACTCCAGATGCGGACGATAGTCTCACTCCGTGGGGTCTTAAGTATTGGATCGTCAAGAATGCTACGACAGGATTCAACGGCGGTTACCCGGCCGGGTTTACCCGCATAGCGGACATCAACTTGACGGAAGTGCCGCAATACAAGAATTACACCGCCCAGTACACTGCCATTTCGAAAGCCGACCTGATTCTCAGGATGCGAAGGGCCCTTAGAGGGACGAACTGGAGAAGTCCACGGAAGGACCCGGGCGTTGAGGGCAATACCAGCCCCAGGCGGCTGCTTCTCACTAACGAGGACGTGATCGAAGCTGTTGAGAACATTGGCGAGGCCCAAAACGAGAACCTTGGCAGAGACGTAGCATCTATGGATGCCGGCCTGAACAGGTTCAGGGGCACAGGTTTAAGACAGACGCCAGACGGAGAAATTCTGTTCAAACGACATCCGTTTGTCTACGCACGTCTCATTGACAGTGACACAAGCGATCCGGTGTATGGCCTGGACATGTTCACTTTCCATGCCATGACACAGAAGGGCGACAATATGCGTCTTGGCGACTTCGGTGTGGCACCAACGCAACACCGCGTGTTCGTTGCACATCTGGACCATAAGCATCAGACGATCTGCACGAACAGACGTAACAACTTTGTAATCTCTAAGTAAAAATCGAAAATGCACATTAGCGTTTCGTAAAACATTAGAATATGTTTTAAGACAGAAAGGTAAGGGTAATACAATGTTACGCAATCTCGTACAGTACCAAAAACAGGCTTATAGCAAAAAAGGCCTGTTCGTTTATAAAGGCACAGCGGCTTTGAAAAAAGGTCATGGTATGTGCTTTGATTTGGATTATTACACCGCAACGACAGGACAGGCTGTAACCGATGCTTTCGGAGCCCGTGGTCTAAAAGTCGTTCAGAGGCCGCTCAATTCGAACAACGGTGCTTTTGCCGGCGTTCTAACGCAGAATTATCCTGCAAGGGCTTCCGGCCTGCAGTTGGTGGAGCTTGCTCTACCTGGTGGCTGCGCAATGATTTCGCAGCGCATAGCCTCCACTATCAACGCAGGTCTATTGACTTGTGTAGTGGGTGAAGATGATAGTGGCAACGTCACGGGCATCAACGGCGTATTTGGTCACGGTGGATTTCCGGGCAGGGGCTCAGCTATACCGCTTCAGACTTTGGCCGCGGCCACGTTAGGCGATCTGGCCTTCCAGAATCTTTTAGGGACCGCGACATCAGTTTACGATTCCGGGACCGGCTTGACAACAATAACAATGACCGCGGCCGGCACAGCCCTTGGTTATGTATCTGCCGCAGTGGCCTGTGCCGGCTACGAAGTGACCGTGTGGGGCGGAGCCACGGCAGCAGATTCAACTACCGAAAGATGTCCCTCGGGCGTCTATCCTTGTGTTAAGGCGTTGACAGCGGATACGTTCACAGTAACAGGTGACACAGGCAACGGAGCTTTGACAATCAACATCGCAAAGATAGACATGCTGAGGCTGGCATATCTTATGGAAGGCAGAGAGTCCGGTCTTAGCTGTCCATTCCTTCCTGAGACAGCGGCGGTTATCACACCTGTAATCGACTCAGGTATGATTATAGTTCTCGGCGGCCTTACAATGGCAGCCGACTGCGAACCTGTAGTCAACGATGGGACGATCCCTGGTCAGCGATTGGGCTTCTACATGTTGGCAACGGTGGTAACGGGCGAAATGTTGTGGAACATTACTTCTGCGATGGACCAAATCGAAGGCACCCTGGCAACTATTGAAATGAACACCGCTGGTGAACATGCGTGGTTCGAGTGGGTGAACTTCGGTCCGAATACAGGTTCTCTCGGAACATGGCAACTTATGGGCGTTGCACCCAACACAGTTGCGGTAGCATAAAATTGTCAGTTTAGGGTTTTGTTGGCTTGGAAATCCCCGTCCTTCGGGGCGGGGATTCCAGGTATGGTAATATGGCTTTTACGGACAAAGAAAAACAAAAAGTATATTTGAAGGCTTACCGCCTTGCGCATAAGGACGAAATAAAAGCGTACCGGCTGGCCCACAAAGAAGATGCTAAGGCGTATCGTAAATCTCATAAAGAAAAACAAAAAACGTATGCAAAGAAATATCGCGATACTCATACAGAACAAGAGGCAAAACGGCGCAAATTGTACCGAGTTACCAATAAGGATAAAGTAAATTCGTACCAAAGAAGATATATTGGTGATAACAAAGCCAAGGCAAAAGAATGGGCAAAAAAGAGTAGGTCGGCTCATCCGGAACAAGAAAGAGATAGAAAGAAAAAAAGAAGAGCTTTAATGATGGGTGTTTGCCGGGAGATATATACCGATATTTCCATTTTCGAGCGAGATGGTTGGATTTGCGGAATTTGTGGTAAAAAGATAAATGGACGACTTAGGAATCCTCATCCTTTTTCAAAATCTATCGACCACGTTATTCCTCTTTCCAAAGGCGGTATTGATGCACCAATAAATTTACAGGCGTCGCATTTTAGATGTAACATAAGAAAGCATACTAAAAGTGGCGGACAATTAAGACTAATGGCGTAAAAACTTTATTTTTCCGTGATAGGAAAACAGAAAGAAGGTTTGAAATGACAGAGCGAAAAGGTGATACGGCGATTTTCAGTCGCGGTAGAGTTTATTACATTGAAGGTGTCGGCATACTATTTGATTGGGGAAAAACTGTGCCGGCAGATGGCACCGCAGATTATGCGGTGGGAGCGATTTTCCAGCACATAGACGGAGGAGCGGCAACGAATTTTTATGTGAATAACGGGTCGCTGTCCTCGTGTAGTTTTAGAGCAGCTTCATCGGCGGCTGCAGCGGCATTGGAGACTGCTTTGGCGTTGGCGTCTACACCAGGCGGAGCATCCAAGATTGGTGTTTACGATGCGGCAGGATATTGGACTGCTACCACGCTCGAAACTATCCTGGCGGAGCTTGGCCTCAGATTATTGCCTTCGGGAACCTTAATCAAGGGACCAAGTCCCCTGATATGGGATAGTTGTCCGCTAATGGAAATACTGCTGAATCCGGCAAAGGGCTGGGCATGGTTGGAAGATTTCATAGGACCGAACTCATTATTGGCAGGTGGTTCATCTGATACCCATGGTTGGGATGTCACTGTGGCGGGTACTGGAACTTTCGGCCAAAGTGAAAGTTTGATTGAGGGAGCATTATCTCTTGCCGCCGGTGCTATTACCGCAGGCCAGGGTGTGAATCTCCAGTTAAAACATCTTCCGATCATATTGGCTGCAAGCGTAACGACTTATTTCGAAGCCAGGGTGAAGTCAAATGCAATGAGCGGTGCGGATTTGTCGCAGACATTTATAGGTTTGCGAGAAACAGATACTGCGATAATGGCCAGCAATATTTACACCACAGGAGCCGCCGACAACAGCGGAGTAGGTTTCTACCAGGACAGTGAAGGCACGATAAACAAGATGGATACCACCTCTCAGAAGGATGCCGGCGCACCTGAACTCGGCAGTGATTTAGTGACAGTGTTCGATGACACAAACTACCATACGCTTGGTATGCTTATCGATGGCGTGACAACGGTAAAGTATTTTGCTGATGGTGTGCTTGTAAAAACTATGGCAACCACGGCTAAAATCCCCGACGGTATAACGCTATTTCCGTCATTTGTCTGCCAGGCCGATGGCACTGTCAGTGCGACACTTGACTGTGACTGGATACGCATTGCTCAAAAAAGAGCACGCTCTGCCGCCGGTGCGTAATTAGTTGAGATTTTCAGTAGCCCTGCTAACGTGGTGGGGCTACTTTAACGAGACCTAAATTGATGAGGCATATTATGGACATGGAAGATTTTCAGGAAAAGATGGACGTGAATCACCGAAGTTATTTCATTCGGATGCTCAAGCTGAAAGTATTGCCAGAGTGTGTGCTTGAACAGTATTTGAAAGTAAAAATGATGATAGACCGCATCGATGGCCATTTGACTGTTGCTGATCTGGCCCTGATTGTGTTGATGGCCGGTTACGATCCGCGGACAAAGGAGTTCACAGAAACGGCAGAAGTCGAGCAGTTGGATGAAGTGGCAGATAAGGAGGTCGAGAAAATAATCGAGTCTCCGACTTTGTCCGAGACGCCGGTAGTTGATGGTGAGCAGGCTACAGCGGATGTGCCGAAAACCGACGAATCAAAACCCGATTTGCCAGCTAACCTTCCAGTCGAGCAGCCGGACGAAGGAAAAGCGATGCTTTGGGCCCACGGTATGCCGGTGCAATTGCTGGAAGCGGACGAGCTGAAGCAAGGAAAGATTGTCGGTATTCTACATCCAGTGGCCGGCAGTGATAAACCCACACAGCTAACAGTCGAATATTTGGGCGGCAAAACTGTAACCGTTGACGAAGATGAGGTAGAGGCAATCTAATGACCGAGAGCACGCTATCAACTACGCTTACGGAAATACGTTTGGCCATCGCTCATTCAATGGGGATAGATGTAGACCCCGATAATTGGGACGCTGACCAAACGGCAATTATAAATTTGATTATCAAAAGAGGTCTGCGACAGTTTTATTTTCCGCCTCCAAATGTTGTGCAGACCGGACAGAGGACCGCAATGTCCCTGCCGCCTTACGAATGGAGCTTTCTAAAGCCAGTCACCACGTTAGACCTTATTGGTTCGTATGTAACAGGAACGATAACCGTCACGGAGCTGGATGCGACCGTCCTCTTAACGGATGGTGTCTGGCCGAGTTGGACGGCCACGAAGGGCACGCTGGTTATTGACAGTGTGGAGTACGAGATTTCTACGAGAACAGACGATACTCATATAGAGCTTTCAGAAGCATGGGCGTTAGACACAGAAGATACGGTCAACTATTCTTTACACCGTGACGGCAATTACGATCTCCCGGATGATTTTGGAGGCATCGAGGGTGACATGATTTATCCGGAAGGAAGCAACAGGCCGAATGTTCGGATCATCGGCGAAGGCAAAATACGAAGTTTACGGATATCGACCACTTCTCGTTCGGACCCTCAATTTGCAGCAATAAGACCCAAGAAACAGACAACCACTACAACAGGCCAGAGATTCGAGATTATGTTCTTCCCTGTGCCCCAGATTGCAAGGACATTAAGTTACAAGATGCTGGTTTTGCCTGAGTTGCTGGTAACTACTACCATAACATATCCATACGGCGGGGCCATGCACTCCGAAACGATTTTAGCAAGCTGTCTTGCGGTTGTGGAATCGCAGGAAGATGATACAAGAGGCGTAAAGTGGCAGGAATTTCAGGATCGCCTGGCTGCAAGTATCCAGATAGACAAAAAAATGATAAGCACTGAATACTTTGGATATAATCGAGACGATTCCGATTCAGCCCATAAATCCGGCCATCGGCGCCATCCTCGAACTTTTTTAGTGAGTTATGAGCCTGGTCCATACGGCGAAGGAGGCTACTGATGGTGGTGGAGGACCCACGTCTGTCTTTGCCTCGTAAGGATGTTGGTAAATGGGGGGCGTTAACCAACAAGTTTCTCAGAGTAGCTCATAACGAGGATGGGACCCTGAAAGCCACGGCTTTTGAAGGCGTGATAGGCAATGCTATTGGTGCAGGTTTGATGCTTGAAGGCACCACGTTACTCGCCAGCACGGTCCTGCAGAAGTATCACAACATAGACCCTTCGGACGATGTCCAAAGCCTTTTAGGTGCGGCCGATTTCGCTGCGTTCAATACATTATTGGGGCTTGGGACAAATTCAACAGCCTCCTTCGATAGAATTCTCGTTGGCGATGGCTCTGTAGGAGTACCGTCAATAGCTTTTACTTCCAATACGGATATGGGGATTTACTTAGATTCCGGGCCTAAAATAGGTTTTACTATTAGTGGTGCCTCTGCATTTAGGATTGATTCTCAATCAATTCAAATAAAAGATTCTGCATCGTCAAATTTTGGTATTATTACATTTGTCGGCACAGCAATGACTGCGGATAAGCAGTTATCATTCAACTTAAATGATGGCAGCCGCATACTTTCTATGTCCGGCGATCTCACAGTAGAAGCAGGCGGGGGTATAATCAATTCCGACCTGTCTACAGATGCCGACTGGCAAACCTCTGGCTCAGTCACAGGCAGTTCATTAGTAACTGGTGGCACGATAGTAGCGACAGGTTCAATCACTGGCTCTGCATTTAAGGGTCCGGGCTTTTCAGGAGCAGGTTTGGTGTTCACCGATTCTATTCCCGGCAGCTGGACAATCTCTGACGGAACTTCGGCCTTTAATGTAACCGGGGCTTCATCAATCAATCAAGACGTTAGAACGAGTGCCTCGCCGGTATTTGCAGCTTTAACTGTCGACACCACTACTCTCGTAGTAAATGCTTCTGGCTATGAAGACAAAGTTGGGATTGGGACGTTGACGCCTGGTTATATACTTGATATTGATGCTGGAGAGATAGGGGACAATAACTATGATGGTTTGAGGATAGTTGACACTGGTTGGACAATGGTCAGTCATCCAATGCTTGAATTTTATAACTCGCATGTA
>SDBT01014454.1_pt1 | contig 12589 bp, 16 predicted proteins | sample 2277101 | NCBI WGS metagenome assembly SDBT01 (sample SAMN10404973, study PRJNA504765) | marine sediment metagenome | isolation source: marine sediment core GS10_PC15, 103 cmbsf | place: Arctic Ocean: Southern Knipovich Ridge | collected 2010 | reverse complement strand
CTACATGGTCGGCAACGCTGACGGCGGCGGGCGACCCTCCGGTACCTACGTGGAGAAGGCCATGTTGACACCGGTTGCACTCGGAGGCACTGTGCTGTGGGCTAGGCCACGGTACGACCACGAAGGCTACGCGATGGTTGACCTAGACATCAGTTTGTAGAAAGGGAGAAGGTATGAGGATTAGCGAAGCAGGCATGTCTCTGATTGCAGAGTTCGAGGGGTTCAGTGCGACACCGTACAACGACCCTGCTGGGCACTGCACCATCGGCATCGGCCACCTGCTACACATGGGAGCATGCAACAGCGCCGACCGTGGCAGGGTGGACTACGATGCTGCTGTACGGTTGCTCCGGACGGACGTGCGCCGGTACGAGGACGCAGTGAACCGCCTAATCACGGTGCAGCTCAACCAGAACCAGTTCGACGCACTGGTGTCGTTCACGTTCAACCTCGGGTACGGGGCACTAGAGGGTAGTACCCTCCGCCGCCGCCTGAACGCTGGCCGCTACGGTGACGTGTGCGAGCAGCTCCGGCGCTGGAACAAAGCCGAGGTGAACGGCGTGATGATTGAGCTGGCGGGCCTGACCAGGCGCAGAGAAGCAGAGTGTACCCTGTGGTCAACACCAGCGGTACCCATTGAAAGGAGAAACGACCTCTTGACTAGAGAATACGACGAGCTGAAGCAGGACATTCGTGACCTGAAGGCAGGTCAGCAGTGGTTCGGGGGCCTTATCAAGGGGGCCTATGATGCCATTGCCCGCCTGTCCACAATTATCGTGGAGCTGGTGAAGCGAACAGGAGGCCCTGGTGTTCAGTAGCATCAGTCGTAAGCTAGTTGGTGCCGTCTCGGCCATGGGTTCCGTTGTGGGCCTCGTGCTGGGTGCGGCATACATTGGCGGCGTAGACCCTGACATCCTGAAGTTGGCCGTGGTTGGCATCGTCGGCCTTGGTGGCTTCCAAGTGTTCAAGCAGGGCGACGTTGACATTACGGCTGCCAAGAACCAGCCCGACCCCAAGACGATGGCAGCAGTGGCAGACTTGACCAAGTTTGCGGAGGTACTGGGGGCCGAGGGCATCCCTGGTAGCTCAGCAGAATGAGGATTGACACTGGACAGGAGGTGGAGTTCAGCAAGGCTGAGTGGGAGGACATCTACGCTTGGACTGAGCGGCTGAGGAACCACAAGCGTTCCGTGGGCGCAGACGACGGCATGCGCGGCACCCCCAAGCTGTACAAGGATGCCATCGGTACCGCTGGGCAGGAAGCCTTCGCGTACCTAGCAGGGGGGCTGCCACGGAGGGAGCTGTTCAAGGGTGGTGCCCCCGAGGCCGCCAGGGTCAACGGCTACAGCATCGACCTGCGGACGGACGCACGGGTAGGCAGGGAGCCTGCCCTAGCCTTCATCGAGGGCCGGTGGCCAAGGCACCCCATCACCGTGCTCATGTCCAAGCCGCACGCTGAGCGGCACACCTACCGCATCGTTGGGTGGACAACCCCCTCCGACTTCAAGCGGCATGCGGTAGCAGAGACGTGGCGCGGCCCGAACATGGTGCTACACAGGCAGCACCTCAGCAGCCCTGCTCTCCTGTGGGAGCTACTGCATAAGGAGGAGGACGAATGAACAACATGGAGTTCGACCTGGTACGCTCCATCCTGGCGAAGGCCAGTGACGGTGAGCTGACCACCAAAGGCCCAGACTATGCCCACCACGCCACCGATGGTAGTGTGGACAGGCTGGCCAACTTCAAGGGTGTAGCTGCCAGGCTAGAGGGCGCACCCATGGACTTGACGACAGTGTGTGCTGTCTACTTCGAGAAGCACATCTTCGCCATCGAGCGTGCCGTCAAAGACAGGAAGCTGAGCAGTGAGGCGCTGCTAGGACGCTTTGCCGATGCCCGCAACTACCTCGACCTACTACTTGCGTGCTTTGCCGAGAGTAACCCTGACATGGTGCCGGAGGTTACCGGCCTCTGGGTTACTGAGGACGCGGCTACCCGCCCGACGCACACCGACATGATGGTGGAGCCGGAGACGGAGGAAGTTAGGTATGGTTAAGCCAACCGTCTACGTCGCAGGCCCCATCGCTGGCTGCACGTGGGAGGAGACCGTCGAGTGGCGTCGGCGTATTGAGGGCGACTTGCCAGAGTGCCACATCCTCACCCCCATGCGGGGCAAGGAGTTCCTTCGCACCATGAGCGCCATGCCCTTGACGAGTGCTGACGTTGACCCCAAGGCGGAGATGACAGAGACAGAGGCGGTCGTCTCCAGCCAGCACTCCATCGTGGTGAGGGATCACTGGGATGTCAGCCGGTGCGACGTACTGTTCGTCAACCTGCTGCCGTCACTGACCACCGGCAAGGCGAGCATTGGCACGTGCTTCGAGCTGGCGTGGGCATGGAAGTACCAGAAGCCAGCCGTGGTAGTGATGAACGACGGCAACCCGAACGACCACCCGTTCGTGCGGGAGGCCGCCTACGCTGTGGTACCAACCACGGCCAGGGCTATCAACGTCACTCGCATACTGCTTGACCTACCCCCATTGGAGGCCCAATGAGCGCAACGACCGACCGACCGAACCGGAGGGCTAGGCGACTAGCCGCACGAGCAAGGAGAGGAGAGCAACCAATGAGTCGAGAACCGGTCAGCAAAGAGGAGGCCATCGAGAAGCTGCGGGCACAGATTCAGCCCGAGCAGTACCTTGAGTCTCTTACCAACATGCGGGACACCTACCTTGGGAGAGCCGCTGAACTCCTGGGTAACCGTGACCTGAACGCCGCGTCCAACCGGACTGACCTCCGTGACGTGGAGATGGTGAACATCCAGTTTGATGAAGCACTCGCTGACCTGAGCTGGCGCGTGGACACCATCAACGAGCGCATTACAGACTTCGAGGCCACCAAGAAGGACGTAACACGGCCGTTCGAGCGCCAGGCAGACGACCCCGAGGACGCCGTAGCGCCCGCTGAGGACTTCCCAGAGGAAACAACGGTCGAGGAGTCAGCTTTGGAAGCCAGCCTCACTGAGGAGCAGCGTGCGGCCATAGACCAGGCGGTAGCAGAGAGCCAAGAGGAGTCAGCAGGGCCGCCGCCCGAGAACGTGGACGAGATTGCAGCTAGGCGGGCACAGGTTGAGGGCCGTCCTCAGGACGACGAGGAACCCTCAGACTAGTAGCTCCGCAGCCTTCAGTGCGAGCGCACCGATTGTAGCAGCGACGGCAAGGATGCCGGTGGCGATCCCAGCCTTCCTAGCATCCAGCCCTATCTGTTCCTTGACCACCGCCGCCTTGTCTGTGTACGGGTGGCCGTCCGACCGGTGCTCCTCAAAGCTGCCGGTGAGGTTGTTGATCGCGTCATGGACTGCGGTGATAGCCTCGGCCACGTTCTGATCGAGCTGGTACAGCGCCTTGTAGAGCTGGGCCTGCGTGACCTTCTTGCCGTTCGGCTTCTCTAGCTGCTTGGTCATAGCTTCCCTCCAGGGTAGATAGTGTCGCTCTTGATAGCCTTGCGATCCTGTGTAATGTCATAGGAGATGGTTGCCTGTGGCAGGTCACGCTGCACCAAGTATACGGCCCACTCCAGGGCGTCCATGGAGGGCGCTTCAATCGCCACCTGGAGTACGGCCCTGCGGCCTGGTGCTCTCTCCATCTGAGCACTCGCCGTCCATAGTGGTACGAGTACGTTTATCCTGGTGTGACCGGCAGCAAGGGCGTCCGCTACCGTGCCAGTGGTGTCGGTGTCTGGTAATACTGTAGCATGGGTGAGGCCAGGCCCACCGACAACCTCACCCTCACGTGTGATGAAGTAGCAGCCAGCCTTGGGGAGAAACATTAGAACCCCATCCTACCCTTGTCCTTGGTGTGCTTCTTGTCACGTAGCTTGCGGTACTTGTCAGCCGCTACCAGGTGGAAGATGACAGACCCGAGGTTCATGCAGGCCCCGACGAAGTGCAGGGCTGCCCATGTAGTCTGGAACCATACTGTCTCCCTGTCCGTGCTGATAAACCGCTTCCATAGGTACATTACTGCAAGAGTCCTTCCGTCTGTAGGTCATCTATGATCTGGTTGACCACCTGCTTGACGTTGGCCATGTCAGCCACCAGGGCGTCGAGAGCTGTGCTTATCTTATCAAAGTTCACTTCACTGTCGGCACCCCAGCCACCGCTGGTAGCCACCAGGTCACCAGGTGCCGCGGCAGTGGGGTTGGAGTGGGTCTTGGTGGCCGTGCTGTAGGTCTGGGTGAAGGCTGTCGGCCTCGTGGCAGGGGTAACTCCGTAGAACCCTACCGTGCTGCCGTCGTGGTTCAGTGCGCCGTCAATTTCGACTTCATAAGGAAACAACGCACTGGGGTTTCCGCCCGATCCGCGCAGCCGCATGGCCTGTTCACCCGAGCCTTGGAAGAAGCGTAGGTCGTCGGCGTTGGCATCAATGCTCCAGTTGTCAAAGTTGCTTTGGTTGCCAGAAGTCAAGTAGAACTGTAATTCGCCGCCCTCCTGCCCTGCGGATGCCCCAAAGAGTTTAATCAGCCCCGAAGTCGTATCGTCCACACCTACCTGAAGCGAGCCACCTTGTATCACGATGTTACCAGTAGTGGTCAGGGTACCTGTGAGCGTGGTACTGGTTGCAATTCCACCACTTAGCGTGGTCGCGCCGGTCACCGCCAGTGTCGTGCTCACCTTAACTGCCCCCGTGACATCAAGAGCCACCGTTGGTGCCGTGTTGGCTCCTATCCGTACACTGCCTACAAAGCGGTGCTGGCCACCCAACGATTGAATAGCAATGTCAGCGGTTGGCGTCACACCTGCCGAGGCCCCAATACGCAGGCCAATGCCTGTACCTATAGCCCCTCCATCAGCAGCATTTCCTCGGACAATATCCATTCCAACAGCCGTGGTAATCGTACCATCCAGTGCTCGGTAGGCCACTTGAGCACCAGCAAGGACTGTCGCTGTCGTTGAGCCGACATCTTGGATGGCCTGTGCAAAGAAACCCCGTAGAGCAGCAACATTGAATGAACCAGAATCGTGGGTAGCAGAGGCAAAGAACGCCTGTGTTGTTCCCGTATAGTTAGCGGTAGGTTGGACATGAACGGCGAAGGTTGCGGCCCGCTGATCATCAGTGGTTGAACCTGTACCAGGGTCTACGGTGGCAGTTACAAAAAGCGAGTTGAACTGGCCGGTTGCTGGTGTGTATGTATCCGACACCTGCATGATCCGCGCAGACGAATCCAAAGCGGCATTTGTTACCAGGAGCCTAGTTACTGTAAGGTCACCAGCGGTAACATTGGTAGGCGCGGCCGCTGACCCTATCCCGAGGTACCCAAGCAGGTGAATATCGGTCTGCCAGCTAATGTCGGTACCATCGGAGCTGAACAGGGAACCATCGGCCCCCACCGTGGTCAGTGTCCACTTGGGGGTCGCGCCGACACCCGTTACCAGGCCACCACGGGTCACCGTGGCAACAGTAGTATCACTATGGGTCGTGCTCAACAGCGCGTGGGTGTCACCAAGGGGCGACCCGTTCCCCTCGAACAGCACAGGCCACTCAGGGGCAAAGATGTCGCTGACGTGGGCACTCACCCAAGCGTTACTGCTGTCACCAATCTCAATGAAGATGGTGCCTCCGGTGACGGTCAGGCCGTGAATGGGGAACCCGTGGATGCCGTGGATGAACAGGCCATTACCGCTGTTGGCAGCGATGCCAAGGTCACAGAAGCTACCCCCCGCATTGCTCGTCTGGAACACAATGCTCGTCCATGAGAGGTCGTCCAGGGAGGCACCACTAGCTGAGGTAAGGAAGGCCGGATTGCTACCAGCGTACTTCATCCTGAACCCGTGCCAGTGGGAGTTGTCCGTGCCGTCAGCTATATTGAGCTGGGTGGCAATATTGTACTCACCACCAAAGACAAGCATAAAGTCAGGGGTCGCTTTGTTGTTGTCGTTCGTCCACCACTCATTCAGGGTCAGGTAGTTGTCAACCGCTTGCAGCTTGTCGGGGGCCAGGGTACCACTCGAACCCTCCGTCTCGTAGAACCCCAGTGCGTCACCGTTGCAGTTGTGTATCTTTAGTGCCATCCCACCAAGGGTGTTAAGGCCCGTTTGCCTGGCGAAGTACCCAGCGTTGAGAGTGCAGTTAAGGAACTCCAAAGTATCAATGGTACTACCGGTACCCGTGTTAGCGTAGACACCCTGATTGGCAGCGGGAGTGAACGCGACGTTACGGAAGTGCAGGCCACCGCCGCTCTGTCCACCCGTGCCTGACTGTACGAAGATGTCCTCACCAGACGCTCCCGTAATGAGCACTTTGGTACGGTCGGCTGCCTCGATGTAGATGTTCTGGGCGCTGCCCATGTCCTTCAAGTCCATGTTGCTGGCGGTCGCGGACTGGTTTATCCAGATGAAGTAGTCGCCCCCATCAGCGATGGCGTCTAGTATGGCGTTCCGCAGGTGGACGTGGGTACCCTTGCCGTCGCTGTCAACAACAGCATTGGCCCGCAGGTGGGTCTTGTTATCAAAGCCGCTGAAGTGGAGGCTAAGCACTGCCCACCGTGCCTCCAAGTCCTCGATCCTACGCCTGTACTCCTTGGAGACGTTAAGTTTCCGTACCTCCTGCTCCAGGGGTACAACCTCATACCCCATCCGGCTGGTGTCAGCGGTAGGCTGCTTGCCCTCTAGCTTCTCAATGCGGTCGAGGATGTCCTGGATGAATGGACTAGGCATTAGCCCCTCGGTATCTGTGGTATAGGCCGCTGGCTTAGCCTGTCAGGCTCTATCGGTAGTATCTCGAAGTCGGCTTCGCAGTGTACCATCTTGGGCTGCCGCGCCACGGTATCTTCTGACATCAGGTAGCCCAGTGCCCAGGAGAAGTCAACACCACCACGGTCGTCGCGTATATTGACAGTGGCATGCGTCCCACGGACGCCGAAGGTCTGCTTGCTCCACCGCTCATTCTCATTGTACCTGTAGTAGAAGAACATGTTGGTCAGTGCGTCGGCTTCTCGGAACTCCAGCCGTACCTCACGTAGTGAGGCTACCTGACCCCCGCCTGGCCGGATAGCACCCCACTCCTCCAAGCCAGAGGGTGAGACGAAGGGCCAGCCATAGTTCGTCGGGTCGAAGTCCTCTAGCATGTACACGTTGCGTCGGCCGAAGGCGCACAGCTTGTTGGTGCTGTTGCCCTTGGCCCCGCCTACCTCAGCGTACAGCAGGGCACCTATCTCGTCAACGTCAGTGATGGCGGTCATGATGGCCCCGAGGTCGTGCCATACCGCTGTACCCTCCTCCGCTGGCTCACCCCACAGGAGGTGGGGATAACATCCGGCTCTGTCCAAGGCGTCCTCAGGGAAGTTGGTCGGGTCGATGCTCGGGCGGTACGGCAACAGTTCAACGGCAGTTCTGGTCACCGAGCTGTCCAATGCCGCACTGAAAGTGTACCTCACCCAGAAGTTACTTTGGGTATCCTCGGTTACGGAGAAGATGCTATCCACGGTGTCAGCCTGCCAGCCGAGTACCACTGGGTCTTGTGTAAACACCACCAGTCCACTCTTGCCGTGCGCTGCCTGGCCATCACCCCCACTGCCCCAGTCACGGGCTGTGAAGTCCTGGATGGTAATAGCTACCCAACTGGTACCGTTCCAAATGTGCGCCGACATGACACTGGTGTTGACATTGTACGTGGTGTCACCCCCACGGCCGTACCACATGGTAGCTTGGAAGGGCCTCGGGTGACCGACGATAACGAAGTCACCTGCGGCGAGGGTACTAAGGCTAGACATGTCTACCACAGTAAGCAGTTTACCGTCGTTGGCCTCAGTGGTATAGTCGGTGAAATTGGCACCATTGTCAACGGATTTAAGCACCCGTACCCCTAGTACATCCGAACCACTATCATCGCCTCCGCCACCACGGGTTAGCTTAGAGTTCACCATCTGGGTGTTGACCTGTGCATGCCGGTACCTACTGCCTGTGCCCTCGGCTACCCCACGGTTGACCGTGGTAACAGCGAGGAGGCCGGTAGGTGACATGCCCATGCAACTGATGGACTGTTGGGTTGTATCAAGGTTGGGGGTTGCCAGCTTATCAAACGGGGAAAAGTCCCTGATGCTGTAACCGTCGAAGATGACCGCACCACCGCGTGCCACGGGTATCACAGCAGCCGCACCAAGAGTAAAGGCACCACGGCCGTTGTCGGCGTGCGGGTACCTCTCCCAGGCAGGCATCCGGTTCTCCCACAGGCCGGTATCACGGGACGCTACGAAGATGCCTTCCGGCTTGATAACACAGGCCACCGACTGCACCCTAACAATGGCCATGATGTCCGTAGAGGGGAACCCCACATTAACAACGGGAGCCCAGTTGGCCTCTTGCATGGGGTCGAGTCCTGGCGGAACATTGGTAATGCCTGCCCAAACGTGGAGGTCTCCCTGAGACACACCTTGGGTATCAGCCGAGCCGTAGAGGCGGCCGTTGATGCTGGCCAGCTTGTCGCGCTCAATATCACCTGTAACGCTAGTGTCAATAACCTGGTCAATAGTGAACCGTTGGAGGTCGGCTGCCTGTCCCATGGCCAGGTAGATGAACGGCCTAAACACACCGGAGCCAGAATCTCCCTCGTGCAGTACGGCGTCGGTAATAATGGTAGTGGCCTTGAGGTCGGTACCACTGGTGCCGTCGATGTTCGTGTTGGCCCGAGTGATGGCACCGTTCTTCATCTTCCATATCCGGCCGCCGTCAGTAGGCCAGTTGGCATCTATGATGAACACGCAGGGGTCGAGGCCATTGATGTCACGCCATTCGATAGCAGCGAGCGGTGCGAAGTCCAGCTCATTGTTGGTAGCACTAGTGTAGGGTACCTTGGAGATGAAGTGACTGAAGGCCGCCTCACCTGGCTTGCGGTTGTCAAATCCCCGTAGTACCCTGTTATACCGGTGTTTCCTGCTCACGTTACGGCCATCGCCGTAGCCACCGTGGCCCGACTCGAATAGGGGTACCGTCTGAAGTTCGTTAGGGGGCATTAGACTCCCACCCAGAACCGGCCCAGATCACGCTCTCTTGTCAGCGTGGCCTTGGGGGTCGGGCCATACTTGCGCTCGTACTTATTCAGTCGCTCCGACGCCACCACCAGGACGGTCTGCCAGAAGGGCAGCTCCGATGGGTACATTAGGGCGTAGTGCTCGGCTACCAGCTTAGCAGTGCCAGCGGCAGCATAGTCCAGTGGACAGGGGGTACTAGCGGCGTCACCTGCAGCCCTACCAGCGACGGTGAGGTACGTGGCACTGAGGGCGGTGTAGAACTTCCGCTCCTCGTAGTAGTGCGGCTGCGACAGCATGATCGTCTCGCCGCTCCACTGGAGGTACCCAATCCCGTTGTTGAAAATCTTACGGATATTCTTCTGTTCCTGGCGGTCGCTCTGGCCCCAGTTCCCTTGACCGCTGGCTACGGGGTACCTAGTAATAGCGTAGACAGGCCCAACGTCGTCATCGGTGTTCACCTGATCCCGAATGGGCATCTGGCGGGTACCCTGTGGTTGCATGAACACGGGGCCATACTCGATGACATCTGAGGCACCGGTACCGGCGAGCCAGACCTGTATCTCGTCGCACGTGGCTGGAATCTGACCGGTTACCTCGAAGCCTGACCATCCACGCCTAGTCTCGGTGGTAGTGCCGCTCAGGGCGATGTCAGCGCCGTTGGTGACATCCCTGACTATGATAACCGCAGTACCTACACGCACCGACACGGGTACATAGAGGTAGAACTTGTCACCGGCCCGTAGGGAGTAGATACTGGCCGAGGTCGCCCTGCCGTTGGCACCTGACAGCGTTACCAATGAGGTAAAGGGGAACCGGCCGTCAGGGAAGGCCGCATCCTCCTGCGTCATAGCACAGTTCGTCTCAGCCCAGTCATCCGGCTGGTCACTGGTCTGCTCCAAGTACCCAGCGTTCTTCACAATGGACACCGGCACCTTGAGCCACTGACTACAGAGCGTGGTAAGGGCCTCGTCCCTCAGCCTGTCTAGGTCGTCGGGATTGATGCCAGCCCGCCAAATCTCGTAGGTCACAGCACTGGTAGGTGCGCTGGAAAACACGGGGTCAACGTAGATGTCGCCCGCGTCACTGTCGAGGTAGTCTATCATGACCTGCTCACCCCAAGCCGCGCCACCCAGTGCGGTCGTCCGCAGGTAGCAGCCGTCGAACTTGGTGCTCGCCAATGGTGTGGCGTTGAGCCGGAGCGTGTCGGTCAGCTTGGTGGTGCTACCAGTAGCGGTAGCCTGCCCCAGCATCCTTGCCAGACCGTACCGCTGTAGCTCCGTGCGAATCGCTAGTCCCGTGGTTGTTATCTGTGCCATGCTTACCTACTTCTTCTTGTTTGCGCGTGCCTTCTTCAGGCTCTTGGTCTCAAGTTTGTCGGGCAGCTTGCCCGTGTCTACGAACATGTTACCTTGGTCATCCCAGGTACGGCTCCCCCGCATGTCCTCTAGCAGGTGGTCGTCATCGTAGCCCAGCTTCTTCATGTCCTCGTGCAGCTCGCCCTGGATTTCGGCCGTGCTGTCTTTTGGGGGCATCAGTGGGCCGTCACCCTCCACCCGACCAACGGTACCGCTGACCATTTGACTTTGGTAGACGGCCTCGCGCTGGGCCAGTGCCGACTCACACTTGGGGCACAGCTTCTCGCTCTCGTCAAAGTGGCCGTATGCCTCGAAGGTGCCATCTCTCGGGCACGTGTAATCGTAGTAGGGCATTATCCCTCTCCCGCTAGAAAGTTCAGTACGTTCTGTACCTTCCAGGTAATCTTGCGGAGCCAACCGGCCTTGCGTACCTCTGCACTTGGCTGCATGAAGTCCCGAGGAGCCCGCTGGCCGACCTCGTTACCGTCTGCGTCTGTCCACCAGGACACCTCACATATCCCCTTGCTAGGGTGCTTTGTGTCGGTGATGAACGCCTTACCGTGGCAACCAGCACACGAAATCCAGCTCTTGTTCAAGTCCATGTCGTCACGGATGCGCCGGAATCTCTGATCTCGGAAGGCACCACAGTCCTCGCACTGAAAGCGGAACCACAGCACCTCGCTGGCATCCTCCTCAACGAATGTCATACCTCTACGTTCTACCATTTCGTCCTCCTGTTTCCTTTCTTACACTTGTTAAGCCTGCAAGGGGTTCAGCAGTAGAACCCCCCACGGACTAGGTTACTACGTGAATACCGTTTCTGCGAACTCCGCCCACTGCATGTCGGCTCGACCTGTCCCTACGTTAGGGTCGGCCAGTACGACGTTCAGCGAAGCAGCGTCCAGCATCACCGGAGAGTGGTCATGCAGACCAATCGACCAGTCCAACACACGCTGGGGTAGCATTACGCCACCCAAGTCCAGTGTATGTGGGCCGTATGAGGTCAGCATGATCTCTGTACCTGTCACGTTATCCACCTCACCAGAGGCGGTGTGGCTGCACGTTGCGCCGGAGGCCAGGGGGCTGTCCACGCGCAGATTACGCGGAGTTACAGCCGTTACCGTACCACCGGCACCATTCAGTGTTAGCGACACGAAGGCATACGCCTCGACCAGGGTTCCGTCAACAACGGCGAATGAGCCTTCCACCCGAAGGGGGATAGCTGCCGTCCCATCAGGGATGTCAGCGTATAGCTGCTTCACCGTGTCAAGGTAGTCTGGAGTCGTTGTCTCCACACCTGGCGCAGAGGCCGTAATACCGTAGGCCCGCCCTTCGAGGACGAGTGCCTGGTACCACGGTAGAACAATCGGAACACCGTCGCGGAGGCCGCGTAGGGCAACCCAACTGTCATCGTTGAGGCGCGGCGGCGTGTTCTGCTTGGCGTATACTCGAAGGTCAGTCATGCTTCTTTACTCCTTTCTGAAAGAGTCCGAAGTGGCATCCCTGCCACGGTCGGCTACTTGAACGCGCTCTCGGGGAACTCGCCCCACATAATGTCCGCTCGGCCCGTACCGGAAGTCGGGAAACCGGCGGCGATGTTGATGCTGCCTGCGTCGAGGACAACAGGGCTGACGACGTGAAGGCCAACCGACCAATCGATCAACACGGGGCTGATCTCAATGGAGTCGGCGTCAAGCGTCAGTGGCCCCTGCGAGGCCAGCATAATCTCCGTGCCATCTACGTTGTCCACGGCCGAGGAGGCAGTGTGCGCGGCTGTAGCACCAGAGGTTAGCGGGCTGTCACCGCGAAGGTTCGTCGGCGTCAGTAGGGACTCCGTACCACCTACCCCGTTAAGGGTCAGGGAGACGAAGGCGTATACCTCAGCCAACGTACCACCGGCCGCTACGAAGCCAAACTGTAGCTTCAGCGGAATGGCTGCCGTACCATCGGGGATGTCTACGAACAGGGCCTTAGTTGTGTCGGCGTAAACTGCCAAGGTCAGCTCTGTTCCTGGGTCGTTACCGGCCTGGAACGCGCGTCCCTCTAGGACAATGGCCTGATACCATGGGCAGACGATGGGGGAGCCGTCACGCGAGGCGCGAAGGTTTACCCAAGTGTCGTCACGCTGACGGCCAACATCGGTCTGCTTGGCATATACTCGTAGGTCTGTCATTTTGTCTGTTACTCCTTTCCTAGAGTCTCACCCTTTC
>SDBT01014453.1_pt1 | contig 12589 bp, 12 predicted proteins | sample 2277101 | NCBI WGS metagenome assembly SDBT01 (sample SAMN10404973, study PRJNA504765) | marine sediment metagenome | isolation source: marine sediment core GS10_PC15, 103 cmbsf | place: Arctic Ocean: Southern Knipovich Ridge | collected 2010 | reverse complement strand
CACAAAGGTTCCCTCAGGCTGGTTGGTAATCAGCCGTAGAGCGTAAAGGTATAAGGGAGCTTAACTGCGAGACTGACGGGTCGAGCAGATGCGAAAGCAGGTCTTAGTGATCCGGCGGCTCTGTATGGAAGGGCCGTTGCTCAAAGGATAAAAGGTACTCCGGGGATAACAGGCTGATAGTGCCCAAGAGTTCATATCGACGGCACTGTTTGGCACCTCGATGTCGGCTCAACTCATCCTGGGGGTGAAGCATCTCCCAAGGGTTCGGCTGTTCGCCGATTAAAGAGTTACGCGAGCTGGGTTCAGAACGTCGTGAGACAGTTCGGTCCCTATCCTTCGTGGGCGTTGGAAATTTGAGAGGAGCTGCATTTAGTACGAGAGGACCGGTGCGGACGAACCTCTGGTGTATCGGTTGTGTCGCCAGACGCATTGCCGAGTAGCTAAGTTCGGAATGGATAACCGCTGAAAGCATCTAAGCGGGAAGCCAACCTCAAGATAGATTTCCCATGAGATACGTTGGAGACTACAACGTTGATAGGTCACAGGTGTAAGCACAGCAATGTGTTTAGCCGAGTGATACTAATATATCAATTGCCTTAAAACATCTATTTACTCTATCACACTTTCTATTTTATATTTAATATTGAATATTGAAGAAAGAAGATTAATATTTAATTTTCAATATTAAATTTTCAATTTCAGACAGTATTTAATGATGGTGGTTATTGCGAAGAGGGTACACCTGTTCCCATCCCGAACACAGAAGTTAAGCTCTTCAGCGCCGATGGTACTGCACGGGTAACTATGTGGGAGAGTAGGTCACCGCCATCATTAAATGCTGTCTTTTTTTTAGCCAATTTTATAAAAATATCTAAGACCAAGGAATGAAATAATTATTATTTTTGTGAATTTGATATTTTTTTTAATTTTCTAGTTGTTTATATAACCTTGCCATTAGGCGCCGCTTGCCTTGGAATACCCTAATACCTCTATCCCACATTCACAAATTGTCTCAATTCCTCAAGCTCTTCGTGCCACGCTCTATCGAAGAATAACCTCGCGTTTTCCCATTCCTCTGAGTTTCTCCACCCTGAATGAATGACATGCACTTCAGTGCACAAGGCTGTTTCATCATCACAAGGTAAAAAGAAAACTGAAACATGAGTGAGAGGGTCAGTGTTATTCATGAAGTATTTGAATTGTATAGGACCTTTCCATTCAAACGCGATCAGCTTGTCTTGCTCAATTGCTGTCACCTTGCACCCAATTGTGCTGTTATTCTCTCTATCTTCCGGATCCCAGAACAGCTCGTACTTCCCTCCCACGAAGGGCTCTACAATCGCCTTAATGGGAAACCACGCTTCAAGAAGCGCATCGACCGTGAACATCTCAAACGCTCTATGCGCATCACATCGCAAGCGAACAGAGTGATGAAGCACTTTATCCATCATATACTCTCCTCAGAGGTGCCTAACGGCAGAGTTCACTTGCCAAAAACACAAATGGCATTACAGCCATTAAATTGTGAGATTAACTTTTTCTGGCATAATAAATGTTAGCCTAATCTCGCACTGTGTTTTTGGTCAAGTGAAGCGGTGGTTAGACTGCCTTCATTACTTCATCAATATACATTTATTTATTTCAGAAAAATTATACGTTTCCATTTTGTAGAAATAAATTCCTGATGAAAACGTTTTGTTATTCTCATCTTTACCATTCCAAATTATATTATAATAACCTGCTGTAGCACCTCTCGTAATGCCTGAAATCGCTCCTTGTATAATTTTGCTATTTACTTACTTGCCTGTTTACAATCTCTGTATTCTTTGATATAAGTTTTAATTGACGACCTTGGTATGCATGAATACTGTAATTTATCATAAATCCATTCATTTACACCAATATTACCTTTTCCGCCACCTTCCAATAATCTCTCTGGGTCCTATTCGTGAATAAGAAAACTTTAATCATATTACTTAATGCCATTTTATCCTCATGTAACAGTATTTGTAAAAGTCAAGTTTTAAAGTTCATCCCTAAATAAATAGTTAATTTTGAATATTTAACGGAAAGTAAAGTTTCGTCTGTTATTAAATGCTTTGTCTTTCCATTATTAACAGAATAAATTCCTTCTATAAATAATGACTTTCCAAACATTATTCCGAAACCTCCACCATAATAAATGCCACCACTAGGCATTGCTCCAAATACAAAAAATTTATCTTTATAATCATCATCACATAAAAATAAATTGTAACCAACTTTACCAACCAAGAAAGGTATTATTTCATTTTGTTTTTTACCAGGGAAAGAAATATTAAGAAAGCAATAAAATGTAATAAAATTAAAATCACCTCTAAACATTTCTAACCCTCTTGATATTTGATATTCACTTCCAAATCCAAAACTATAATTTCTTTTATCTGATAGATAAGGTATTAGCTCGTAGGCTCCACAGAAACCTATTTTAACTTTATCACTTGATCTAATTAATCCTGAAGGATAAGTAGCTTTGTGTATTCCACTTAAATCTAACCCTCCTTTAATTCTAAATTCAGCAAAAACAAAATTAGTAAAAAACATTAATATAACTAAAATAATTAAATAAATCTTTTTCATTTTTTCTCCATGCTTTGAAGATCGAAGTCTAACGCTGCTAATCAGCCGCGCGGTTTTTTGCGTCAGCTGAATTAGCCTTGTTAGGTGCTGTTTTTATTCCATTCAACTTCATAAACTTCTACCTCTGACTTTAATACATCAACAATATCAATAATTTGTTGTTTAAACTCAGAAATATTACCCTCTTGCTTCCACATTTGAACACCAATAATTACATCAGAAATTTGGATTAATCGTTCATCACGGCTATCAACAAAAGCAGGAGGAAGGATATTCATGAAGTTAGGCGTCGATATACGCGTTTTAGTACGTTCAAAAATCCTTGCATTATCAACACCTCGTTTTATATTCATATAAATATCATGTAGGCTTTTATATGAAGCATTAAAGCCAGCATCTACAATTAATTGTAACAACTCTTTCTCTGTAATCTTTTGAATAAAGTACCCCACATTAGAAAAGGCTAAACTGAGAATGCATTTATGTGGATCGCCTCCGAAAAATGATCGCAATTCTGATATCTGTTCTTTTTTAATTTTTGCGTAGGAAAGCATAAAGTTAACATCTCTTTTTCCTATTTCCTCTATTGCTGCATTCAGAGCATTCAACTTTAAGTCGTCACAATTAACATTTGGAAATAAATTATTTAAATGGATTTCTTGCATTCCCTTGATTTCATTGTCTTCCACTAGTATTGTGTTCAATTGATCATTTATTGCGTAGTTTATGTCATTTATTTGCTCTGGCTTTATAATTGGGCCGCCTACTATTCCATGCCAGTACCCCTCAAATTGTTTGGTAGTTTCGTCTAAGTAGTAGTATTTCATTATATTCCCAATGTGGCACCTAACGCAAGCTTCACGCGCGGCGGCTTTTTGCCGTCGCCGTGAAAGCATATGTTATGTGGTTTAATTGAAATACATCCTGTTTCTGATGCAATATATTTTGAAGTTGACTTTCAAAAAATCATGCTTGCCCTACGTTTTTTTAATCTTCCCACGCGGCTTTGCTTGTTCTTTTATTTCTTCAGAAAGACTTTTCTGAAGATTCCAATCAGATAGTTTTAATAGAACTTCAACAAAACTTGATTTTGCTTTTTTAGTTTTGAAACAACCTTTTTCTGAAAGAATCCTAAGCCAAGTTTTAGCCATCAATCCATAATAAAGCTCTATGAATTTTTCAAAGGATTCGTCCTTGATGAAATCGGTTCTTTGAACATTAAGGCTTGTTCGAAAATCACCTTGAAGATCGAATTCGGCAGCGTTAAGTCCTGGTACCGGAATAAATTTGAAAATATTGGTCTTATCTCGTTTGTTTTGCTCTTCCTCTTTCCCCTTAAATTGGCTTTCAACAATATCGACTCGCAACCCGTCTTGAGACCAAATAAAATTGCTTTCAATTTTCTCTAGCATTCCGTATTCTTCAGGTGGCTTTTGACCATATTTCATTCGGTACACTCCACGAATTTCATCCGTATCCCAGTCAAAGTCTTCTGAAGGTTGTAGATCATGCCAAAATGCATCGTCTTTCTTATTAGCAGTTGTAAAACACATATCACCATCACGGTCTATGCACAGTTTAAATTTTGAGTCAATTATTGTTGTAAATGTCAAGTTGCCTTCTTCATCAATAGGGATAAGGAATCTGAATATACCTGCTAACCCATTAGTTTCTTCGTAGTCATATTTGATTATAAATTCCCTGTGATTCTGCTTAATCGCAGGATTTAGAGACCAATCAATTTGTGGGATATAATATTCCCGCTCTTTAATTGTTCTTGCGTGCTCACCTTTCTCATTACCCCATTTTGAAGATATTTTTATTGGAATATTAACATGTACTGCATAATGATGGAGAATGTAATCCCATTCCCTTCGATGTAAGAACTTCATTCTATGGTGTTTTTTTAAATGTCGTTCATCAAAATCATCAAAAATTAGGGAGACCTTTGTACCTTCCCTGTATTCCTTGAGCTTACGAACTACTACATATTTCCCTTGCGAGTCTATTTCTACAGATAATGGTTCGTGCTTTGTATGGGCATCGCCCATGTACTGCGTTTCAATTCTTACCTTATTAGTGATCATAAAATAAGACATTATCCCTAAGCCAAACTTGCTTATAGGATATATCGCCAGGTTTTTACTCTTAAATTCGTTTGACGTGTAATATGAACGACCTACATACATCAAGTAATTTTGAATGATATGCTGATTCATGCCAATCCCATTGTCGGAACAACTTAATTCAGTTTTGCCATTTTCATGATCATAATGTATGCTGAACACAATCTCAGGATTATATATAACGTTGGCTTTTATACAAAGTGCTTTTCTATAATTGCATGCGTCTACTGAATTCTGCAATAGTTCTCGGATGACAACATTATCGTCACCCCACAATTCAGTTCCCATAAGCATATTAACAATTCTGTCATAATCTAATTGAAACTTAAAGTCGGAGTATATGTAAGAATCATCAGATTTTATATAATCCGAACGAATCTCATTCACTAAATCAAGATGGTATTTATCCGTTATTTCTTTTACATTATCTTTAACGAGTAAACGACAGTCCCTTCTTTCTGAATTAAAATATTCGCACCATTCTATAAGCCCTCTTTGAATCGCAGGGTGTGAACATTTTGCCTCTATCCTTATTTCCTCGGGTGATATCTTGTATCCAAGAACAGATCTATGCTTTGCCCACTCATCGGCAGATAATTTTTGAGATTTTTTAATCGGATCATTCCCGCTCATTCGCGGATTAATATCTGAAAATATGAATTCTTTTAAAACTTTAGGCGTGCGATCTGGATCTAGATCAATCAAGTCAGCCAATCTTAAAAGTACCGCACAGTACTGTAAATTCACAGGAAAGTGAATAAGGTGCAAGTCACGTCTAAATATCTCTGATTTCAAATCTTTTGCGGAATCCCAGTGTGACATGCAAACTAAAGCAACATATTCAGCATAATTCACTTGCCCCGTGCTGATCTTAAATTCATTCTTTCCGGAATCCCCGAATTGAGATAAGACAAATTCCGCTCCTCTTTTGGCATGATTCAGCCTCAGATATTCTGTATAGATGATATCCTGGAGACGTCTTAATTCAACATCGTGGGAGTTGGTTTCCTGAATCTTAGCTTTGCTCCTTTTCCCCTCTTCAAATCGATGTCTATTATGTGTCAGCTGCCTGATCGCATCACCCCATTTCTCATTGGAATAAATGAACTGTTCATAGGATTCAGATTCCAACCAATTATAAAATTCTTCGGAGCTTGAAGCCATTCCAATATCATGTAGAAATGCAGAATACAGAATAATTGATATTTCTATACTATTTAGTGAATTCAATGTGGATTTTGGAATGAGACGAAATACATTTTCAGCTACTCTAAAACCATGGTCAGAATCATGCAGTGTATAAAGTGGGAAGTTTCTTGAAACCTGTTGAAAGATTGGATAGCAATTTGTGATAATTTTATTTACAACTGACGAAATCTGACTCGCTTCGAATCCATCAACTTTTTCTTTCTCGACTAATAGTCTGAACAATTCTGTGCTCGTAACTTTTTTCATTATTTTTCTTTCAGGCTTATTTTTTTATTGTCTCTTAACTATGTGTGTTCTAATTATTCATCAACATATTTGACATACACATAACATGTATTAGACTGCTTAAATTTTCATATCCTGCTTAATTAAGCAGGATATGAACAAGTTTGCGATATTAGTTTTATTACCTTCATTTTTGTAGATTATCATTCGCTTCTCATGTGTAAGCATAAACAGTTTTATTTAATTTTCCTGTCAAATATTTTTTTCTTGCTTAATTAAGCAGTTAATATTATTTGTAATTTTAAGCAGTATATGGAGGCTATGATGTCTGCTAGAAAAATACTCACGCAAGTAAAAGAGCTTATTCGAAAGAAGCACTACAGTTACAGAACAGAGAAAACATATATCTTATGGATGAAACAATTCTACTATTATTTTAATGAGCGTAATCCTGCTGAAATGGGAACAAAAGAAATTTCGCAATTTTTGACTTATCTGGCTAATGATAGAAAAGTAAGTTCTTCTACCCAAAATCAGGCATTAAATGCTCTTTTATTTCTTTATAAAGATGTTCTGAATTATGAGATAGGCTTATTTGAATTTACAAGGGCAAAATTACCACAACGTGTTCCGGTTGTTTTAAGCAAAAATGAAGTTCATCAGATACTCGATAATTTATCCGGAATTCATTGGCTTATCGCAAATATACTGTATGGTTCCGGTTTAAGATTGTTGGAAGCACTTCATTTGAGAGTAAAAGATGTGGATTTTGAATATAAGCAGATAATCGTTAGAAGAGGTAAAGGTCAGAAAGACAGGAGAACAATGCTTCCAAGTCGATTATTTGAACCTCTAAAGGAACAGATTGATAAAAGAAGAATATTACACGAGAATGATTTGAAGTCCGGTTTTGGTGATGTCTATCTTCCAGATTCTCTTGCCCGAAAATATCCTAATGCTTCCAAAGACTTTATCTGGCAGTATGTTTTCCCTGCCAGAAGATTATACTTTGATGAAGATAGAAAAATAAAAGTACGTCATCATCTACACGAAAGTGCAATTCAAAGAGCAGTTAAGAAAGCTGTCAGAAAAACCGAAATCAATAAAAGAGTCGGCTGTCACACTCTTCGGCATTCTTTTGCTACCCATCTGCTTGAGAATGGATACGACATTAGAACCGTTCAAGAACTTCTCGGTCATAAAGATGTACGAACTACAATGATTTATACACATGTTTTGAACAAAAATAAACTTGGTGTAAAAAGTCCGTTAGATTAAATTAATAAAAAGTTTAGAAAGGAGAAATCAATGAATATACTGATAACAAACGCCAGGCAATTAATAACATTAAAAGGTCCTGCCAAAGCCAGAGCTGGAAAAGAAGCAGATGAATTATCTATAATAGAAAATGGGGCAATTGCCGTCAAAGACGATAAGATCATCGCAACAGGAACTTCGGAGGAAGTTGCCGCAGGCTTCAGAGCAGAGAAAGTGATAGATGCTTCCGGAAAAGTAGTAATGCCCGGATTCATAGATCCTCACACACATCCTGTTTTTGTAAATACAAGAGAGAATGAATTCGAGATGCGAATCAAAGGAAAATCTTATGAGGAAATTTCTCGAAGCGGGGGAGGTATTCGTTCCAGTATTAAAGCTGTTCGACAGGCTTCTGAGGAAAAATTGTATGAACTGGCAGAAAAAAGAGTTTGGCGAATGATAACTAATGGAACAACTACTCTCGAAGCAAAAAGCGGTTATGGTCTATCCACAGAAAGCGAAATAAAGATGCTGAAAGTTAACAAACGTTTAAATAAGAATTTGCCAATAGATATTATTCCCACTTTTATGGGAGCACATGAGTTTCCAACAGAATATAAAGACAACCACGAAGAATATATTCGCATCCTGAAAGAAGAAATGATGCCGGAAGTAAAAAAGCAGAATTTAGCTGGGTATTGTGATATTTTCACTGAAGAGCATGTTTATAATATCGAGCAGTCCAGGGATATTTTGAATCGAGCCAAAGAGCTTGGTTTTAAGATCAGGATGCATGCAGATGAGATCAAACCGATTGGAGGAGCTGAATTAGCTGCAGAAGTTGGAGCTATTTCCGCTGACCATTTGGGAGCCGCATCTGATGCAGGTATTAAAGCAATGAAAGAAGCGAGTGTAATTGCCATTTTATTGCCAGGAACAATTTTCAGTTTGGGAATGAAATCTTATGCCAGGGCACGAGATATGATCTATTCGGGATTGGCTGTGGCATTGGCTACAGATTATAATCCGGGAAGCTGCAATTGTGACAGCATGCAGTTTGTTATTACATTGGCATGTTTGCAAATGAAAATGACAGTGGCAGAAGCTATTACTGCAGCCACAATAAATGCGGCTTATTCCCTGGAGATGGGTGATAAAGTTGGCAGTCTGGAAGTCGGAAAACAAGCAGACATCCTGATTATGGATATGCCTTCATATAAATTTTTACCTTATCATTTTGGTTCAAATAATGTGCAGAAAGTGATAAAGAATGGTAAGGTGATTTGGGGAAATTAAGCCGCGGATTTGCCCGGATTGATGCGGATAGGGTAGGTTTTTTAGTAACTAATTAAAACTGTTTTTACAGAATTTGTAGTGACAGAACATTGTTCTGTCATTTTCATATTTGTTATTTTTGAGTGACAACGAAGAGAGTACAGCAAGATGAGTAAATGAAGCAGAAGCTTCGAGACATATTCCTTCCCAAGCGGAAGCTTAGGAAGGAGAGTATAAAAAAAGGATGAGTTCAATATGCGAAACGGGAGTTTCGCTTCAAAATTGTGTTCCCAAACGGGAGTTTGGGAACAAGAGATATCCTTCTCCTCGATAGGAGAAGGTGGCTGAGAGTAGCGAAGTCGGATGAGGTGGAAAATAGCAGAGTGAGTTCAGTTGGCGAAACGGGAGTTTCGCTTCAAAATAGTATTCCCAATCAGGGGATTGGGAACAAGAATATGAAGGTTTTTACTTCCAGCGGCATCTTATGTTCCCTCGCCTGAGACGCAGGAGCAGGAGAGGGAAATAGCAAGGGTGAGGTAACATCTTCCATCAGCGGTTTTCTGTTTATTCTAAACTTTCTTCAATAAATTCTCCGCTTCCCTCTGCATTAGTTTATCTGCATCATCAAGCGGTTGCATTTCAATTGTCTTCTCCAAAAATTCTTTTGCATCTTCTTTATTTTTCAGTTTCAGAAGTGTTTTGCCAAGCCAAAGATAGTGGCGAACTTCATCCGATTTGGCAGTAATTGCTTTACGAAAGTACGCGTCTGCTTCTTCAAAACTTGCTTTTGGTGGAGTTTCATAAACAATTCCGGCAATCGTTCGTTCAAACCAACTGAGATCGGCAAGTTTGTAATGCCACTGCCCCATCAAATGCAGTGTGCCGTCATGATTTGGGTCCAGTTCCAATGCACGCAGTCCGTATATTTCCACATCATAAGAATTGATGATCTTCTGTTTTGTTCCTTCTAAAATGCCAATTTTCCCAATGAGAACAGCATACCAATGATTTGCGCGAGCTGAGTTCGGGGCGAGTTCGAGAGCCATTTTAGCTGCTTCAAATCCGGGATAGAAGTGCTCTTTATGAATTTCCTCGTCATCTGTCTGATCTGCAATATCGAAATGAGCTTGTGCGATACGCCAAAATAGTTCATAATCATTCGTATATATTTCGACTAATTTTGTAAGCTCTTCGAGTTCCGAATGATATTCATTTATATCTCGCAAACTATCTGCTTTTGCAAAATCTTCCATCGGAATAGAGAATAAAGAAACAGCTAAACCTATACACAATAACAAAATTAATTTTTTCATAACTTACCTGCCTTTAATAGTTCTTGCAGATGTTCAACGTATTTTGCTGCTCCCCCGTACTGATATCCGGTTTGAGCAATTACCTCACCTTTGGAATTCAAAAGAAGTATTGTTGGAAATCCTCTGATATTATATTTTTCAGCAAGTTGACGATTATATCTTTTTGTATCTTCTGTTTGATGAATATCTTTTGGGAAATCAAGTTTTACCATTACTAGATTTTCTGTGGCATATTCGATGAATTCTTTTTGAGAAAAAATTTCATCAACTAATTTGATACACCAACCACACCAATCTGAGCCGGTAAAGTCGATGAGGATTGGGAGTCCATCTTCTTTTGCGATTTGCTGAGCTTCTTCAAGATTTGTCATCCAGTTTAATTCTTCTGTTTTTTCTTTGCTTTCTGCACAGGCATAAATAAAGAACAGAGATAGAATCGCAATTGTGAGTAATGATTTTTTTACTATTTTTCTTCTCCATTCACAATTATTTTTGTGATAATTGTAGCAGCTTTTCCGAGCATTGCAGATGCTCCGCAATATCGTGTTTCAGATAGTTCCACAGCTCTTTTTATTTTCGCAATTGGAAGATTCTCACCCTTGAAAATGTAGTTTAAGATGATGGTTTTATAGACTTTGGGATGCTCTTCTGTGGTATCTGCTTCTACATTTATTTCAAACTCAAAATTATCTATTTTCATTTTCTTGAGAATGGAAACAACATCCATACCTGTGCAACCAGCTAATCCACTTAAAAGCAAACCTTTCGGTCTGGGACCTTTATTCTGTCCACCAACTTGTGGGCTGGCATCCAAAATAAAATGGTGATGATCCAGTTCGGCATCAAATGCCATTTTACCAAGCCATTTAATTTTTGTGACGCATTTCATAAAGTTCGTCTTCTTTGATTTTCAGAACATCAAGGTAAGTAGCAATATAAAGATGAACGCAATCATAAATTGAATCAACTTTACCTGCAGGTAAATGTTCGATTAAGCTTTCCTGCATTTTAGTGAATTCAGCGATAGTTTTTTTATCTGATTCTTTTCCATTTTCAGTAATTTGTGCGAGCCAGCTTCTCCTATCTCTTTTAGATGGAAAACGTTTCACTAATTTTTTTCTGACCAAAGTATCGATTATCCTGGTAATCCTACTGTGAGATACTCTCATCTGCACAGAAAGATCGTTCATACAAACAGGTTTATCTACTGCGTTAAGATAGTTAAGAAGGTCGCATTCCATTTTACCAAGCTTTAAACATTGCCTGCGAATCATCTCTTTTTTTGAACATAAATCATATAAGATTTTGCTCAGACTTACATACCGCTTAACTGATTTTTCCATTTTTCTCTCCTTTTTTTTACTTGATTTTTAACATCCGGTCAATTTTGGCTTTGTCAAATCCAACAATTGGATAGTTGTTTATCCAGATTTGTGGAACACCTTGTTGACCAGATTTTCTTACCATATCTCTTGCCGCTTTTTTAATCTCTTGCAACATCGACTTCCCTGAACTTCACTTTTTTCCCTTTTAGATAATCCTTAACTTTCCTAAACAATGAGCAAATTGAGGCAATAAAAATTATTACTTGTTTATTAGTCAAGTTTTCTCCCAAATAAATTTAATGATATCAAATATGATTATAATATAACTATTTTTGAAAGGATTGCAAAAAAAAATTATTTTAAGTCTGAAAGTAGTTTCTTAATCACATCTTTAGATTTCAATCCTTCAGCTTCAGCAGCAAAAGAGACTAAAACCCGATGCTGGAAAACGATCTCAGCTATTTGTTTGATATCATCAACAGAAGGAGAAAATCTACCATCAAGAGCAGCTTTTGTTTTGGCTGCAATAACCAGATACTGAGATGCTCTTGGTCCGGCTCCCCAATTTACCCATTTCTTGATGTAATCCGGAGCTTCTTTATAATCCGGGCGAGTGGAACGTGTAAGTTTCACTGCAAAATCAAGAACATGCTCACTTACAGGAATCTGTCGAATCGTATTTTGGATTTTTATTATTTCTTCAGCATTTAATACGGATTTAATTGATTGAGCATCACCTGTTGTGGTTTTCTTTACGATCTCTTTCTCTTCTTCATATGATGGATAATCAATATAAATATTGAACATAAAACGGTCTAATTGTGCCTCGGGAAGTGGATATGTACCTTCTTGTTCAATCGGATTTTGAGTGGCGAAAACCAGAAATGGCTGTTCAAGTTTAAAGGTTTGATTTCCTGCAGTAACCTGATATTCCTGCATTGCCTGCAAAAGTGCAGATTGCGTTTTGGGCGGAGTTCTGTTTATCTCATCTGCTAAAATGATATTGGCAAAAATTGGTCCTTTAATATATTCAAAGTATCTTTTACCATCAGCTTTATCTTCAGCCAAGATATCTGTTCCTGTAATATCTGACGGCATTAAATCCGGCGTGAACTGTATCCTGCTGAATTTCATATTTAGAATTTCAGCAATTGTGGAAATAAGTAGTGTTTTGGCTAAACCGGGAACTCCTTCAAACAGGCAGTGACCTGTTGAACAAAGAGTCATTAAAAACACTTCA
>SDBT01014452.1_pt1 | contig 12590 bp, 16 predicted proteins | sample 2277101 | NCBI WGS metagenome assembly SDBT01 (sample SAMN10404973, study PRJNA504765) | marine sediment metagenome | isolation source: marine sediment core GS10_PC15, 103 cmbsf | place: Arctic Ocean: Southern Knipovich Ridge | collected 2010 | reverse complement strand
GCGGCTGCGGCCTGGCCAGCAGGCTTTCTCGGGGTTGACGGGCGATAATCATCCCGTCGGCGCGGTCCTTGTCTTCGGCCGCCGCCTGGTCGGAATGCTCAGCCTTGACCAACGCCACCGTCACGTTGTCGCCGACGGCCAACGCGCTGGCGCCCTCCGGGGCGCGGAAGGTCTTGGCTATGCCGCAGAGAAGCCGTCGCTCTTGGGCGCCTACCAGCGCGCCGCCGGGGAACAGGCCCAGAACCATCCCCTCGGTTTTTGGAAGATATTCGAGGTTCTCCGCCGGGGCTTCCAGCCGCTCAGGTGGGAGCTTGACGGCGCGTCGAGAAACCTTCTGGCGCGACGTCACCTCGGGGCTGTCACCGCCTTCGCCGACCTGGAACCGGCGGTGCCAGTCCTTGATGCGTCTTAGTGATTTTCCCTTGCGCCGGGCCATAGAGTCAGAGAGTATAACCTCGGGGCTCATTTTGCCCGTTGAATGGTCCAAAAGCAAGATCGATAGCCGGTGACCGATTGTCTACCGCGGGCGGCGGACCATATTCCAGGCTGGGGTCGACCGGGACAATCGGCTGGCATGGGACATGCGGAAAGGCCGATTCGCTCGCAGCCAGAATGACTTCTACCACGGGCTGCCAGGTTATGTCTGATGGATCGCTTCGAGGCCCGAGAGTGGGCTGGTTTGTGGCTGCCAAGGACGCCGAAGCAGGCGGACGCTGCCAGAGGCGAATCCAGCACGCTCGAAGCCTGAATTGGATTTCTCAGACAGGACCTAGCCCAGCAGCTTCCGCAGGAAGTCCCACCCCAACGCCACAGCTACCGCGAGGACCAGAAGGACAAAGTATCGCCTGAGCTTGGCGCCGTGGAGTTTCTGGGTGAGGTGGGCGCCGATCTGGACGCCGACAACGGAGCCCACCAGCAGAGTCATCGCCACGTAGAGATTCACGTTGCCGGCCAGGCCGTGCTTGACCGTCCCCGCGATTGAACTGAACAGCACAACGCCCAGGCTCGTGCCGACGGCCTGATGGATTCGCAGACCGACCACCACCAGCAGCACGGGCATAAACAGCACTCCCCCGCCTATGCCCAGCATTCCCTTGAACACACCGACCGCCAGCCCGACCAGGCAAAGCCCGAATAGGTCGACGCCTTCCAGCCCGGCATGCGGCAAATCTACCCGCGGCCCCAGGCGAACGCGCTGGAGCAGCGCCTTGCCGTGGACGGGGGTTGCGGTGTCCTTAAAGACCAAGTACGCCGCTGCCAGAAGGACCAGCACAAACGTTCCGTCCATAACCATCGCGAAGCTTTCGGGACTGTCAGGACTGAGGGTATTATCCAGGTGCACGTGCAGCATGGTTCCGAGCACGGTCCCGCAGACAGCCCCCCCGGCAAGGATGAGCATCGTCTTGAGCTCGACGTTCCGCAGCCGCATGTGGCGGACCACCCCCGTCGCCGACGTGCCGACGGTATAGCTGAGGCTGCTGCCGACCGCGATAGGATAGTCGATCCCCAGGAGGATGTTCAGCAGCGGGACGATCAGAAAGGCCCCACCGACGCCGAACAGGCCCGTGAGCACCCCGACAACCAAGCCGAGACCAACCAGCGCACAGGTCAGTGCGGGCCCGGAAAGATAAGCGCTGACCTGATCCAAACCCATCATTGGGCCCGGTCTTCCCGTGGCCTGTTCTGCCGGCGGCGGACCAGCTCGAAGGCGAACTCCACCGCCAGCCCCCATATCAGCGGCACCAGAACGAAGGCGGCGATTTCAATGACTTTGCCCATGCGCTCTCACAATCAGCGGAACGTTTGGGCGACAAACTAGTGAATCCCCCCAGCCAAGGCAAGGAGATAACAGGGAGGCAAAACAGCCAACGTTCCCGAAGCCGTATTCCGCCACCTTGACCAGCGCCTGCTCCAGCCCGCCGGCAATGCTCAAATGTGCGCCGAGCAGCATGTTCTGCTCCTGCTATGTGCGATCGCTTGCCACCGGGTAACTTCGAGGCTATTCTAATGAACACAAGAAGGATTGGGTTAGTAAAGGGAATCAACGAAATGTCTGTATAGTCTGGTTTAATGGGGCCTTGTCCTGATCTGTCTGCGAAGGGATCGGCGTTGCCTGAAGCGAAGACCACTCATTACTATTTCGTGGATGAAGCAGGTGATCTTACCCTTTTTGGGCGGCGCGGAAAGGTACTGGTAGGTACGCCGGGGTGCAGTGCGACCTTCGCAATTGGCGTCGTGCACCTTCAAGACCCCGAGGCTGCAGGAATCGCTTTGGGCCGGCTGCGCAGGGACTTGCTAGCCGATCCGTATTTCGATGGCGTGCCATCCATGCAGGCAGCAGCGCGCAAGACAGCTCTCTATTTCCATGCAAAAGATGATTCGCCGGAAGTGCGGCGGGAAGTGTTCAGGCTGCTTCCAAGCTTGGGAGCCAAAGTCCAAGTCATAGTCCGCCGCAAGTCAGCGCTTCTAAGCTTGGCTCAGATCCTGCACTCCTCCGAGCAGCGCCTGACGGCAAATAACGTTTACGACGACATGGTCAAGCGTCTCTTTCGGGACAAACTGCACAAGGCCGACGAAAATGAAATAGTCTTTGCGCGGCGAGGTAAGAGCAAACGTCGTCTTGCCCTCGAGGGGTCGATAGAGAAGGCCAAAAAGAATTTCGAAAAGAGGTGGGACAGGTCGAGCGACAAACCGACCGTTATTCGTTCGAAGTTTCCCTGGGCCGCTCCAGGCCTCCAGGTGATTGATTACTATCTGTGGGCGCTGCAACGTCTTTACGAACGTGGAGAAGCTAGGTACTTCAACCTGCTCAGGCCGGGCTACCGATTGGTCGTCGATCTTGACGACAAACGCAACAATGACTATGGGGAGTATTACAACAATTCCAACCCACTTGGCCCCGAGAAAATAAAAGCCTTCTAGCGGGCTAGGTTCCTGTGACCGAAGCCCTGGAACACACGGCATGAAGCCGGCGTTCGCCCGCTCCTGAAGGCTCATTGAATTATACGACAGATTCCGGCAAATGCTGCAAGAAAAAATCTCCTCAAGCCGACAAATTCCCCGGTCTGAAAGGGGATCGATGTCCAGTGACGAGGGGATTCCAAGGGGCTAACGAAAGACTTTGGAGTTTCCCCTTCACCGCTGAGGATAATATGCTGGTAGAGGACGCGCGATGGCCAAGCACTTCGAGACATTCGAGCACACGGCCGATATCGGTCTGGCTGCCAAGGCCGATTCGCTGGCGGAGCTTTTCGAAGCCCTGGCCGAGGGCCTGGCCGAGATTATCTGTCCGCGCGGGCAGGTCGCCCCCATCCAGGCGCGAGGCCTGGCGGTGGAGGCTGAGGACATCGAAGCCCTCGCCGTCGACGCCCTGACGGATGTGATGAACATGATCCAGACGGATCGGTTCGCCGTCTCGGCTGTTCGGGTGAGGCGTGCCGAGCCGACCATCCTGGAAGCTGAGCTCCTGGGCGAGCCATACGACCCGGCCCGCCACGTGATCGACCGGGAGGTCAAGGCTGTCACGTACCATCAACTGCGCATCGTTCGCGACGGAGAGACGTGGACCGGCAGGGTGATCCTGGACATCTAGACGAATCGTAGAGGTCAGCCATGGGCAAGGACTTCCAAGGGCGCATCGAACAGGTGGACGCCAACCGCTGGCGGATCCCCAAGGACAGCCAGCCGGGCATGCGCGTCGACGGGCTGATCTACGCCAGCCAGGCCCTGATCGAGGACGTTATGTCCGGCGGCGGCCCGGCGCAGGTCGCCAACGTGGCCACGCTGCCGGGAATCGTCAAGGCCTCGCTGGCCATGCCGGATATCCACTGGGGGTATGGCTTCTGCATCGGCGGGGTGGCGGCCACGGACGTCGAAGCCGGGGGGGTGATCTCGCCCGGCGGCGTGGGGTACGACATCAACTGCGGCGTTCGGCTGCTGCGGAGCGACCTGGCGGCTGAGGACGTTCGCCCGCGTCTCAAGGAGCTGGTGGACCAATTGTTCCGCGACCTGCCGGCCGGCGTGGGCGTCGGCGGGCCGTTCAGATTTGCCGGCAAGGAGATGAGCCGAATTCTCGTCGATGGGGCGCGATACCTGGTCGAGAAGGGGATGGCCCAGCCTGCTGATATCGAGGCCACCGAGTCCGGCGGGCGCCTGTCCGGGGCGGACCCGGCGGCGGTCTCTCCCCAGGCCATCAAGCGGGGGACCGACCAGTGCGGCACGCTGGGGGCGGGCAACCATTTTATTGAGGTCCAGTACATCGAGAAGGTCTACGACCCCGGCCCAGCCGAGGCGATGGGCCTAGCCGAGGGCGGCGTGACGGTGATGATCCATTGCGGCTCGCGCGGACTGGGCCACCAGGTCTGCCAGGACGCCATCAAGGCGCTTCGCTCGGCCCCGGGCAAGTACGGCATCTCGCTGCCGGATCGGCAACTGGTCTGCACGCCGGTGGAAAGCCCCGAGGGCAGGCAATACCTCCAGGCGATGCGGGCGGCGGCCAATTTCGCCTGGGCCAACCGCCAGCTCCTGGTCCATCAGCTTCGCAAGACCCTCTCGCGGTTTTTCGGACGATCGGCTGAGGCACTGGGGCTGCGACAGGTCTACGATGTCACTCATAATATTGCCAAGATCGAAACGCACACTGTTGACGGCCGGCAGCGGCGGCTTTGTGTGCATCGCAAGGGCGCCACGCGGGCCTTTCCGCCGGGTCATCCCGATCTGCCGCCGCGGTATCGCCAGTGGGGCCAGCCCGTGCTGATCCCCGGCGACATGGGCACGGCCAGCTACGTGCTGCTCGGCACAGCCGAGGCGATGGAACAGACATTCGGTAGCACCTGCCACGGCGCCGGGCGGGTGCTCTCCCGCCAGGCAGCCATCCAGTGCGCTCGCGGCCGACAGATCGACAAAGAGCTGGCCCGGGCCGGGGTCATTGCCCGCGCCCGCGGACGGACGGCCCTGGCCGAGGAGCAGCCGGACGCCTATAAGGATGTCGATGCGGTCGTCGACTGCGTGGTCTCGGCGGGTCTGTCTCGCAAGGTGGCGCGGCTGCGCCCGATGGGCGTTATCAAAGGCTGATGGGCAGCGTCGCCCCGGCTTGGCGATTTTGGCCAAGCCTCGGAGGGGGCCTTCGCCTCACCAGGGGTTCTGTTGAACCACGATGCGCCGGTCGAGAAGGTTTTCGCCTCCGCAGGCCAGCACCGCCCGAGCCTCCGACGGGTCGTCACAGAGGACGAACAGGCCGCTGCCGCTGCCGGTCAGGCAGACCGGCTGGGGGACGGAGCGGGAAAAGGCGTCCCAGATGTCCGCCAGCTGGGGACGCGTGCGAAATGAGGCAGGGGCGAGCTGATTGCGAAGGCGGTCGCGCCACGCCGAGGGAGCCTGTTGCAGGAGGGCGGCGTCCAGTTGCTGATCGACGGTGATCTGGTCGCGGTCGTAGGCAGCGTACACATCGCCCGTGTTGCAGGCGACGGCGGGCAGGTGCATCACCGCCAGAAACGGGTGCACAGGGATGGGCTGAATCTGTTCGCCCCGCCCCGTTATGCGCGAGGCAGGCGGCCCCAGGAACAAGGGCACATCGCTCCCGAGCGAGCCGGCCAACTCGGCCAGCGCCTCGGGAGGCAGGGACAGTTCCCACAGCGTATTCAGGCCATTGAGGACAGCGGCCGCGTCGGAAGAAGCCCCGCCCAGGCCGCTTCCCGGCGGGATGGACTTTTGCAGCGAGATATCAGCCCCGGGGACGCTGCGACCCTCGGCCAGGGCGCGAGCGGCCAGAAGCGCCAGGTTGGCGTCGTCGTCGCCGCAATCGGCGCCTTGGCAGGAGAAGACGATCGCCCCATCCCGCCGCCGGCGGATGTCGATCAGGTCGTAGAGGGTGATCTTGGCGACGTAGGAGTCGATGGGATGGTAGCCGTCGCCGCGCCTCGGGCCGACGAGCAGGTTCAGATTGATCTTGGCCGGGGCGGCTAGGCGCAAGTGGTTGGCCTGAAGTTGCCGAATTTGCGGCTGCGGCTGCAAGACGTCAACCCGCCCGGCCTCTGTGGTCATTGGCTTGTTTCCTTGTCCATACGCGAGGACATTGTACAAAGCCAAGCGAGTCAGCAACAGTGGGCCTGAACGCGGAGCTACCTGAGACAGGCCATCAAAGCAACGGGGCGACGACGCGGCGCAATCGACACAGAAACCCGCCGGTGCCGAAGAAAAGGCAACACCTTCCCCTCCGGCGCCACCGGTCTTGAACCGCCTGTGAGGCTGTGGAGAACTGCGGGCCTCCTTGCCGGGCCGACTCCTTATTTTGCAGCAAACTGCCCGCCGCCACCGCTTAGCATATGCACGGTGGGGAAATCCACGAACAAGGGCAGCCTGGCCTTTGCTCGTTCGGCGTAGACTTCCACATTTCTCTGCTTTTCCCTCTCCACATCCTCTTGGTACTCATCGTCGCGCGCAAAGCGACTTGGGCGATATGCACGCATCCAATTACCTCCGTTGGACGATCCGGGCGTTCCTCCAGAACACACGGAAACTCGCCAACCTTCCTTGAACTGCCACAGCGAAATGCTCACAACGTATCGGGCCTTTTGCGCAAAGACCCCGAGAATTGTACTTACCATATTGCGCTATCGCAGCGAATCTGGCAAGTGAAAAACACGAGTTTTTTTTGGCGCGTTACTGCTTCGGCCGGCGGCCCTCAGGCACGTTCATTTCGCACTCAGAGGCCAGCTCAAAGAACTCCGTCTTGCCCAGTTCTTCCAGAGACTTGCCGCGCGCCCCGAGCTTCTCGTTGAACTTGATGCACTTCTCCTGCATCAGCTCGTGCGTCTGGGCCGAGCCGCCCAGAAGGCGAAAGTTCTTGCCCCGGGTTATGCGGACATGGCCGTCCTTGTTGTCCAGCCCGAGCCCCAACAGCAATGCCTTGACGTCTCTGCGAACCACGGCGAAGCTCCTATGATGAAGGTTACAGACCCAGTATAACCGATCGGCGAGACCGGCGACAAGGTGATCGCCCGCGGCTTTGCGCGGTCCGACCGGCGTCGGGCCGCCTCATGGCTGCGGAGCCGTTGGGGCTGTGGCCGGCTGGGTGGTGGGGGCCTTCGGCGTGGTGGCGCGTTTGCGCAGATACGCGCCTGCCCCAAGCGTCAGAATAATAACCAGAACGCCCGCCACGATGTACCAGGCATAGCTGCGAATCTTCTTCACCCCGGCCGGGAGCCCGGGGCGCTGGGTGAAATAGCGCCGCTGACGCCGCGTCAGGCGCATGCGCGCGTTGATGGCCCAGCCGGAACCTTCCAGGATGGCGCTGATATCCCGCCGCCGCAGCTTCAGGAAAGCCACCAGCGACGTGGGAACAATGACCGCCAGCACCACCGCCAGCAGGCCGATAAGGAGGGTCACCTTTTCCATGTCGGCGACCGTCTTGGTGATGTAGGCGACGGCAGAGCCCAAGGCCGCGATCGCCACGCCCCCGCCCATGAGCAGGCCCCCGGCAAGCATCCCCCGACTGCGCTGGGCCTGCGCGGCGGTGGGCGGCGGGGGAGCGCTCGTCACTTCCTTCATCGCCGCCGAGGCCGACGTGTCGAGCTTCTTCTGGGCCTCGGTTGTCATCGCCTCAATCTTCCCGGTCAGCAGCCGGCCCAGCCGCTGAAACGGCGACAGGACCGCCTCGCCCAGGCTGATGGGGTTTTCGATGATCTGGACGACCTTGGCGTCGCATTCTCTGCCGCGAACATCCTGGAATATGCCGCGCTTCAAGATCGTCAGATTCCCCCGTCCGCCGTGGGTGACCGGCACGGCCAGGTGGTAGGGGGGTTCTCCTGCCGGCGGGGAAATCTCCACGTAGAGCACAAACGTGTTGCCGGCCTTGGCGATGGCGCTGTGCGTGGCGCGATTGTCGGCCCTGATGCTGAGGTTGAAACGCCGCCCGTCCATAATCAGCGTGCCGCAGTCGAACATAGCCCGGCTATCGGGGTCGTAGATGTGCGGGAAGCTGACGAAGTTATTGGCCAGCTCCAGGAGGTGGGCCTGGAAGAGTGTCAGTTTTTCGGCGACCCGAATGTTATCCAGCACAAAGGCGGTGGTCGCGCTGTGGGCGATAAGCCCGCGGACCTTCTCAGCCAGGTCACCTTCCAGGTAGCGGCGGAGCTTCTCGGCCCCCAGTGGCTCGACGGCCTTGGCGGGGTTCGATCCGCTCCATGTCTCATAGGGCTGAAGGGCCTGCTTGACGGCTGCAAAACCCTCGGCCGACATGGACGGCGCGTCCCGGCCGAGAATCGGCTCGACGAGGCGTTGGCGGAACTGCTCGATCGCCTCCTTGAAGAGAGGGTTGATAACCTCGTCGAACTTCAGCGTCCCGTCGGCCCGCGCCTGGGCCAGCGGCGCCTGGGCCAGCAGGGCTTCGATGGAGGCCGGCTGCGAGAAGTCCGTCTGGTCGACCTGCGTTTTGGCCAGGGCCAAGCCCTCAGCCAAGCGGGCGTCGTAAGCCGCCATCTTGGCTTGGGCGAAATACTGTTCCAGCTTGTCCCGCACTCGTGCGAAGGCCTTGAAGGCTGAGGCTGTGTCCACTCCAAGGGGCATGATCGCCGAGGCCTGTTGGTCTTCCGGAGTTTGCCCCTTCGCGGACCACTCAAGAAAGGCTGTCGCGGCGGCGAGAAAATCGCTGAGTTTTTCCTCCGTGACGCCCGCTGACCCGCTGGGGTGTGGTGAGCCGCCGACAGCGGCGAGAATATCGCTCAGGAACTGGCGGGTCGGCTCGTCCTCGGCGGCGTCGGGCAGAACAACACCGGCTTCGCTGACCGGCGTGCCTTCGACCTGGGCCTTGATCTGCCGAATCTGCCCCAGGCCGATCCGGTCGGCATGCGGCGCGTCCAGCCGGGCGAGCATCTTGACGGCCGAGTCGTGTATCCGGCGCCCCTCGTTGGTCTCGGTGTTGATAGCCTCCAGGCGCAGGACGTCGCTGCCGGCATCGACGTCGCTGGTGTCCCGAAGATTGGCGAGGGTCCACCGGATGGCATCTCTCAGGTCGAAGTGCGTGATTCGCCCGTCACCGTTGCGGTCGAGCAGGTTCAGGAAGGTGGCGTCCCCGATGAGCGTGCTGATCGGCGCGCTGGTGGCGACCCAGAGGGCCTCCTCCATGTCTGCGGCGAATCGCAGGTCTTCAGCCGTGCGAATCCGCAGGTGATACAGGCGGCCGAGATTCTCGAAGCGGATTTTCTGCTCTGTGGACATAGGCCCGATTCAAAGGGATTCTCGCCGAACCCGGGCGGCGACATGCCGGGCAAATGCTACGTGCCGGAGGTGCAGGTGTCAACGGCTACGGTCCGCCCGCCGGATCTACGGCAGGCTGAAGAAGCGTCGCGCATTGGCGGTGGTCACCTCGGCAAGGGCTTGAAGAGTGATTCCCCTGATCTCTGCCAGGGCGGCCGCGACGTGGGCGACGTTGGCCGGCTCGTTCCGCTTCATCTTCCGCACCGGCTCGGGCGAAAGGTAAGGGCTGTCGGTCTCGATGAGCAGCCGATCGGCCGGCACGGCCTGGGCGGAGCGGCGCAGCTCGCGACTGCTCTTGAAGGTTACGATCCCCGAAAAGCTGATCCATGCCCCCAGCGAGATCACCTCTTGGGTGTGGTGCAGCTCTCCCGTAAAGGAATGAAAAAGGACCTGGCCCGGGTCGAGCGAGGATTCCCTGAGGATCGCCAGCGTATCGTCGAAGGCTTCGCGCGTGTGGATCACCACGGGCTTGCCGAGTTTCCGCGCCAGGGCGAGCTGCTCGGCGAAGACGCGTTGCTGGTCGGGGCGGGGAGAGAAATCGTAGTGATAGTCCAGCCCGATCTCGCCGATGGCGACGTTCTCGGCCGCTCCGGCCAGTTGCTCCAGCTCCTGGAGGTAATTCGGCGCTGCGGCCTTGGCATCATGGGGCTGAACGCCTGCTAAGGCGAAGAGTCGGGCGTTCTGCCGGGCCAGCCGAAGCGATGCGGCCGCCTCGGGCAGGTCTCCGGCGGCGCAGATGATCTCCGCGACCCCCGCCTCGCTTGCCCTTTCCAGGACGGCTGGGATATCGCCCGCCAATCGGCGGTGGGCGAGATGGCAGTGGGTGTCTATCAGTTCCATGGCGCCGGTCCTGTCGGGGGCTAGAGCACTTTAAGCAATTCTTGTCGCATCCTTGCTACTGCGACGCCTTGGGCTCATCGTCCGGCTGCATCGACATAGCTACTGCTATGTCTGCTTCGCCGTCCTCGTTCCAAGGCATCTCGCTACGCCCTGCTACGACAATCATTACTTAAACTGCTCTAAAAGGCATCGGGTATATACTGGACCTCAGGCTTTGCCCCGTCGCGAAAGACGATCGAGACGATATCGAAGCGGGCGTTGAAGCCCTCAGCGTCCACGCGGGAGAGATAGTGTTGGGCGATCTTTCTCAGCCGCCCGCGTTTGCGGCTGTCTACCGCGGCGGCCGGGTCGGTGTACGTGTCGCTGCGACGGGCCTTGACCTCCACAAAGGCGATCGTCTCGGCCCCGTCCCGGCTGCGCGTGGAGCGGTCCAGAGCGATCAGGTCGATTTCTCCCACTGGGCAGCGGAAGTTCCTGGCGAGGATTTTCATTCCCCTCCGCTTGAGGTATCTCCGGGCGAGCGCCTCGCCTCGTTGGCCCAACGGCTTGGCCGGCCCGAAGGGCCACATGCGGTCTATTCCTCGGCGGCGTTGTCTTGGGGCGGTTCGGCCTGGGGCTTAGCCTTGGCCGACTTCTTGGACGGCCGCTTGATGTCCTTCAGGCGAGTGGCCTTGCCGACTCGGTCGCGGAGATAGTAGAGCTTGGCCCGGCGGACCCTGCCGCTTCGGACAACCTCGACTCCGGAGACCTTGGGGCTGTGAAGGGGGAAGACGCGCTCGACGCCCTGGTTATTGACGATGCGCCGGACGGTAAAGGTTTCGCTGATGCCGGAGCCTTTTCGTCCGATGACCGTGCCGGAGAAAATCTGGGTCCGCTCCTTTTCGCCCTCAACGATGCGCACCGAGACGTTGACCGTATCGCCAACGCGAAACTCCGGGACGCTGTCCTTCATGCTGGCTTCGGCGGCTTTGTTCAATATGTCTTGGCTCACGGCGAATCTCCACTCTTAGGCGGCTTAGGCTCTGATTCTTCTTTCTTATGTTTTTCCCACAGGTCCGGCCGACGGCATGCTGTGCGGATTCTGGCCTGCTCGTCTCGCCACGCGGCGATCTTGGCGTGATCGCCGTTGAGCAGCACTTCCGGCACGCCCATGTCGCGAAAGACCCGCGGGCGAGTATACTGAGGATACTCCAGCAATCCCTTGCCGAAGGATTCCTCGTCAAGCGAGGCTTCCTTTCCCAACGCTCCGGGCAGCAGACGCGCCACGGCGTCGACGACGGCCATAGCCGCCACTTCACCGCCGGAGAGCACAAAGTCGCCCAAGCTGATCTCCATGTCCGCCAAGTGCGTGCGGATTCGCTCGTCGAATCCCTCGTAGTGGCCGGCCAGCAGGATCAGCCTCGGTTCCTTGGCCAGTCGCCGAACCATCGCCTGGTCCATCGGCTGGCCTTGGGGGCTCAGCAGCACAACCTTGCCGGGCGGCTGGGCCTCTCGCCTGACGGCTTCGACGGCTTCGTAGACGGGCTGGCATATCAGCACCATGCCGGGCCCGCCGCCGAAGGGAGCATCGTCCACCGTGCCGTAGCTGTCTAGGGCGAAATCACGAATATTCCTCAGGCAAATCGCCACCAGGCCACGCTCGACCGCCCGCCCGACGATGCTCGTGGAGCAGAATCCATCGAACATCTCCGGAAACAGGGTGAGGATGTCGATACGAAGCCCCATCGGCCAGAGACCCTTTCCCGCTGCGCGCCGCCGCCGGCGAGGCTATTCCTTGTCCGCGGCAATGTCGTGGGCCTTGAGCAACTGGCGGACCGTATCGGACGGCTGGGCGCCCTGGCTAAGCCAATGCTCAATGCGGTCACGCTTCAGTGAAAGCCGCTTCTCCGGGTCCTTGGCGTTGGGGTCGTACCAGCCCAGTTGCTCGATCACGCGCCCGTCGCGGGGCGACCGGCTGTCCATCGCGTTGAGACGATAGAAGCTACGGTGCCTTCGGCCGAGTCTCTTCAATCGCAGTTTTACCGCCACGAATTCACTCTCCATCTTGCTCCGGTTCGGACCGGAAAGGCAGTTTCAATGCCAGTTCATCCTTGAATTGCGAATGCAACCCGCCATGGGAAGGTTGCCGCCGGAAGCCGGGGCGAATCGCTCGTTGCCAGTTACGTTCGCCATTCAAGGTTCAACAAAGATCACCAGAATCGGTCATTCTAGCCGCCCGGGGCGGCCTTGCAAGCTTTTCTTGTGCCCATTAACCCGGCGCCTGCTTCTCGTTAAGCCGCTCAGCGTCGTAATCGATGTAGCTGATCCTGACAGGCTCGGCCCGCTTAGAGCGATTGCAGGCTTATCCCCAGAACCCTCTGGGCGATATCGTCCAGAGCCTTGGGGTCGCCGGCGAAATGGAATGTCCGGTGAACGTGTGTCTGCGTTTCGCCGGGCGCCAGTTCTGCCGCCGGGCTGGAAGTCTCCAACTCGTAGAACGGCCCGAGTCGGCTGCC
>SDBT01014451.1_pt1 | contig 12591 bp, 6 predicted proteins | sample 2277101 | NCBI WGS metagenome assembly SDBT01 (sample SAMN10404973, study PRJNA504765) | marine sediment metagenome | isolation source: marine sediment core GS10_PC15, 103 cmbsf | place: Arctic Ocean: Southern Knipovich Ridge | collected 2010 | reverse complement strand
CCGGGAAAGCTGACCGAGGACGAGCGCAGGATCATAATGTCCCACACCGTGGAGGGGGCCCGGCTCATCCTCTACGCCGAGGAGCGCCTCGATCTCGCGGCGGTGGTGGCGTACGAACATCACATAAAGCTGGATGGTGGCGGGTACCCCAGGATGGAGTACCCCAGGAAGTGCCATCAGGCCAGCGATCTTGTGCACGTGTGCGACGTCTTTGATGCCCTTCGCACCGATCGCCCCTATCGCAACGCTTGGGAGATGGAACGGGTCCTCTCCTATCTCGAGGAGGGTGCCGGATCGGAGTTCGAACCGGACCTGTCCCATACCTTCTGTCAGATGATGCGTCGCTGGGAGACCCGGGTGGCGGAGCTGAAATCGGAGAACGAGCCGATCCCCCTTGGGCAGCGTGTGGGGGCGCCGGGCGATGCTGGAGAGCCGCCTCCCGACTCGGGAGAGGACTCCCCGACATCCACAACCCCTCCAACTGCGGACGGATGACGTGCGAAGCTGTTGTGGTCGAGGTCACTCAACTTCCCCCGGTTCGATGAGCAAATCCTCATTCAAGAGAGTCGTCCCGGTTCTCGCACTCGCAGGTCTCCTCTTCGGGGATGCCCGAACCGTGGGAGCCCAGCACTCCAATCTCACCTTCGATTCGCGCCTGGGCTTGGCCGTGCCGATGCTCGGGTTCGCGGACGAAACGGAAGGATGGGAGGGAGCGGCATCAGAGGGTATGACCTTCGGTTTCTCCTTCGGCTACGAGTTCTGGAATCGGGTGATTCTCTACGCCGGCTTCAGTCAGCACCGCTTCGGATGCCCCACCCAGGGGTGTGGTTTGGAGAGTGATTTTGTCGGAACTGGGTTCGACATCGGGAGCCGGATCCTGCTCCGCTCTTCGGGGATGTTCGTGCCATGGACCCGCCTAGGATGGATCACGTACTCGGTAGAGGGTGACTTCCAGGAAGGCGGCGAGCGGACGAGCGCGGTTTCGGAGCGAGCCTCCGGGTGGGAGGCCGGTGGTGGCGTGGCCATCGTCGTGACGAGGAAGCTCGCCCTGAATCCTGGAGTCCGGTACTCGACGGTCAGTCCGGATTTCCACGGTCGGGGGGAGCTCCGCATGAGATATCTCGTTGTCGACCTTGGGCTTTTGGTAGGCTTCTAATAAGGAAGGGAACGCATGTTTCGCTTCAAACCCCACGTTTGGGTCAGATCACTGGCGTTCGCGCTTCCTCTCGCCTTCTGGGGAGGTGGTGCCGCCGGAGAAGTGGTCCGAGTGGTGGTGGACCGCCGCGAGGACGTTCTGTCGGGGCGGGAGTGGGGAGAGGCCGGAGCCTACGAGAAGCTCGTGGGACGGATATTCTTCGCCTTCGACCCGGCCAATCCATACAACCAGGCCATCGTGGATCTGGAGTTCGCCCCCCTGAATGGTGAGGGGATGGTGGAGGCGTGGGCCGACTTCATGGTTCTGCAGCCGAAGGATCCGGGGCTGAGGCGAGGAATAGCTTGGGTCGAGGTGAGCAATCGAGGCGGCAAGGCCTCCATGCGTTACTTCAACGGTGCCACCCGAGGCGGATATGATCCCACCACCCCGGAGCAGTTCGGCGACGGCCTCCTCCTGCGGGCCGGGATGACGATGATCTGGCTGGGATGGCAGCACGACGTTCCGGAGCGCGAAGGCCTGCTTCGCCTTCACGTGCCGCTGGCCAGGACGGTGGAGGGCTCGCTGGGGGGGCTGGTGAGGGCCGATTGGACCGTGGACGAAGCCACTCCGGCGCTTGAGCTTGGCCACCGGGGCCATAGGGCATACCTGCCGGTTGACCTGACCCACCCGGACAACGTCCTGACGGTGCGCGATGGCCGTATGGCTCCTCGGGAGGTGATCCCCAGAGATCAATGGTTGTTTATGTCACCGAGTGAAGGTCGGGACACGGGTCGACTCACGATGATCGGACTACTGGGCGGATTCGAGGCGGGCAAGATCTACGAGCTGGTCTACCGTGCCCGCGACCCGAGAGTGGTGGGTCTGGGGCTTGCCGCCATCCGGGACGTGCTCTCCTATGCCAAGTATGATTTGAACAGCCTCTTTCCCGTCCAGATGGGAATCGCCTTCGGAGTCTCGCAAACCGGGAGATTCCTGAGACACTACATCTATGAGGGATTCAACACGGATGAAGGGGGAAGACAGGTCTACGACGGAATGCTGATCCATACCGCCGGCGCGGGGAGGGGGAGCTTCAATCACCGCTTCGGCCAGCCGTCGAGAGACGCCCACAGGTACTCGGCCTTCTTCTACCCTACCGACATCTTCCCCTTTACAAGCCGGATACAGATGGACCCCGTCACGGAGAGGGAGGACGGACTCTTCTCCCGGCAGCGAGAGGATCATCTGCCCAAGGTCTTCTATACGAACACGGGATACGAATACTGGGGACGAGCCGCATCCCTCATTCACACTTCGGTGGACGGTCTCCAGGACGTGCTGCCCCGTGACAACGAGCGCATCTATCACCTGGCCGGGGGACAGCACTTCGTGGGAGGATTCCCTCCTTCGGATGCCGCACGGATGGGCAATGCTCCCGCCTACCGGGGAAACCCCCTGAACTTCCTTTTCACGCTCCGCGCGCTGGCGATCCGAATGGTGGACTGGATCGAAGCTGACGGGGCACCACCGCCCAATGCCTTCCCCCGCATCGCTGATGGCACACTCGTCCCACCCGAAGGAGTGGCGTACCCCCCCATTCCTGGGACGTCGTTCCCGCAAGTAATCCATGAGGCCTATCGGGCGGATTACGGACCGCGCTGGGAGAGCCAGGGCGTGGTTGATCGACAGCCTCCGGCGCTGGGTCCCGCCTTTCCCTCACTCGTTTCCCAGGTCGACGGATTCGGCAACGAGTTGGTCGGTATCCGTTCCGTCGAGCTGCGGGCACCCCTGGCCACCTACCTTCCCTGGAGTCTCAGGTTGGGTGCCCCGGGAGGGGTGGACGAGCTCACCGACTTCTTAGGGACCTTCATACCGTTTCCCAGGACAGTGGAGGAGCGGGAGGAGATGGGAGATCCTCGTCCCAGCATTGAAGAGCTCTATCCCTCGAAGGCGGCGTACCTGGAGAGGGTCAGGGGGGCCACCCGCGACCTCGTCCAAACGGGCCTGCTCATCTCCGAGGATGTGCCGAGTATCGTCGAGCGGGCCGAGGCTACGTGGGATTGGATTATGGAGAGAGGTTCTTAGCGGTCAGATCCGGAAGAGGTAGCTCAGCTTCACGAAGAGCCCATCCGCGGTCGGATCCATCCGCCGCAGGTTGTACCCCTCCCCCTCCATGAGACGGGAGTACCCAACGTAGAAGATCGTCCCCGGGGATGGCTCATATTGCAGGAGGATCTGCCCCTGGAACGACCCATGTTTCTCTGCGGCGACGGGCTCGTCGTTGATGAGGAGGGGGAGGCCGGTGGTGGGGTCCTTCAGCGCATCCCGGTCCTGCAGGTTGTACTGAAACTGGAGCCGCGCCATCAGCCCCCGGAGACTGAGTGAGTTGTTGATCCGTATGTTCGGATAGAGGGCGAAGCCCTTCATCGTCTTCAGAGGCTTCGGGATCTGGAAGGTCTGGCTGCTGCCGTCCTGCGCCTGCACCGAATAGTCCGAGTACTCCTCCGGCAGGAACTCGTAGTATCCGTCCCGAATGATGAGGCGGATCTGGCGGTCCCCTCTGAGCTGGATGGCGGGTTGCAGCTCCAGCTCCGCCTCGTACGGGCGGGAAAACTCCCAAAAGGCATCGTGATCGAAGAATCCCTCCAGCCTGACGTCCAGGCTCGCCTGCTCCATGAGGGCCCCTGGGGCGCCGAAGTGGGCCATCCTTCCGGAGGCGAAGAGATGGGCGTTGCCGACTCGGGGGATGAAGCCACTCCCGGCGTAGAAATCCGGGTGGATGTCCTCGAACTGCACCAACCATCCGAATTCCCGACCACTTCGCTGGAGGGTGGTGGTGATCAGCGGGCGCATCTGGCCGGCCTCATCCTCCGACTTCGTCCAACTGCCGGCGACCTGCGTCGTCCAGGTATACCTTCCATTGAGGAGGAGGCGGGCGTCCGCTGACACGACCCGGTTGGACCCCTCGCCACCAGTGAGCGTGCGGTCCGTGTAGAGGAGGCCCACGGTCGATCCGGCACCCACGTCGCGGCGGACCCGCAGGAGATTGAAGACCGCCCTTTCGTCCCCCCCGGATATGGTGGTGGGGCTCTCATCCAGCGCTCCCAGGTATCCGACGCTCACATCCCCGATCTTCCCCGTGAGCTTGGCTCCTGCGATGGGATCGATGATGCTCCGGGTGTGGACGAGGCGTTGGGGTGTCTGAAAGACCTCAGCACCATCCAGAAAGAAGGGGCGCTTCTCCGGGTAGTACAGGGCGAAACGCTCGTTGATCGTGATCCTCTCGGCATCAGCTTCGATCTGGGAGAAGTCGGGATTGACTGTGGCGTCGAGGACCAGATTCTGTGTGATCCCGTAGCGGGCGTTCAAGCCGAACTCGGGCTCCAGTTCGTCGTAGACAAAGGCGCCGTTGTCCTGTGCGGTCCCGGTGCGCTTCCCGGTGGCGACTGGATTCACTTCAATGAGGCGCCTCGGACGGAGGCCCTGGAGCCCTACCAGACGCCCGCTCTGGACCAGGGTTGAAGAGATGTCCTTCGTCAGAGGAGCCCACGACTGCTTGAAGCCCCTTCGCTTCACCTCCCTGGAGATGTTGATCCCCCAGCTCTGAACCGGATTAGGAGGGAACCGCAGGGAAACGTAGGGGATCTTGATCTCGGCAACCCATCCCTCATCGGTAACCTCGCCCTCCGACTCCCAGATGAAGTCGGGATTGTAGTCGATGGAGACGCCACTGCCTCCCAGACCGCCTCGACCGCGTTGCATGCCCTCGATCCAGAGACCGTCGGTCTGAAGTCCCAGGGGATTCACGTAGAAGACGTATGCCTGGCGCTGATCGTCGAATGTGTCCAGCGTGATGCGGACCCAGTCGTCCCCGAAGACGACTCGATCCCGCTCGCCCAGGCGGGCCATGATCAGATCCGGCTCCCGGTCGAAGGCCCGCACACCGAAGTAGATCGCTTCCTCCGAGTAGAAGATGAGAACCTCGGTCCGCTCGCTGGCCGGGATCCCCTCAACCGGCTCGTACTGCGTGAACCCGCTCAGCACGGCCGCTGCCTCCCACTCTGGCTCGTTCAGGTGGGCATCGATGCGGATTGACGGAGATTCGACCCGTGGAATCTCCACATCCAAGGGCGAGGGCTTTTCCGGGGGGGTGGTAGGCTCCCCCAGAAAGGCGAGTGCTGCGAGTGCTAAGAGGTCCAGCACACTAGCGCTGCCCGCCGCCGCTGTCAGGCCTCTCTAGCGTGGGGTACGAGATGCCCAGCTGTTCCAGATATGTGTCGAAGCGGGTCGGATCGTACTTCAGCTCCTCCAGCAGCGGCCTGACCCGGGCCATCTTCTCCTCGTTCAGGTGGATCGGAGGCTCGGTTCCTTCCGGAATCAAGGACACCCACTGATACTCCTCGGTCTGCACCTCCCTGTGGTACCTCCACGCCTCTTCCACCAGATCCGGATCGGTGAGCACATCGATGGCGGTCAGGCCGATCACCCGAGCGCCGTAGTTGGAGCCGACGTGGGCGATCGGGGTGGCGGACGCGATGCCGGAACTCCAGTGGTGCGCAGTCATCCCGGGGATGTTCGCCGGATAGCGGAGCCGTATCGTAGGCATGTTCCACGACACCTCCGCTATGTCATCGCTGCCACCCCCCATGCCCTGGCTCGACTCCCGGAGCTCCTCCTGGACCTCGGTGCGAAGGCCGGTGGTGTCACTGCCCATCATCGCCTGGCACGCCTTCGCCAGTGCCTGATCGGCCTCCGTCCACTCCGGCATGCCCACCGTCTGGATGTTGGCGAACATCCTCTCGGCCAGGGGCTTGCTCATGGTCGAGGGCCACGCCGAACCCAGCACCCGCTCCGTGACGGTCGTCTCGGTCATCATGGCCGCCCCTTGCGCCATGGTCCGTCCCAACTCGTGGAGTGCCTTGATCCGTGGGTAGTCCAGCTCCCGGAAGTAATACCAGACGGAGGCCTCCGACGGGACGACGTTCGGCTGGCTGCCCCCGTTCACCACGATGTAGTGAGAGCGCTGCTGGAGACGGAGGTGCTCCCGGCGGAAGTTCCACCCCACATTCATGATCTCCACTGCGTCCAAGGCACTGCGTCCGGCCCAGGGGGCGCTGGCGCCGTGGGCGGTTAGACCGTGGAAGGTGAAAATGGTGGATACGAGTCCGGAGCCGCTGATGCCCCACCCGGTTGTCATTCTATTCGACACGTGGGTGGAGAGCATGATGTCCATGCCCTCGAAGAGTCCGGCGGTCACCATGTACGATCGGCTCGATACCAGCTCCTCGGCGACCCCGGGGATGACCTTGAGAGTGCCAGGCAGACCGTGTCGCTCCATCACCCGCTTCACCGCGATTGCTGCCGTGATGTCCACAGCCGGTGCGGTGTTGTGGCCCTCGCCGTGCCCGGGTCCCTGTGGGATCAGGGGATCCTCATACGCCACGCCCGGGCGCTGAGAGGTCTCCGGCAACCCGTCGATATCACCCATGAAACCCACCACCGGCCGGCCGCTCCCCCAGCTGGCGATGTAGCAGGTGGGCATTCCGGCGCACCCCGTCTCCACCTGGAATCCCTCATTCCGAAGGACGGTGGTCAGGTACTCCACAGTCCAGAATTCCTGGAATCCCAACTCACCGTGAGAGAAGACCTGATCCACGATCTCCTGGGTGAGCTTCTGCAGGGATGTCACTTCCGCCAGGACCTCTTCCTTGAGCTGCTCAGGTGAAGGCTGGCTCTGAGCGAGCGCAAATGCAGGGAGGGCCGGGAGCAAGAAGAGGGCGAGCGCGACGATGAATGGAGGCCTGCGGCTCATAGTGGAACTCCTTCGTGAGGGCGATCTTCCACGGCACGGGAGGTGAAATGTCGGCCGAATATGTCTCACCCCATGGATGTGGGCAAGGCGAGGTGAGGAGGGTGAAAGCGCAACGGGTAGGGGGGTCAGCCCGATTCGGGGTAGCCCCCATCGAGGTGAGCTGCGAGCTCGGTGAGTGAAGCTTCGAAGGCCTCCACCACCGCAGGATCGAACTGACCGCCGGAGCCCGCTCGGATCTCCTCCACCGCCTCGTCCCACGGACGGGCCGGACGGTAGGCTCGCTCCGAGAGCATGGCATCCAGAGCATCCGCGAGCCCCGCGATCCGGGCCGCCAGTGGGATACCCTCTCCAGCCAGGCCGTTGGGGTATCCGCCCCCATCCCAGCGCTCGTGATGCCACACCACGACCCCCAGAACCGCCTCGTCCTCGAGAAGGGGATCGAGGATGGCCCGGCCGGTGTGCGTGTGTTGCACGACCCGATCGATCTCTTCGGTGGTAAGACCCTCCTCCTTGTTCAGGATGGCGTCCGAGACTTCCAGCTTGCCGATGTCGTGTAGCTCACACCCCAGGCGGAGCGACCGGAGCGGGACCCGGTCCTCGTCGGGATCGACCGCCTTCGCGAGCTGTTCGGCGATGGTCGCAACACGCTCGTGGTGCCCCCTCTTGAAGGGATCTCTTGCCTCCGCCGCTCGGATGAGGGAGCGGAGCCCGTCCAGCACGGCGCCTCTGGCGGATTCGGCGCGTTTCTGAGCCTCGTTGCTCAGCAACCTCTTCTGAGCCTGCTCTTCCAGGACTCGATCTCTTCTCGCCAGGGCATCGGCCAACTCGGCTCTCAACTCCGGCATTCCGAAGGGCTTCAGGAGGTATCGGTCTGCTCCGGCGCTCAATGCCTCTCCCACCACCTGAGCATCCTTGAGCCCGGTGATCACCACCACTTGTGTCACGGGCCAGCGGGATTTCACCGCTGCCACCAGCTTGGTCCCACTCACGCCGGGGAGCCGAATGTCCGTGACGACGAGATCGTATTCGGTGCCCAGGACCTTCACCGCTCCGGGGACGTCTTCGACCTCGGTGACGGCGAAATTCTCCTTTTCCAGGTACCGGCAGATCAGGCTGCGCACCTGCTCCTCGTCCTCTACCACGAGGACTCTCCGGCCCTCGCCGAATCCGGTGACCCGGTGAGGGAGGAGGGTCACGGGCGGACGGGTCCGTCCCAGCTCCTCGTATTCCCGGGGGTACTCCCCATCCGAGGGTTCGGGGAGGGATCCGGGCACCACCAACTCGGCGTCGTCCGTCCTGACCGCGTCCATGGGCGGGCGCCCGAAGAGGCGTACGCAGTTGCGGCCCTCTCGCTTGGCTCGGTGGAGAGCGTGGTCCGCGGCAGCCAGGAGCTCGTCCGGCGAGCGCATGCTGGGATGGAAGGTGGCCACCCCGGCGCTGACGGTCAGAGAGCCTCTCTCCAGAGAGGTGGCCCTGAGAATGACTCTGATGCGCTCCGCGAACACCAGGGCTCCCTCCACGTCCGAGCCAGCCAGGACGGTGAGGAAATCCTCCCCCCCGAAGCGCGCGGACAGGTTCATGCGCCGAGTGGACTGGGCAAGAATCACCGCGAAGACCTGGAGCGCGTCGTCACCGGCTACATGCCCATAGCGGTCGTTGTATTTCTTGAAGTGGTCCAGGTCGAAGAGAACCACGGACAGTGGACGTCCGCGCTCGGCCGCAGCGAACTCATTCTCCAGGAAGACCCGCGCATGGCGACGATTCGGGAGATGGGTCAGGAGGTCCGTGAATGCCAGGTCCTCGACCTCTTCCCGGTCTCGATGCATGAGCTCGGCGAGCCAGCCGACCCCCAGGGAAATGCCGATGTAGGCGGCCACGACGCCTGACAAGAGGTCGGGGATCGGACGCCCAATCCAGCTCAAGGAGACCTGGGTGAGGGAAAGGGTGGCCATCCCGGCGGCCAGGGCGGTAGCTACGCCCTTCCAGCCGCGGTAGTAGGCCAGCAGAAAGGCGGGAATGAGAGCCAGCAGCCAGAGGAGCGCCCCATAATGCTCCGGGGTGGTTGCCGGCAATAGAAAAGCACCCGCCATGGGAACGGCAAGCGCCGCCACCGAGATCAAGAGGGCACGGGGGGGTACATCCCGATCGGATCGGTACTGTGCTTCAGTCATCCCGTCCAAAGTGATGTCAGCGGCGGATCACGGTCAAGCTCTGTGGGGCCTTTCTCCCTTGCCGCCTCCTCAACCCTTCTCCCATCTTTGCCTGTCCGAACGTCCGGCGGGCACTATGTACCGCCCCCCTTGCCCAACGATATCGGCCACCTCACTCAATACAAGAGAGCACGGTCCATGAAGACTGCAACTCGGCGCTCCACTTCTTCCCTCCTGATGATCCGTCGTGCGCTCTTCACGCTCCTGTGCGTCCTGCTCCTGCCGATATCCGCATCCGGGCAGGAAGTGGATCCCTCCCTGCTCAAGGGCATGAGGCCGCGGAGTATCGGGCCCGCGGGAATGAGCGGGCGGATCGCCGCAATCGACGCGGTGGAATCCGACCCGAACATCGTCTACGTGGGAGCCGCCACGGGCGGACTCTGGAAGTCGGTGAACGGTGGACAGACATGGACACCACTCTTCGACGAGGAGCGAGTGTCCGGCATCGGATCCGTCGCGATCTTCCAGGCGAACCCGGATGTGGTCTGGGTGGGGACCGGTGAGGGGAATCCACGCAACAGCGCGGGAGTCGGCGCCGGAATCTACAAGAGCGTCGACGGTGGCCACACGTGGATGTTTCTCGGCCTCGGCGAGTCGGAGCGGATTCACAGGATAGTGCTCCATCCAACGGATCCGGATGTGGCGTACGTCGGAGCACTGGGGCCGGCCTGGAGCGACGGGGAAGAGCGGGGTGTCTTCCGCACTACGGATGGCGGGGAAAGCTGGCAGAAGGTGCTCTACGTCGATCAGAAGACCGGTGTGTCCGACATGGTCATGGATCCCCAGAACCCGGACAAGCTGTTCGTGGGCATGTGGGAATTTCGACGCTGGCCTTGGTTCTTCGAGTCGGGGGGACCCTCGAGCGGGCTCTACGTCACCTACGACGGAGGGGATTCCTGGAGGCAATTCACCTCCGAGGACGGAATCCCCGATGGTGACCTGGGACGCATCGGCCTGGCCACTGCAAGGAGCAATCCGGAGGTGGTGTACGCCCTGATCGAGGCGAGGCCCAGCGAGCTGCTCCGCTCCACCGACGGCGGCCGGAGCTGGGAGATGGTGAACGACGAGCGGGGTGTGGCGTCGAGACCCTTCTACTACGCAGACATCTTCGTGGACCCTGAGAACGAGCTTCGCCTCTTCAACCTCAACTCCCGGGTGATGCTCTCAGAGGATGGGGGCAGGAGCTTCGAGACCATCGCCCAGGACGTGCATTCCGACTTCCACGCCCTCTGGATCAATCCAGGCGACTCCCGGCACATGTTCATAGGTACTGATGGAGGCGTATACGTCTCCCGGGACCGTGGCAGGAATTGGCGCTTCATCGACAATCTGCCGGTGGGCCAGTTCTACCACATTTCCGTGGACATGGAGATCCCCTACAACATATACGGCGGGATGCAGGACAACGGATCGTGGCGGGGACCGTCGGACGTCTGGGAGAACGGCGGCATCCGGAACTACCACTGGATAGAGGTAGGCTCCGGTGACGGATTCGCGACTCTCATCGATCCTACCGACTCGGATTTGGGATACTACGTGTCCCAGCAGGGCAAGCTGGGGCGCTTCGACCTGCGGACCGGTGAGCGGAAGAACGTCCCCCCCTGGGGACCGGAGACCATCCCGCTCCGATTCAACTGGAACGCAGCCATCGCCACCGATCCCTTCGAAGTCGGAACCATCTACTACGGCAGCCAGTTCGTTCACAAGAGCCCCGACAGGGGGCACAGCTGGCAGATCATCAGCCCCGACCTCACCACCAACGACCCGGACAAACAGCGCGCGCGCGAGAGCGGTGGAATCACCCGTGACAGCACCGGTGCCGAGAACCACACCACGATCATGACGATCGCGCCGAGTCCGGTGGAGAGGCAGCTGATCTGGGTCGGCACCGACGACGGCAGGGTCCATCTGACACGCGCCGGTGGAGGTCATTGGGAGGATGTGGGGAGTAGGATTCGCGGTGTTCCCGACGGCACCTGGGTACCCCACATCGAGCCGTCCAAATTCTTCGGAGGAACAGCCTGGGTGATCTTCGACGACCACAGGCGCGGCAACTGGAAGCCCTACATCTACCGGACAGAGAACTACGGTGAGGATTGGGACAACATCGCCGATGACGACCAAATCTGGGGTTTCGTCCACGTCTTGGAGCAGGACCCGGTGGTGCCGGGTCTCCTCTACGCGGGCACAGAGTTCGGACTCTACGTATCGCTGAACCACGGAGACGACTGGTTCAAGTGGACCCACGGCTTCCCCACGGTTCCGGTCAGGGCCCTGACGGTGCACCCCAGGGACCACGATCTGGTCATCGGCACTCACGGCCGGGCCCTTTACGTTCTGGACGACGTTCGCCCCCTGCGCGAGCTGGCCCTCGATCCCGGCATTACCATGCAGCCGGTTCACCTCTTCGAGCCCCCGCCGGCCTACCTCAGGAGCGTGGCCCAGGTGGACGGCTACCACTTCTCAGCTCAAGCGGTCTTCCAGGGCGAGACCCGTCCCCTGGGAGCGCTACTCACCTACTACGTCGGACAGGGCGACCCGGACGGGGAAGCCACCATTCAGATCCTGGATGACATGGGCGACGTGGTCCGCACGCTGACGGGGCCCTTGGAAGCCGGTGTCAACCGCACGAGCTGGAACATGAGGTCGGATCCCCCGGCGGAGGGGAATCAACAGCAAGGGCAACGCGGGGGAGGCTCCCGGTCGGGACCCGAGGTCCTTCCGGGGCGCTACGCCGTACGCATCCAGGTGGGTGACGCACAGGTCACGCGGGACCTGGAGGTGCTCCCCGATCCCCGAGTGGAGGTCTCACTGGAGGAGCGGCTGGCGAAGCACGACGCGATCCGTCACGGCCAGGAGCTGAACGCCGCCGTCACGCGCGTTCAGAGCGCCCTGGCGCAAGTGACGGAGTCGGTGGACCGTGTGTCGGGCTTGATCGAGGCCAGGAACGATCAGAGCACGCAGGCGCTCCGTGAGTCGGCCAGTAGCCTCCGTCAGGGCATCTCCGATGCGCGAGAGGGTATCCAGGAGGCGAATCAGCACCGGCGGACGGTGAGGGGACTGGGATCCTCCCGGGATGCTCCCACGGAAGCCCAGAGGATTGCGTTGATGAGAATGGAAGACGCGGTGAACCTCCTGATTGTCCGGGTGAACGGTCTTGTGGAGGGGGAAGTGGCGGACTTCCGCAGGCAGGTGGCCGCTGCCGGTATCGATCCCTTCCCGGAGGTGAGCACCATCAGGAGGCAGTGATGAGAGGACTTCTCCTTTGGGCTTCGCAGAACCAGTGGCTCGCCCAGCAGCTTCCACGTTATCGCTTCGTACAGAGAGCGGTGACTCGCTTCATGCCGGGCGAAGAGTTGGAGGCGGCCCTTCGTGAGTCGCAAGCGCAGAACGAGAAGGGAATCGGTACCGTAATCACGCTCCTGGGCGAGAAT
>SDBT01014450.1_pt1 | contig 12591 bp, 21 predicted proteins | sample 2277101 | NCBI WGS metagenome assembly SDBT01 (sample SAMN10404973, study PRJNA504765) | marine sediment metagenome | isolation source: marine sediment core GS10_PC15, 103 cmbsf | place: Arctic Ocean: Southern Knipovich Ridge | collected 2010 | reverse complement strand
TCTGAACTTAACCCAGTACGGCGGGATATCAAAAGGATCAACAACATGCAGATTTTGTCTAAATTCAGGAAAAGCGCAATCATCTGCAACGTCCCAATCTCCTTCTAACAACCTTCTTCTTTGAGTTTCTGGAAGAGATGCCAACATACCCATATACTCAGGAGATTTCATTAAATATGGATTATCAGTCAATCTAGCAGGAATAAATCTACGTTTAAAAATAGGTTTATTTCTTAACTTCTTATCAACTGCTTCAATGTTAGGATATCGTAGAATCTTTTCAGTTTCAATATCCGTAGCCCAGAAGGGAGTATTATGTTCCGCAGGATCAACAAACATCTTCTTTACCCACCAACCACCAACACCTCCAGGGTTGGCCGTGCATCGCATATAAGGTGTAATGGATAAATCAGTACGTCTTAATCTTGATCTTAAATAGTCCCATACATATGGAGTGGGATAATGCGTAATTTCATCAATACCAATCCAAGTAAACTGCTGACCCTGAAATCTATGAACATCTTTATCAGTATCAACAAAGCTAAATTGCATTGTAGCACCAGAAGGGAAAATCCAACGTTTATTATCTGCATTCCACTTAACATCATCACCGAAAGCTTGTTTATACAAAACTCTAGCAATATCCATCAATTCTAATAGTTCAGGCATTGTACGTCTAAGTAATAAAGCTCTGTGTCGTGCCTTATCTACATAGCGTAGAGAATCCATAAGCATTGCATAAGAATTATGAGTTACAATAAAATCATTAGTAATAAGAAATAAATTTGAAGGATTACTTATTGAAATACAAGTACATTCTGAATCTTCTATTTTTTTAATTGAGACAATTCTTCGTTTTAGTGTCTTACCATTATTATACTTATTTCCTATATCTTTTTTTCGTTTTAAATAGAATATTTCAGAATTATCCGGCATTCTAATATAAACTGTGTATGCTAGTAGCCCCTGTTTTCCAGTAGTTGTATTAGTTGGAATTCTAGAAGTAATAGTAGCCCTACCCCCTAAGGAACTCACTAGCCATTTCACATCTTTAGCTAATTGTTGACTCACACTGGTATAAGATGTCTTCCCATCTTGGGCAGTACCATCTGTATCCATAAGTCCACGAAGTAATTCAAACCTATCTTCTACTGTAGCAAACTTATACTGGTCTGGAATAAATTTTGTATCTGACTTATGACCATATAAATTAAGTTTTTCTAATTGACTAATTAAGGTTTTACGTAATTCACCAACTGTTCTGTAACTTATATTTTTATCTTTATTCCACAATTCATATACAGTTGCATTTTTAACTTTTTCTACTATTTCATTATCAATAGATGAAAAAGTTACTGTATTACTTCTAAGGCACCCATCTCCTAAAAGAACACCTAAAACATATGGATCAATTTTTCTGTAATCATATCTATATGCTTTTGTAAATTTTACTGGTTTAGTAAGGGGAATTAAAATTTTATTTCCAGAATTAATTTTATCTAAAAGTTGATAAGTTGTTCCTACTTTCCATTCTAATCCAGATTTTCTCCATTTACCCTTTTTTGCTATAGAATAATTCCATAAATGGTTTTCATCTACCTTACAAACAGCTCCATCTTGAAAAATAATTTCATATACAGGTCTAATTCCTTGTGGGTAAACCCCAATAATTTCTGTATGACTTCCATCTCCAGCTATTATTTTATCCCCTACTTTTAATTCATCTATTCTACGCATACCAAAGGGGGTAACAACTAATGTATCATTGGTGGCCGCTTTCCCACCACCAGCAGCTCCACCATACAAAATCTCAGTTTCAGGAGCAGATAAGAATGCTGTTTGGGGACCAGGGTTAGCCTGGAAAGCAATCTCAATATCACCATCTTCTACAATAGAACGCATAGAAGGGGTTTGTAATGCTAAATCATCACCATTTAAGATTTTACCCTTTTTATAATCACGCTTTCTACCGGTGACTAGATTGGCAAAATCTTCAGTAGCTTCAGCTTTCTTTTTAGCTCTATGAACTTTAGCATTGGCCCTATTAGCTTCTTTTTTAGCAGCTAAAGCTTTCTTTTTAGCGAGAGCTGCAGCCTGCCTTTTTTCTCTTAGAGCACGCTGATAACTACTTAGTTGATATCTTCGCTTAGGTTTCTTTTCAGTTTCTTCGGTCATTTCTATCTTTTACCATATAGTATATCTTTAAACTTAAATAAACTACAGTTAAAATTCCAATAGCTACAGGTATAATACCAGATACAAATACATTTAATGCTAAAGAACCTGTACCAATTGTACCAGGAATTACCAAATCACTCATATTAATAACTCCTAAAGATAAGTTTATCAACACCTCTAGGGGTCATTCTACGACCATGCCTAGCAAATATAACATCAGAAATCTTACGCAGACTAAAATTACCATACAACTCTCTTACATAGTCAACCGTATCCATTTCTTCGGGAACCTCTACTAACAATGAAGAATTATCTTCATGTAGTTTCCATCCAAATGGAATGGTGGATGAAGACCTATTTCTGGTTTTCTGCATCACTCAAATACTCATCTTTGTCTTTAGCTGGTAAAAGGATAACGCCACTAACCTTAGCTTCAACATTCATATCTACTGAAGTATTCTTACCAACACCAATACGATCTAGAACCTCAACAGCAGCGACACGTCTCTCTTTACCATTAACAAATTTACCATCATCTTCCATTCCATCTACAAGAACATGAGCTGCTCTTGGTCCATGGAGTGCAAGTTTATCTCGAACTAGCTCTGTGATATATGGCCTATGATTTCTAACAAGCACATAACCATACTCACGCGCGTAACCAGCTTCTTCGGCAGCCTTAGCTACATCTCCGTCAAAAGTCATCAGGAGATTGAAGAATTCTTTCTGTTGTTCGTTAGATGGTTCTTTCATTAGCCAACCCTATAGAATTCCCAGGTATTAGCACCAGTATTACGGCAATAAAACCTGCCAACACTTGTACCTAACGTAGCACCATCAGCCGCTGGATGAACACCCATATAACCATTGCCATCTACATTAATACCAGTATCTTCAGTAATTGTCACAATATCACTAGCAGTACCCGTATTGATAAGGGTAAACTCAAAACCATCACCAGCAACTAAACTAGCACCAATAGCAGCAGAAATTTCTGTACCATTGGGGAGTTGGAAGTTCTGTGCAGCAGTAGGTGATTTAATATGAATACCACCCAGTAACTCAGCTTCGGTCATAGCAGTACCAGTAGTACTCGTACTAGGAACAGCCATTTTAACCATAACAGGTTGACCATCTACTGGGCGTAAAATGATTTGTCCAGCAGTTGCTCTAGTACCAGCATCAGCTGCACCAGAATCACCAGCAGTTAAAATAACATCACCACCAGTAGCAGTACTAACTGTACTAGCAGAAGCATGAAGTAAGCCACCAGCACCACCAGTAATTAAAACATTACCACCAAGGCCAGCAACTTCATCATCAGAGCCACCATCAGCAGTAGATGCACCACCAGCACCACCAGTAATAGCAACATCACCAGCATTACCAGCCGTACCAGCAGCACCAGAGGCTAAACCACCAACAGCAGAAGCAATAGTCACGGCACCAGAAGCACCAGCAGTACCTGTAGTAGCAGTACCAGGATCACCTGAGGTAACACTAATTGCACCAGTAGCTCCAGCAGTAGCCGTAGTATGGACTGCGGTTGTACCAGATTCAATGGTAACTACACCAGAGGCACCAGAAGTAGTACCCCCAGCACCAGAGGTCATAATTGTTGCACCACCAACACCAGTAGTGCCACCAACTCCACCTGTTACAGAGACTGCACCACCAGCCCCAGAAGTAGTACCAGCACCGCCAGTAACAGTAACTGCGCCACCAGCGGTAGCCGCAGCAGTAGGTCCACCACCAACAACTTCAACAGGACCAGCATTGCCGGAAGCGGCTCTAAGGTACCTGAAGTCAGGGGCGGACTGGGTATGTGTCATCACCATATCTCTATCCTTTTCTCTTTCTAACTATTTTTCTTTTCTTAGCCATTCCAGCAGTTTTAGTTCTCTTGAATGATCTATTTTTGGAGGGTTTTTGTACTTTTAAATTTTTACGTTTATTATTTAGTGGATTGTCATCTGAATGGGCCACATCTCCCCCACCTTTACCGTAGATTCCTAATTTTCTTCGGGCTTTATTTCTTGAACTTCTTCGTTTAATTTGACCTTTTTTACCTTGGTAATTTGCATACTCTTTCTTATAGTTGCGACCAGTAGATTTATTTCTTACCCGTTTCTTTGCTGCTGCCATTATATTTCAACATCCCCAGAAGCAAGTACAGTAAAAGTACTAAGTCCAGTTAGATCATCATTTATAGTTAAAGTTAATTGATCACCATGATCACCACGTAATACAATTGGATTGTTAAAAAATGCAGCTTCGAGAGTTACTTGTGTTCCAGTACCATCAGATATTGTATTAGTTATATCTGATCCAACACCTAACATATCTCCTATATTTCTAAAGTTTACACTAAATGTAATTCTTTTATTTTGTATTCTTTGAAAAAGAATTCCATTTGTTAGAGAAGAAACCCCTAAAAGTTTACTTGGAGATAACCCAGGAAATCCATGGCTTTCTGTACCATTAGCAACTGTTACTAAACCAGTAAAATCATCATCAATAAGGTTAAATACTAATCTAGAAACATGAAATATTTGTCCAGGTAAAGGTGCTACAGAATATACTAGTGGTGTCCCAATTTCTTCAAATTGAATATCATCAAATTTAATAGTTGGTTTAGCTCCACCAGTTCTCTCTATAATAATTTCAAATTCATTTACAAAACTAGTTAGAAAATTAAAACTTCCTATTGGTATAGTAAAAAGCTGTTCAGCAAAATCACCAACATCAATAAAATCATTTAACCTTATAGAATCACCAACCTGTACACCATTAAGATTAAAATTAATTAAAACATCATTATTAACAAAATTATAAGTATCTAAATCAATTTTACCTGTTAGTGCAGTAAAATTAGAAACATCCCACTGTTGGTTTGTATCATTATCAAAAAGTGCTGTATCATTATTATCTGCACCAGTAATTGTAATTTTACCACCAGAAGCAAAATTCCATGTTCCAGATAATGCAGATCCTACCCATATAGGATTAATTTCATAATTTTCAGAAGTTAGAAATATGTCATTATCTAGTGTTAAATCATTAGCTGCCACATTTGTAATAAGAGCGTATTCATTATTACTAGTAGTATTTTTAACAGACATTCCAACAGCAATTCCAGAAAAAGATTCACCACTATCAATCAAATGATCTGTTGTACTAGAACCATCTGTAGTACCAGTTAATAAGGCACCGGAATTAACACCAGCATGAATGACTGTTGGATTTCCAGAAAATGCTACATTTTGATTTAGAGCATTACCCTTTGTATCATTCAAAAATGGAATAACTGAACGTTCTAATACAATAAAATTTCTAGTTAAAGTCAATAAAGCAGGATGCCCATCCCTAGAATGCACATGTACTTCGGCTACCTGCCCCTGATGATTTGAACCTTCAACTGAAAATGCTACCATAATTTATTACTCGAAATAGAAAAATATGGTACCCCAAGTACGATCAGGATCACCACCAGCAGTATCAAGTTCAATAGCAATAGCTTGATCTTCACCTAAGCGTAAACCATCTCTCAACCTAAATTCCTCATGTCCAAACGTGGTACCAATAGATGCAATATCTACTAAAAGATCAACAGAAGTAAGAGCTAAAGGAGTAGAAGCAGATGTCACAGCAGTAAGAGCAGTAACAGTAGCAGAATTAGTTTTAGCTCTATTCAAACATGCAGGAGTAACAGCAGGAGGACCAGACGCTGTACCAGAAGTAGTCCACAATTTAAATACACCAGTATTATCTGAATTAAAACCAATAGAGCGTATAACAAGATGTTTACCATCAGTTCTGTCATTTCTTATGTATAAAACATAATCAGCAGCACTAGTAGAAGCATCATCCCATGTTAAAGAATAAGCCTGAGATGTATCACGACTATTATAATAGAAACGACTGTCAGATCTAGATGAGGTATTAATCCTACCATCAGAGCCTTGAACTTCTCCTGTTAATCCCTGTTGACCTTCTTTGTCACTAGAATATCCTATTTTTTGAGACATATTATATTACTCCGTAAAATCTTTGTAAGTTAAATCTGATTTTGATAGCTGCATTAAATGATGCTCTATTGATATTAATACAGAAATCATCATTTTTAAGGTTACATGTAATTCTTCATCTGATGTTGGGGTGGGATTACCACCATGTACTGGATTACCATCTTTATCAACAACAGTACTACCATCTATTAATGTTCTTAATAGTTCCTGATCTGTTGATGCTTTACCAGCCATTATACTAATCTAGCAACAGTATTTCTGCCAATACCCGCAGATTGGACCATAGTTAATGTCATAGTATCAGACCCTGAGTTAGTGGTTACATCAACACGAACTCCAGTAAATGGATAATTAACTCCAATAAATACATCAGCAGTACCAGAAGCAATAAGAACATGCCATGTGCTAGAAGCAGTAGGGTTTTCATCAAATGTAACCTGCACTACAAAAGTCATAGCCCCACCCCTTGTTGCAGAAACACCTACTCCACCATTCCAACTATTAAGGTTTGGTTCTAATACTGCTGTAGCAGCATCAGTTGCTACTGTAGCAGTTTGCACATTGTTTGACATTATCGTCCTCTTCCTCCAGCTTGCACAACTCTAATAGTAGCCGTTCCAGCTGCCCATATAGTTACGTTAAGTCTTATTCCTGTAATTCCAAATCCATAGTTTCCATCAGAATTAACTGTGTCAACCCCACTAGCAAATGCTACATGATCAAACCATACTGCTCCAGCATCTGTAGGGTCTTCTAAAAAGGTGTGCTGAACTTTATAGGATAAATTAGGAGTATCAGTTAATTCAATACCCCAACCAATATTGATTCCAGCCTCTCTGGCAAGATCAATAGGTATAACTGTAGATGTAGTTACACTACTAACTGATTGTGTTTGTACTGCTGACATTATTCATCCATTTCATCAAAATCATTTTGTACATTAACTCCACCCACATTAACGTTACCTACATGTATTCCACCAAGATGCTTTGAACCAACAATGAAGGGAGTAGTTACCACTGGAAAATCACCCGGCTCGCCAATTAACTGAGCACCACTAGCTATAATGGCCGCTACCCGGAGATTACCTTCTGATATCCTAACCGGAACGAAAAGCCCTGGCTCCCACCACTCAACCTCAGTCTCAATGGGTTCACCAATAAACTGCGCACCACTAGCTGCTAATGTAGAGGATTGTAAAGCGCCTTCACCTATTCGGACTGGCTCTGATAAAGGTAGCAGCCAATGTTCAACCTCAACAAAAGAATTGAAGTCCGTAGGTTCACCAATAAAGGTATTGCCACTGGCTTCTAGTGTTGCACTCCGTAGAGCACCTTCTCCTATCCGAGTAGGTTCTGATAGAGGCTGTACCCACTTGTCAGCCTCAATAGTCTCTACACCGAAATCGGCAGGGTCACCAATAAACTGGGCACCACTAGCCGCTAATGCAGCAGCAAACAAAGCGCCTGTAGAAAGTCTTACAGGTACAAAAAGCCCTGGCTCCCACCACTCAACTTCAACAAAAGAATTGAAGTCTGTAGGTTCCCCCACATACGATGCAAAGGATGGGTATTGATAACGGCGAACCATGGCCTACTCCTTTAGAACCAGCGGTTCACTTCCGCTTTCTTTTCCATTTGCGCTAACATCTCTTCTTGTGGAGTACAGGTGCCATTATCCACACATTTGGGGCAAATGTTACTCTGGCATATACGGCACCCACCACCAATGCTGGCAGGGTCTGTACGAACTGGCACATGAACAATCCTACCGCAATGCCCACAACTAAATGTGTCCATCTCTGACGCAACGATACGAGTGTCGGTACTGAAATCGTAAATACCAGCCGCGCTCATATCCCCTACAAGTTGGGCATATCCTTGAGGATTTCTCATTATTCGATAAAATGAACGCCCAAAGTATGAGTTGGCGTGGCCGAAGCGTGAATAGTGAACCAACCAATGCCGGTGTTAGCAGTATCAGCTATAATCATCTCACCACCCGGTGCGGCAACCCAACGATAAGTCGCACGTTGATTAACCGCCACTTCAAATAATTCTTTAGCCGAAACATAGGAAGTTGGTTCAGCAGTATGATTGGTCTTTACAATTCCAGCAAAGGCCGAATCTGCTGGGTCTAGGGGCGCAGGTACAAGGTCTGTTCCAGTCCCATCATCCGTAGTACCAAAACGCTGTGCCGTTATAACAAATGCAAAGTCTGCTGGGGTGCCGTCAAAACCCGAAGTGAAATCATAAACCCAAATGCGGCCACCACCACGTTCAATAGTTAAGGTCGTATCTGCTGTAGTGTCAGTAACCGTTTGAGTTCCGACTCCGCTATATTTAGCCATAGTTAGGCTCCTTTTTGTATAATTTAATAAGAAATAACCTCGTCCGGCATCATCACCGGCAATTGCTGGCCCATTCCGAGTGTGCCAGTAAATTCTAGGTCTGGTCCGCCCACGGCTGCTATGATGATTGCGTCACCAATACCGCCGTTGTTAGTATCTGGGCTACTATACGATAAGCTTGATTGAGTGGCGGACACTATTTTGTATTCTGACAGCGTGAAGTTAGCCCCGCTGATTTTAGTAAATCCCGTATCTTCTGTGGGATTTGCTGCACTCGTCATACGAAAACCGCCAATGATAAACGTGTCAGCGATATCTGTGCTAATTGTCACATCGCCCGATGCAACTTCATCTGGCAATGAAGCATTCGCGTCGAATCTTGTCGTGGTGTCCGCACCAGATACTCCGAATGCGTCTACGGTGTGAAAACTTGATCCATCCCATGTTACCGTTATCTCATTAGTTGTTAAGGCATTCGGTGAATGAGCTGTCCATAACTCAATTCCGGCTCCACTGCCCACTGGCCCCGCACGATTCGTGTACGTTAATCCTGCATCGTCTGATATATCAGTGATGACGCCGCTATTCGACAGAGCAATAACACAAATTATATCATCCGCGTTCGATGTCGTTAAAGTTAACGCAAGTGTAGTTCCGCTACTGGCGTTGGCGTGAACGCTACCATCTAAGGCCAAGGCCATATTAAACGACCTCCAACGAGAAAAAAGTATTCTCGGCCCGGACACCCCATTTTGAGCCAAGATCGTTCCAAGTGGCAGCACCCAAATTTGCCATCAACGTCGCTAAGGCTGGCGCCATGGTCAACTTGCGATAATATCCCCCGTCGGCATCGACCGAGAAAGTTCCCGTTTTCTTTCTCGCATCCGAGCCTATTGTGTATTGAAGACTGGTATTTGGCCGAAAGCCCGACAACAAAATTTCAAATTCGTTGTCGGCCAAGGTGGCATCAGCCCGGCGAGTGCCATCCTGCTCTTTTTCTTCAAGCAGAAATTTGACAATGGGCATCTATATCCTATTACTTTCTTTTTTCATCATATATCTAAGAATCCCATACCAAGTAGTTCCATCTCCTTTAGCTGAATCTTTCTTTTCAACAGTCCATGCTTCAACAGTAGCTTTTTCAAAATCTTCTGTAGTTATAATCTTATCTAATATCTTTACCCACTCATTATTTATAGGAATGCATACACCACTTGCAATAGCAACTCCTATAGCAACCATAACCCCATCTCTACTCACCATAGCAGCAGTCATAATTTGAGATACAGCTTCTATTCCTTTAGAACCATCTTTTTCATCATAACAAAGTAAAAGAATCGGGACAATATCATTAGATTTAGGTGGTTCAAATGGTACATGATCTGCTTTAACAGATGACATACCAATCAAAAGAGAAAGGGCAATTCCAAGAATTACATTACTTAGCTTTTTTACCACTGTACTTTCTACCTTCCCAAGTGAAGTTTTTGCCTCCAGCAGACTTAAATGCTGATCTGAAGGATTGAGCTTTAGCACTAGATTTCTTATACACAGGAAAATTGCCACCCTTAGTCTTTACAGATGAAACAGCCTTATCGGGACTTTTAGCAGGTTTACTTCGTGGCACAGGGGGTCCTTTTTTAACAGTTTTTTTCTCTGTTACAGAAACTTTTGCAGAGGTTTTAGGAGTAGGTTTAGGAGATGTTACTTTCTTAGGTCCAGTGTCAGAATACTCCTTAGCAGCCTTCTTAGAGGACCTACGACCAGCAATAACCTTTTTCTTAGCCTTACTAGCTTCCCTTCTAGTATCAACCTTCTCCTGGAAGTCTTTCTGTCTCTTCCTAGCAACCTTAGTAGCAGGTTTTGTAGCTTCTAAAGCCTTTTCAGCTCCATATCCAATGGCAGCACCAGCAGCACCTAATGGGGTGAACTTAGCAGCCTTAGAAGCAAATTTTCCTACTTTACTAGCAACTTTACCAATCTTAGAAGCAATAGAGGGTTTGGTAGGTGCTTTAGCTTTAGCAGGAGCCTTAGATACCTTATCAGCCTCTCTCTTACGTCCTCTAGAGATAGCTTCATCAGCCTTCTTAAGTAGATTTCTACCTCTTGCAGATTTAGATGTGCTCTTAGTAGAAACCCTCTTTACAGAAGCTGATTTAACTTTAGTATCTCTTCGTTTAGCTGTTGCCATTATATATTTCCTATATATTGGAGCGACCATTCAGATTAGAACTGAAACCTAAAGCTTGGAAGGCTTATATGCTGCCATTGACACCATAGCCGCTTGTAAAATACCCAACCCTAGTGGAGCACGGGGAGGACCAGGGGAAGGAGCTGTTTATTCATAAACTGTACCACTGTACAAGATAAATAAAGGAGGCTCAAACTTTTACGGGATTGAAAAAATAAGAACGTTATTCCTATAAGACTATTTAATATAAATTTGATTCTTTTTGAATTTTGTTCTTAATTAGTATTTAGGGGTCTTGGGTTTCATTCTCCCAACACTACTACCTAAATTAGATTTTCTAGTTAATACTCCAGAAGTTTTACCAATTTTCTTATCAATGGCTTTCAGAGTATTACTCATTCTTTTCTTCTTAGCAGTTTCTGTTCGTCTACCTTTAGCCTTCTTGAGTTTAAATTCTTCTGCTTGTACTCTTTTTAATTTGGCAGGTAGATCAGATGATCTAATACTTTGTTTAGCTTTCTCAACTCTCTTCTTAGCCCGTCTCTTTTTAAGATCGTCTACCATAATTAGTCGTTAAACTTAACATCAAATAAGCATAATTTAGCTAGTTCGAGATCAGCAATTGCAAATCTGCGATCATCATAAGAAATACCAACATACAAACCACTACCATTCTTAGGCCAACCAACAACTACGCAACCTTCTAAATCTAAACTCATAGCTCCCTTTAATACTCTAGCAGGAGTTAATGCTAATATAGTTTCTGTATCTAATACTTCTACATTTTCAGAATCTTCAATAGCTTGTTCTGTTTCTTGTTCAGTCATTTTTTCTTTTTCTACAGTTGTAATACAATTACCCTCATCCCAACCAGTTAATTCATCCAAAGCTTTTTTTCTAGCTTCTTTCACTAAAGGATGTTCTGCAAAATAATCTCCACTATCCATTCTTATACCTATATTTCCTTGGCGTCTCTTTAACACCTGCTCCAAATATCCTGGCAATCACACTTTTCTTAGGTTTCACAATAATTTCAGAAATCTCATAATGATGATTTAGTAATTGTAAATCTATGTGAATTTCCTCCAACAGACTTAACATTTGTAAACTAATCTTATCATCCATCTTATTTATACAGGAGTCCTAGGAGTATCACCAGAACCAAATACCTGATCAGATAATTCTGAAGCTGTTTGTTTCTTTTTCTTAGAACCTGTGGGTGATACAGGTTTCTTTACTACAGGATTATTACTCTTAACTAATTCCTCATAAATAGCTTCTAACAATACTAACATTCTACTTGAATCATTGGGGTGCATTTTCTTCTTTCTAAAATGTAAATCTTATCTAATTCTTTAGTGTATATTATCTATTATACACCTAAATACAGATTTGTCAAGTATTATTTTCACTTATTTTAAACTATTTTTTACATTGGCAGTATTCTGCCATTCTCTAATAGTAAAACTGCTAGGAATTTGGTAGTTTTTTCATTGAAAATCGTGTTATTTAAAATTAATTTACATTATTATGAAAAAAAGACTTGACAAAACTGAAATACGGTGTATAATAGAACCATGGGTTCAAAAAATTTATTCCCAGGGGCTATATATATATGCATGTAAATTTCAATGTAAATCCGCCTATATTAATAGGGCTTTTGGGGTGGTATACACCCTTTTTATTCATTTCTTATTTTTTTTAAATTAGGGCAGCATATTAAAGGGAGTTTTCATGTGGTATACAGTGTATTTTATGAGAATTTTGAGCTTATTAATACCATCTATATATAAAGACCCCCCATGGCCCCTGCCTACCCCCATCAAAGATCATACTCCATCCCC
>SDBT01014449.1_pt1 | contig 12591 bp, 9 predicted proteins | sample 2277101 | NCBI WGS metagenome assembly SDBT01 (sample SAMN10404973, study PRJNA504765) | marine sediment metagenome | isolation source: marine sediment core GS10_PC15, 103 cmbsf | place: Arctic Ocean: Southern Knipovich Ridge | collected 2010 | reverse complement strand
TCCTCCCAGCTGCTAAGCTCACATTTTTTGAGCCGGTATCCCTACCTGCCGATTGAATGGTTTCCTACAAACAACTATGTAGGGCAGGTATCCCTACCTGCCGATTGAATGGTTTCCTACAAATAACTATGTAGGGCAGGTATCCCTACCTGCCGATTGAATGGTTTACTCAACGACTCGGCGGATAAGGATATCCGCCCTACAAAATTCATTGGGCCGGTTTCCATACCTGCTGATTGAATGGTTTCCTACAAACAACTATGTAGAGCAGGTATCCCTACCTGCCGATTGAATGGTTTCCCCAACGACTCGGCGGATAAGGATATCCGCCCTACAAAATTCGTTGGGCCGGTTTCCCTACCTGCCAAAAGTGAATTGATAATGTAACGACTCCTCGGATAAGGATATCCGCCCTACAAAATTCGTAGGGCCGGTTTCCATACCTACCGACTTCCCAGCTGCTAAGCTCACATTTTTTGAGCCGGCTCCCACGCCCGGGAAATCTGCGTAGGGCAGGTATCCTTACCTTCCGATTGAATAGTTTCCTACAAACAACTATGTAGGGCAGGTATCCCTACCTGCCGATTGAATGGTTTCCTACAAACAACTATGTAGGGCAGGTATCCCTACCTGCCGATTGAATGGTTTGCCCAACGACTCGGCGGATACGGATATCCGCCTACAAACATCTACGTAGGGCAGGTATCCCTACCTGCCGATTGAACGGTTTCCTACAAACAACTATGTGGGCAGGTTTCCATACCTGCCGGTGATGAATTGTATGCCCAACGACTCCGTAGGGCAGGTATCCCTACCTGCCAAAAGTGAATTGATAATGTAACGACTCCTCGGATAAGGATATCCGCCCTACAAATTTCGTAGCCCCATGCCAAGCTCATGTAGTTTGAGCCGGTCATTGCGAATCCTGTTTTGTAGTGTGCCTGCATTTTGCCAAGCATACAAAGTATGCCAGCGAACAAACATGCTATGCTCACCGGAGGTGAGCCGCATTCGTTCTTTGCATGCCGAAGCATCCGTTCTTTGCATGCCGGATGCCGCGCAGCAGTCTGGGCTCCACGCGCTGCGTGTAGCCGTAAATCCTCTCGCCCAATTCGTCCTCGTCCATTCCGAAAGGTTCCAGCACCGAACTTGCCGCCCGCAGGAGCAGTTCTTTGTAGTGTGCCGTGTCTATCGCGGCTGGATTCAGCGGCTCGGGCAGATCCCAGGCGTACACGCCCGGCTTGCCGCGCGTGTAAAGGAAGTGCACTCGCTGACCGGCTCGCAGCGTCCTGCCGGTAGCCTGCAGTTGGGCTGCGGCGCGGGCGGGTGGCGATGGGACCCGGTACTCGTCAAGTTCACGGCTCAGCTTTTGACTGACCAGCAGGTCTCTAAGGGGAACGCGCCCGCTGCGCAGGTCGCTCAGTTTGCGACGCAGCAGCGTTAGGATGTCCGCCAGGCAGGATTCCAGACCAACGGACTTGTTTCCAGCTAGTATCTTCAAGATCTGCATCTGCGTCTCGACGATCAGGGGTGCCGAATCGCCCCGGCGGGCTTCGATCCCGCGCACCTTGAGCGTCCCATCCTGGAAGACACCGAAATAGCGGTTTGCTACCGGCACGCGCTTGTCCAGGCGGGAGGCGAGAAAAGCCACCCAGCGGTAGATTCCATCCAGCGCGATCGGCAGACCGGTGCGTTCGGAGATCGCATCCAGGAGGGGCTGCAGATCATCCCTGGTGGTGGCGCCGGGTTTCTTGACCCACATGCCGTCAACATACATGTGCAGCACGGTGAAACCCAGGTCTTCGGCTGCCTCCTTAGCCCGCATCAGCGCCTCCCGCCCGTAAGCTGTGACCGCCTCGTGGGCCTCAATGCGCCCAAAGCGGGCGTTCTTGTAGCCCAGGTATCCAAAACAGGTCACCAGGAGCCATTTTTGAGCCGAGGCGCGCGCCTCGTAAGCTTTTCTGCGCGGGTCCCAGCGCGGTACGATCGCCATACGGTTTTTAAAAGCCAGGCGTTTACCCAACAGGGGAGCAAGAGTCTGTGGTACCAGACCGGGGTGCCTGCCATCGTGCGGCGTCTCAATCTCAGCCAGTTCACCAGCCATCGGGCGCTGGTCGCCGGTCGTTTCGGGGGAGATGTTGAAATGTACCATAATGCCCGGATACATGGAGATGAAATCGATCCCGGCGACGTCGCGGTGCAGCCCCTGGATGGGTTGGTAGACCAGCCCACCATGGTCGGCGGCGAACATCTCCAGGGCGGTCTTGGGACGTTCGGATTGCTGTTTGTGCCAGGGCACCAGGACACCCGTGCGCAGGGCGGTGAGCATCTGCATGGAAGAGATGCCCGTGCCGGGAGAGACGCGCGCCGCGGTCTGCAGCGGCAGGGCGGTGACACGCGCTATCTCCAGGGCTCCCTCCAACTCGTAATCGTCCCACAGCATGAGGTTGCGGCAGTCGAGGTGCCAGCGTCCAAACAGGTGCACCTGCCGGCCGCGGTAAATTACCTGCCCGTAAGAGAAATACGTTCGTTCCGGGCGGTGAGCGACCCCCAAACTGGGATCGCGGTTGAGTGGCAGGGGGATGCCGAGCTTACGCGAGCGCTCGAGCAGGTGCGGCAGCAGCCAGGTGTCTCCCCAGGAGGTCAGCACCAGGTCCGGGTCGTGGCGCTTCAGGATGGCGCCCAGGTTGACCAGCAGGGGGCGCTCCGGCTGCAGCGCCAGCCGGTAGTTGAATCGCTCGAAGTGAACCAAAAGCTGGTGGGGCGCTGACCGGGATGGGTCTGTGTCCGGCTTCATACGCAGGATACGCAAGGGCGGCACGGGGGCATCCAGGACCCAGGGGGTGTCCAGGACTTCTATCTCGTGGATCAGATCGTCCGCGTCCAGGACCACTTTGCAGCGCGCCAGGGGAAAGGTGTCGTGCACGGCGGCGTGGCGCAGCGCTAACTGGAGATCGGCATCGTAGTAAGTCAGGTCAGGGAAAGCTGCCGCGACCTGGTGGAACAGGCGCGGCTGGGCGCTGGGCAGGGGAACCTGGATTGAGAGCACCAAGAGGGGTTTCTCCTGAAACAGGTCGCGGCGTTCGGTGCGCCTCAGCACCACTGGGACGGGCTGGGATTGCAGGTAGCGCCACAGGGCACGCAGGCGCGCCGCGGGCCCGGCGGCGTAAAACGTCACCGGAAAATGCTGGCGCAGGCGGTGGCGCCGCCCGTCATCTCCCAGCAGCCAGAGCGTCACGCCGTCCCGCTGGTCGGCGTAGACGTCCAGGAGCCAGCCGCTGCGTTCGACCATCACTCCTTTTCCCGGTCTGCCAGCAGATCTTCCACCACGCTGCTGAGCTGCAGGACCCGTTTATGCTCTTCGAGCAGCATTGCCAGCAAGAAGGTCTCAAACGGAAGCGAATGGGCGGCATAGGAAGCAGCCGCCAGGTGCTTGCGGGCGGCTGCGAACAGGTCGTCCAGAGCCAACTGGTCGCTGCGCCGCAGAGCGCGCCGGAAGCGGTTGAAAGATGCCTGCTCCTGCAGGAATGCCATGGTGATAGAAGGTAAAGTGCGTCCCATTTTTGTGTCCTAGAGCAGCCTGGGGGTTGGTTTATCGGTCGGCGTTTCGTGGAACAGGAACTGGTCGGCGGACTCCTGGATGATCTGCAGGATACCGGTGGGGTCTGCGCGGGGTGGGCGCGGCGGGCGTATGCTGACCACCACGATGGCTTGCTGGCTCAGGCGGCGCAGGTGCCCCGCGCATTTCACCGCCAGGCGACGGCGCTCCGCCAGGTTCACGCTTTCGTCGTAGAACGTGTCCAGGAGGTCGATGCCAAGGGTTGGAATCGCCTCCGGTGACGTGTTCTCGAGCAGGGACAGTACCTGGTGGCATGTGAAGGCGCGCGCTACCCGGATGCGGCTCAGCGCCTGGGTCTGGTTTTCACTGCTCAGCCGGCGCAGGGCGCGCGCCACGATGTAAGCATTGAAGCGGTTGCCGCCGTCCAGTACCCGCAGCGGGCCGCGGCGTGCCAGCCGAGCGCTGAGGGTCAGCATGTACTCACTCACAGCGTGCGGTCCGGCAATCACCAGCAGGCGGCGGTCGAGAAGACCATGACGGTAAAGGGAACTTTCCTGGTCGAAGATAACCCTGGATGAGGGCTCAAGCAGCGCTTTCATGCCATCAGGATAGCGCGATTGGGCGCCAAAAACAATTCCCTATGGCGTGAGGGCAGGGGTGAAAGAGGCGCTAACCCTCTGGGGGAGGCCGTATTTTTAATCTTGCGTAGCAAAACGGCGATAACACGCCTAAACCATACATTGACACGCATAGGAAAATTTGCTATAATCAGCTTTGTAAGTACAGTGAACAAACATAGTGAGCCTCCCTTGGAAGGGCAACGTGAAAAAAGCCACACAGGAAGCGACTAAACTTCACAACACCCAGCTAATCCTGAGAACTATTTACGACAGAGGGGAAATAAGCCGCGCCGACGTTGCGCGCATTACCGGTCTTACTCGCTCGACTGTTTCAGATATCGTATCTAAATTATTAAACGACGGGCTGGTCGCCGAAACGGGGTTTGCGAGCTCCAGTGGGGGCAAGCCGCCAATTCTGCTCAGTGTCGCAGATGATGCTCGCTACTTAATCGGTATTGACCTCGCTAACAGCGAGTTTAGAGGTGCGATCGTTAACTTGCGCGGGGAGATCGTGAGTCGCATAAGCATGCCAATAAACGAGCGCGATGGTGATTCAGCTCTTGAGTTGGTTTACACGCTGGTTGATAAATTGTTGGCTGCCTCCGATAAGCCCATTCAGGGTATCGGTATCGGGACGCCAGGTCTGATGGATCCTGTCAAGGGGATTGTGCTCAAGTCGGTAAACCTGGATTGGGATAACATGCCGTTAGGCGAATTGCTGGAAGCAAGATATCACCTGCCGGTTTACATTGCCAACGACAGCCAGGTGGCAGCGTTGGCCGAATTTGCTTTTGGCAGTGTTAAAGAAGGCTCAAATCTCCTCTTGGTAAAAATTGGGAGGGGTGTTGGTTCCGGAATTATTATCAACGGTCAACTGTATTATGGCGACAACTACGGGGCTGGAGAAATTGGTCATGTAGTAGTCGTTGAAAACGGTGAACGCTGCCTATGTGGAAATTTCGGTTGTCTGGAAACCTTAGTCAGCAGCCGAGCAATCACCAAACGTGCGAAGTCCATTGCCAGAGCTAACCCCGAATCTATATTAAATCGCTTTATCTCTTCTCTCGACGAAATTGATACAGGAGCGATCCTGAGGGCTTACCAGGCGGGAGATGAGGGTGTGCGGACCATCATTAATGAAACGGGCGAAATTCTTGGACGAGCAATAGCTTATACCGTGTGCACCCTGAATATAAATACAGTTGTGATCGCCGGAAGTTTATCCCGTTTTGGTAACGGTCTTCGCGATCCTGTTGAGCGAATGGTTCAACAATGTGTATTGCCAGCGATTGGGCGCAATACGAAAGTGGTTACTTCCCAATTAGGCGCAGACATTGTCATATTGGGTGCCGCAAGCCTCATCCTTAGCTACGAGATAGGAGTTGTCTGAATCGAAATAATTCCCGTTGTTAGTTTAATTATTATCCATACAGGATCGTCATAGCGAAGATCACCTGTTCGAGGTGATTAGAAAAGACCAGGAACATGCAGAATGAATGAGACAAAGGATCGAACCCATACATGAAACTCACAGTGATTGGTGGAGGTGGTATCCGATCACCTTTACTTGTCAGCTCAACGCTCAAGCGCAGTGAGCGTATAAACCTTGAAGAAATCTGTCTAATGGATATCGACGCTGATAAGCTCGATATTATTGGAAGGCTGTGCCAGGAACTGGCTAAAAAAGCTGGCACCTCCGTTCAGATCACGACCACTACCGATGCTCGAGCCGCCGTGCGAGATGCAGGGTATATAGTGATGACGATTCGAGTGGGAGCAGAGGGTGGACGAGTACTGGATGAGCGTATTGCTCTGAAACACGGAATATTAGGACAGGAAACCACTGGACCTGGTGGTTTTGCAATGGCGCTCCGGAGCATTCCAGCTATCCTTGGATATGCCAAGCTAATTCAGGAAATTAGCCCGGACGCTTGGATATTCAATTTCACGAACCCCGCAGGTCTCGTCATGCAGGCGCTGTACGATTCGGGTTTCTCACGAGTAGTTGGTATTTGTGATAGTGCAAATCTTGCCCAGCATGCCATTGCTGATTGGATTGGACTGCCTGCAAGCCAGGTGCGGGCAGAAACGTATGGTCTTAATCACCTTTCCTGGACACGTAGAGTACTGGTAAATGGGAAGGATGTGCTGCCGCCCCTTTTATCAAACCCGGAATTCCTCTCGAAGTATGAGTTGAACGTCTTTGAGCCTGAGTTGGTTGAACGTATGGGGGTCTGGTTGAACGAATATCTCTATTACTATTATTATGCAGAGCGTGCCGTCGATAGCATCTCAAGCGCTGAACTGACGCGCGGTGAAGAGATTATGCAGCTGAACCAGCTCTTACTTAATGAACTTCGAACGATTGATGTCGAGAATAATCCGGATGAAGCTCTCGATCTATATTTCAACTATAATCGCCGTCGCCGTTCAACCTATATGCATTATGCCCACACCGACGCAGGGACAAAAAAGGAGCCAGGTCGGAAAGCTGAAGAGAGAATTACTGGTAAACCGGATGCCAATGGTGATGGCTATGCTGGTGTAGCGCTGAGCCTCATTGAGGCATTTGAGACCGACCAGCCGCTGCACATTGCGCTTAACACAACAAACGGTGGAGCTATTAATTGTATGCGATCTGAAGACGTAGTGGAGGTGAGCTGTACAGTTGGACAAGATGGTATTCACGCTTTACCAATCGGTGATGTTCCAGAAAACCATGAGTTATTAATGCGCATGGTCAAATATTATGAGCGGTTAACAGTTGAGGCAATACTCAACCATTCCCGCGATATTGCCATTATGGCTCTGATGTCTCATCCTCTCGTGCTTTCATACTCCCGTGCAAAATTATTAGTGGATGAATATCTTGAGGCCCATGCTCCATACATTGGTGATTGGCATTGATTTCTGGGAATCAGATAATTAATGTAATCACCACTTCTACGTTGAGACCGACTAATAGTGCTCTTTGAAAAGTATTCATGAAAATTCCTAACTCTAAATTCCTGCAAAAGCCTACCTTGATCCCGCCATTAGACCCCGATTTTCGTCCCGCTGTGCTGTTTACTAGGGCGTTTCAAAGAACTGTAACGAATGCTGGGGGCGGAGTTCCTCTCATTCTGGGTCTGGAGCGATCCGATGGCACCATTTCCAGGTTTGGAACCCAGGTTCTTCCAGGTGATCACCCCGATGCTGACAATAACCTTTTTTATTGCGAAAGGATTCTGAAGTTTATCTTATGGCAGCGAGGGGGTTGGAAAGTCTTTGTCGGTGGTCCGAAAATAATTGGGGATTCCATTAGACGGATCTATTCCCCGCAGGGTGAAGGAGCTTTCGATTACCATTTTATGGGAGGTGATGTTTATCTGCGTAAATTTACTGTAATCCCCTGCGAACCAAACGAAGTCCCTCCCGCTCGGGAAAGTGAGCGTTCGATCGGTCGCCATCTTGATGGCTGCAGGGTTGGCTTTGATTTAGGCGCATCGGACCTGAAAGTGGCGGCTCTTATAGACGGCGAACCCATATTTTCCAAAGAAATAGAATGGAATCCAAGAGACCAAACCAATCCCAACTACCATAAAGCTAACATCATGACGGCTTTAGAAATGGCGGTGGAGAAATTGCCTCGTCTTGATGCTATCGGGGGGAGCTCAGCCGGTGTTTACATCGACAATCGGCCCATGGTTGCTTCTCTGTTTCGTGGAATTCCCAAGGAAAGGTTCGACCAAGTCCGTAATATGTTCCTTGAAATTCAATCAGAGATGGGTGTTCCATTAGTAGTTGTCAATGATGGTGAAGTAACCGCCCTGGCGGGTTCAATGTCACTGGAGGAAAATGGGGTTCTTGGCATCGCAATGGGTTCAAGCGAAGCCGCCGGATACGTAACGATGGCAGGCAATATCACCAACTGGCTGAATGAACTTGCCTTTACTCCCATTGATTACTCTCCAGACGCTCCTATTGATGAATGGTCAGGTGATCGGGGATGTGGTGCGAATTATTTATCCCAACAATGCGTTTTTAGACTCGCCCCCAAAGCCGGAATTATCATCCCTCCAGACCTTTCGAATGCAGGTAAACTTAAATTCGCTCAGGAAAAGTTCGAGGCTAATCATGAAGGCGCACATAGAATCTGGCAGAGTTTAGGCTATTACACAGGTTATGCGATAGCTCACTACGCAGATTTTTACGATCTGAAGCATATCCTGATCCTCGGGCGTGTCACCTCAGGAAAAGGAGGCAATATTATTCTCGAAGGCGCCCAAGAAGTTTTTCGTAAAGAGTTTCCTGAATTGGAAAACAAGATAAAAATCCACCTGCCTGATGAGTTGAGCCGCAGGGTTGGGCAATCGATTGCTGCAGCCAGTCTGCCAGAAATCTAATTGCAGGAGAAACCTATGATACTGCGTAAAGAATCCGCACAAATATACATCCCAGACGGTTCTCCAGTACAGGAGGCGCTTGCCCGCACAACTCATTTGGCATTCGGCGCCCACCAGGACGATCTGGAAATTATGGCCATTGATGGCATTTTGCGATGCTTCCAACAAGGCGATAAATGGTTTACAGGGGTTGTGGTCACAAACGGCGCAGGTTCTCCGCGTGCTGGTCTGTATGCCGACTACACCGACGGTGAAATGCGGGCTGTCCGTATCACGGAGCAAAAGAAAGCTGCGGTGGTTGGAGAATACAGCGCCCAATTACTTCTCGATTATTCCAGCAAGGAGGTGAAAGACAGCTCAAACGATGACGTGTTATCTGATCTCAGATCCATTATCCAATCAACCAACCCTGAGATCGTTTATACCCACAATCTGGCGGACAAACACCCCACCCATGTGGCAATTTCGTTGCGGACGATAGGTGCAATCCGATCTCTTCCCAGCGATGATCGTCCTGACCACTTATATGGATGTGAGGTCTGGCGAGATTTGGGCTGGATGCTTGATGAAGACAAGGTCGTGTTCGACTGTACGGGTCACGAAAATATGCAAATGGCCCTGCTTGGCATCTTTGACTCACAGATTAGCGGAGGAAAGCGATACGATCTGGCAACCATGGGCAGGCGGAGCGCACATGCTACATACCACGCTTCCCATGATGTTGATATTTCAACTGGAATGTCCTTTGGCATGGACCTCACTCCACTGATCAAAGACCCGAATTTGGATATCCAGGAATATGTGCGATCTTTCATTGACAGGTTTGAGGGAGATGTCCGGTATATGATCGATGCATTTCTATAAATTCATATTTGCTAACAGGAAATCAGGAGGTTTTATAAAAAATACTTTATAATTCAAGAATGGGAAATCGATCTAATCGGTATAACCTGGTTCTCAAGGAGGTGGTTTCATCGAAAATATTCACACTCTAGATAAAAAAAAACTAACACAAAAACAATCTAAAAAAAATAAAGGAGAAGGAAATGCGTAAATATATCTTAATCACACTCTTAGTTGCTCTTGCGCTCGTAGTGGCAAGCTGCGCACCTGCGGCGACACCCGCACCTGCAGAGGAAGAAGCCGCTCCAGTGGAAGAGGCAGCCCCAGCAGCAGAGGAAGAAGCCGCTCCAGTGGAAGAGGCAGCCCCAGCAGCAGAGGAAGAAGCCGCTCCAGTAGAAGAGGCAGCTCCTGAAGAAGAAGCCCCTCCAGCCGAAGGCGAAGTCGTCGAACTGACTATCGAGAGTTGGCGTAACGATGACATTACCATATGGCAGGATTCAATCATCCCTGCCTTCGAAGCCAACCACCCAAATATTAAAGTCACATTTGCTCCGACTGCTCCAGCCGAGTATAACGGTGTCTTGAATACCAAACTTGAAGGCGGAACTGCGGGCGACTTGATCACCTGTCGACCATTTGATGCCTCCTTGAGTTTATATGATTTAGGCTACCTGGCTTCCATCAGCGATCTACCCGGGATGGAGAACTTCAGCGACGTGGCAAAAAGTGCCTGGATCACTGATGATGGCGCAAATGTCTTCTGTCTCCCGATGGCCTCCGTTATCCACGGCTTTTTCTACAATGCGGATGCTTTTGCTGAACTGGGTTTGGAAGAACCCACCACCAGGGAAGAGTTCTTTGCCCTCTTGGACGCAATAAAAGAGGACGGCACATATGCTCCCTTGAGTATGGGTAGTTCCGATCAGTGGGAAGCCGCTACTATGGGCTTCCAGAACATTGGTCCTAACTACTGGAGTGGCGAAGAAGGTCGTCTGGCATTGATCGATGGGACTGGGAAGTATACTGATCAGCCGTACATCGATACCTGGACAGAGCTAGCCAGTTGGGCGGATTATATGCCTGAAGGCTTTGAAGCAGTAAAATATCCAGACGCACAAAGTCTGTTTACCCTCGGCAAAGCCGCTGTTTACCCAACCGGCTCCTGGGAGATCTCGGTGTTTGAAGACCAGGCAGACTTTGAAATGGGGATTTTCCTGCCGCCGGTGGCGGATGCAGGAGACACATGCTATATCAGCGACCACACGGATATCGCTCTGGGCATGAATACTGCGACCAAACATCCTGAGGAAGCAAAAGTGTTCCTGGAGTGGATGGCCACCCCTGAGTTTGCGGAGCTTTATAGCAATGCGCTGCCTGGTTTCTTCACCTTGTCCAACCACTCAATCGAACTTACGGATCCACTTGCACAGGAGTTCATGAGCTGGCGAGAACCATGTGAGGAGACGATTCGTAATTCCTACCAGATTCTTTCACGTGGTGAGCCTAATTTGGAGAACGAGCTGTGGCGAGTAAGCGCTGCCGTTATCAATGGTTCGTTAACCCCCGAAGAGGCTGCCCAAGAAATCCAAGACGGTCTCGATTCTTGGTACACTCCTTAAGAATAAGGATCCACAAATAAGGAAAGTGCTCGGCGGTGAATTTGCTTTCATCGCCGAGCATATCAAAAGTCTTTTTGGAGGATTATTTAATGCCAGAAAGGTCCAAACGCAAACCATTTCCGGTTCATATCCTCATATTCCTTGCCCCCGCAACACTTATATACACCTTATTTATGGTGTACCCCTTGATTGACTCGCTTCGTCTCAGTTTTTTCGCTATCAATGCACAGAATCAGGAAGCCTTTGTAGGGCTTCAGAATTATGTTACCCTTTTTACAAACTCGAATTATGCGCCCCGTTTTTGGGGGGCTCTAAAGAACAACTTTGTATTTTTTCTCATACACATGTTAGTGCAAAATTCGATAGGTCTATTGTTAGCGGCATTATTAGCAGCCGGAGGAAGGGGTCGAAATTTTTACCGCACTGTTTTATTCATGCCCACTGTCCTGTCAGTTGTTATTATTGGGTTTATCTGGCAGCTAATCCTCAACCCCTTATGGGGAGTAAGCGAGAGTATATTGGAGGCCGTAAACCTCGGGTTTCTTTTTAAACCTTGGTTGGGTTTGCCAGGAACGGCTTTACCAACAGTATCGTTGATCTCAGTCTGGCAGTTTGTAGGCATCCCAATGATCCTGTTTTATGCTGCTTTGATCGGTATTCCCGAAGAACTGATGGAAGCTTCAAAAGTAGATGGAGCCACCGGTTGGCAAACTTTCTGGCGCATAAAATTTCCCCTGGTCCTGCCCACGGTTGGCATCGTAGCGGTACTTACTTTTGTGGGGAATTTTAATGCTTTCGATTTGGTCTATACCATGAAAGGCGCTAATGCGGGACCCGATTTTGCCACTGATCTTATGGGAACCTTTTTTTATCGAACTTTCTTTGGACAACAGTTGCAATTGGGTAATCCCACGATGGGAGCGACAGTTGCGGCTATGATGTTCTTGATCATCCTCACTGGTGTTTTGATTTATATATTCACCTGGCAGCGGCGTATCCAGACGGTGGAGATGTGAGGTAACGACATGTCATCTCTAACTGCAGGACGGAAAGTAACCAGAGTCCCATTTGGCTATCGTTTGCGCCAATTTTTCAGCGGTTCAATTCCCCACATCATATTGATCTTTTATGCCGTTATCGCTCTTTTCCCGATTTTTATGATTGTGATCAATTCTTTCAAGAGTCGCAAGGCTATTTTTGGAGCCCCATTTCAACTTCCAAATGCTGAAACCTTCAGCTTGATCGGTTATGAAACAGTTATTTCACGGTCTACCTTTCATATCTATTTCATGAACAGCTTAATCGTGACCGTGATGGCTCTGGTCCTGACTTTATTTTTCGGATCTATGGCAGCTTACGCGCTGGCTGAATATAAATTTCCAGGAAATACCTTGTTAGGTTTATACCTGGCAATTGGCATCATGATCCCTATCCGTCTTGGAACCGTGGGGATCCTGAGATTGATGGTCAGTTTCAGCCTGGTAAATACCTTGACTGGTTTGATCCTGGTGTACATTGCTCAAGCCTTGCCCTTGACGATATTCATACTTTCGCAATTCATGAGT
>SDBT01014448.1_pt1 | contig 12591 bp, 10 predicted proteins | sample 2277101 | NCBI WGS metagenome assembly SDBT01 (sample SAMN10404973, study PRJNA504765) | marine sediment metagenome | isolation source: marine sediment core GS10_PC15, 103 cmbsf | place: Arctic Ocean: Southern Knipovich Ridge | collected 2010 | reverse complement strand
GAACGGGTGGTGGACGTTGTCGCCACCCAAGCTAAAGCTGATTTTGCCGAGGATATCTTTGCCGCCGCTGACGGCAGCGCAAACGATGACGCTGCCGGGCCGGCCGGACGCGGCAATTCCGGGTTCAGCGCTGCAGATGAGGAACTGATTGAGCGGGCAATCCAGGTTATTTTGACGGACCGGCGCGCTACTACCAGTCATATTCAGCGCCGTTTGCGCATTGGTTACAACCGCGCTGCCCTCGTGATCGAGGAACTCGAGCGCCGCGGCATCGTCGGCCCGCAAACCGGCGCCGCGCCGCGCGAAATCCTGCTTCCGACCGAAGAGGCGGAACAGGACGTCGCCAGTTTGAGCGCTGAGAATCAATAACCAAGGTGAGAACATGAATAAGCAAGCACGTCAAGATCCCGAAAACGAGGCCAGACAACAACGGCTGCCCTTGACTTGGCGGATTAAAACCGAAATCAACAAGGTGAAGTCAATCTTTAAACAACTTATCACTTCTTCCATGACGCCAGCGACCGCGGGAGTTGCGGCGAAGGAAGAGATTCCGGTTCCGGCGCCGAGACCCAAAGAGCAGGCGGAGGAATCGTCTGTCGAAGTCGGAATTGCTGGCGCAAAATTTACCAAAGCCGCTGGCTGGGAGAATATTGCCGGCATTGGACATGATCTTGCTGAAGCGGCTGCTCCAGAGCAGGAAAGCACTCCGGCGACCCGGTCAACCGACCAGGCAAACGCCGTCGAGGCAAGTTGTGAACTCGATTTTAGCGAAGATAAGGAGGTATCCCAGATGAAACTCGCCATTCCCTATGTTGACAGCGCGAGCGACAGTTCCACCAGCAAGAAGCGGGAAGAAATCCAGCCCACGCTTATCGAGCCGGAAAAAGCCGAAACCAAGGCCGGGAATAAAGACGAACGCGGCTTGAAAATCAGCACTGAAACAGCGGCCGGCGGCCGCCGGCCGCTGGTGGCCGAGACCGATGACCTCGATAGTTCCAGCTCGGAGTTGCCGTGTCTTGCGCCCGGCAAGCTGGGCGAGACCCTTCGCCAGGCCCGCAACTCCCGGGGCCTGAGCACCGCCGAGGTCGCCGAGGACACCCGGATCAGCCGTAAGTACATCGCGGCCCTGGAACTGGAAAACTTCGACTGCCTGCCACAGGCTTCAATCTATGTCAAGTCGTACCTTAAGACGCTGGCGCGGCGTTACGGGCTTGGTGCTGAAGATTTGCTCGCCGAATATGAAAAATGCCTGACAAATTCCCCCAGGCCTAAACCCAAGGTCACCGAATTGGCCAGAACAAATGAAGGTCCAGAACCGGAAGCGCCCGAGAACGAGCTCATCATGGTCATCTGGCGGGCCGTCATGTCGGCGGTCACGGCCGCCCGCAGCGGGGCTCTGCACAGCTGGGCCATGGCCGCGGTGGTCACTGTGGTTCTGATTATTCTCGCTATCGCCGGTATCAAGGCCGGCTTTTCCGGCTCGGCAAGCTTCAACAGGAACGACCTGAGCATAATCTCCGAGCAGGACCTCGAGCAGTTTATTCTTCCCGAAACCCTCCCCTTCTCGGAACTCGAGATTCCGCGCGGCACCCAGCATGCCGCCGGTTATAACCCCTAACCCGCATATTTCATGAACGAATGTCTATATACATTAAAACACTTAGGCGAGTACCTGGTGGATAATAAAATGCCGCAGAATTCTCGACGGCAGTTTGCATCTTAGAATTCAGGTATTGCTTGCTTCATCCCGCCGTGTGCTTGGCGTGGAGTTTCACCCTGACGCCGATGAAAGTCTAATTCGCATTGCCGAACGAATGAATGCAGGCGCAATTGGTGGACAGGGGCAATTTGGGCTGGTAATATATGTGCGTTAAAACAAAAAGGGGGCATTATGCCAAACACGTATACGGCGATTAGCAAAGAAGACGGTGACTGGTGGGTCGGCTGGATTGAGGAAGTGCCCGGGGTAAACTGTCAGGAGAAAACCCGGAAGGAACTTCTCGAAAGTCTCAGGGTGACCCTCAAAGAAGCCCTCGAGTTCAACCGGCGAGAGGCGATTCAAGCAGCCGCACCTGACTACACGGAAGAACGCCTCAGTGTATGAAGCGGACCGAGTTCCTTAAACATCTCCGGCGGCACGGATGCGTTTTCGTCCGGGAAGGCGGGCGTCATTCATGGTGGGCGAATCCGGGCCAGAATAAACGTTCATCTGTTCCGCGGCACAGTGAGATCAATGATCGGCTTGCCCGGAAGATTTGCAAGGATTTAGGAATTCCTTTCGTAAAGCAGCCCTGAACCATTTCATTCCGGTCGAAATTAAGTATTCGCGATTGATTCCGGGCGTGGCCCAGCCTATTATGTAGCCGGCGCCAATCCTTTAACCTGAATCCCTGCCATGCCGAAGAATAAATCACCAGACAGCGTTCAGGCGCGGGCGGAGCGGGCCGGCAACCTTGCGAGCCGGATCAAGCTGTGGCCGCGGCTGTTGCGTGGCCTGGGCGCGCTGGGCTGCGGGATATTGTTCAGTGCGGTTTTCGCCCCGCTCGAGTGGCGCTGGCTGGTCTGGGTCGGGCTGGCGCCGCTGATGTTACTCGCGCTGCGGCCGGGCCGCTCGGTTTTCTGGCTGGGCTACGCCTTCGGCCTGGGCTATTTCACCACCTGTTTCGGATGGCTGCGGGAGGTCTTTTATCCGGCGCCGCTGGGCGTGGCGCTGATTTGCGCATTCTATCCCGCGCTGTGGCTGAAAGGGGCCAGTCTGCTCGAACACAACCTGCGCTGGCCGGAGAAACGCGACCTCGAACCGCGAGCCGGCAAGCTGCCCCGGCCGCCGCCCCGGATGAAGTTGTTGGCCCAGCTTCTTTTCATGCTGGCCGCAGCGGCGTTGTGGACTGCCCTCGAGTGGGTCCGCGCCTGGCTGTTCACCGGTTTCCCCTGGAACCTGCTCGGCATCAGTCAGTGGCAGAATCTTTCCTTATTGCCGCTGACCCGTTACACCGGGGTTTACGGCCTCAGCTTTATCATCGTCGCGGTCAATATTGCCCTCTTCCTCCTCCTCTCCCACACCCTCACTCTCACTCTTAATCGTAATCGTAATCCCATTCCCGCCGTCTTTGCCGCCTGGAAAGCCCTCCCGCCGCGCGAACGAGTGCCCTGGCCATTGCTTGTCAGCCTTATCCTGCTTGTTCTCGCTTATCTGCTGCCGCCCAAGCTGACCATGCCGCCGCAGGACCGCGTGATCCGCATGGCCGCCATCCAGGGCAATATTCCGCAGATCCGCATCTTCAGGCCGGAGGAACTGGACCTGGCCATCGAGGTTTACGTCGGCCACACGCTCGAGGTCGTCGAGGATGAACAACCTGAAATTGTGATCTGGCCGGAAACGGCGATCCCGGACTCACTGACCGCCTCTCCAGACCTGATCACCTTGATGGAGAAGGTGTTTGCCAAGACCAAAACGCCGATGATTGTCGGGACCATCGAATACCGGCGATCCCCGCTTAATCCAAAGCAGGTCTGGACCTATAACTCGGCCGTTCTTTTCGACAGCCAGGGCCAGCGCCGCGAACACTATGACAAGATCAAAATCGTGCCTTTCGGCGAGTTCACGCCGTTTGAGAAGCTTTGGCCGGAATGGCTCCGGAAGAAACTCTATATGGGCCGCAGCCTTAAAGCCGGCCGCGAGCACACGCTCTTCGAGTTCAAAGGCGCCCGCATTGGTATGAACATCTGCTATGAGGACATTTTCCCCGAGATCAGCCGCGCCGCGACCCGCCGCGGCGCCAACGTGTTGATGACCATCACCAACGACGCCTGGTACTGCGAAACCGCCGGCAGCCGCCAGCATCTCAGCCACGCCGTGTTGCGCGCGGTCGAGAACTTCCGGCCCATGCTGCGCAACGGCAACAATTCCGATACGTGCCTGATTCTGCCCGACGGCCGGGTGTCGGGGCTGTTACGCGACCCACAGACCGGCAGCCCCTTCTTCCGCGGCTGTCGCGTGTACTCGGTCCCGGTCTGGAACAAGTTGCCGCTTACCTTCTATACCCGCCACGGCGACGTCTTTGCCCACCTGACGGTGGTGGCCGCCGCCCTGGCCATGATCTGGTGTCTATACCGCCACTTCAGCCGCCGAAAACGCCTCTTCGACAAGGTTCAGACCGTCCCCGAACCCAAGGCGCCCGTCACCCGCCATGCTCAAGCCGCGGCCAAGCCCGATGAGCCTCAAGCCAAGTAGAGTTCCCTGAGCGCCGGAATCTTGGCAAAAACGCTTTGCCGAAGGCGGGCGGCGCTGAGCCTTCGAGGGACCCGGGCAGGATCAGCGCGGGGTAAAACCCTATTAGCGCTAAGATAAGGCCGTTCGCCGGGTCGTTGCACCGTTGCCGCGAGGTCGAAATGGCCTCGTAATTGCCCATAATTCAGGGTGTTCAGGGAAGTCAAGTCCTATTTGTCCGCTTCAGCGGGCCCGGCGCGGAGCGCCCTTAGACCCCGGCTTCAGCCGGGGGACAGATGCCCCCCTGTCTTGACGCCGTCGCCCCCGCCACTCGCTAACGAGTGGCGGGGGCGACGGCGAATTGTTTAGGCTCCCGTTACCACTACTCCCATTCTATGTGCTCTTCCATTATATTGTCCTCCGGCATGAACAATCGGTGACATAACCTGCCTGATATGCGTCAACATGTGCAGGTCAGGCTGATGGCGTGGTTAGCTGTTGTTTCACATATATCCGGTTAATGGCCCTCGCAATAGTCACGTCTATTGAAATAAGGATAATTGCAAAGGGATAGAAAGCGAAAATGTTGTCAGAGGAGCTAATCGGGGCAAGGTGACGGAAATAGAGGAGAAACCAGATTCCAAGAAAGCCAAATCCTCCCGTTAGGCTCGCGAGCAGCGTGACCCACGTTTTCTTGACGGCAAAACTTGGTACCAGAATAGCCAGCAGTTGCAGAAACATAACCAGCCCACCATAAAATGGGATACAAAACGAGAGAACGAGCAACGGAAGAAGGGACAAAGCAGCCTTTTTCCACCACGCTGTGCGTAAACTGTCGAGGGCCAGGAATGCGACAATCGGCAGGCCAAGTGCGAGGCCACCGATGAGACCAATAAGAACGGCGGCGAACCGCTCACCCTTAATGTCACCCCACTCTGCCCACCCGACACCAATTGTAAAGCCCAAGAAAGCCGCAAGGCCAAGAGTGATCAACGAGACTTTGAAGATTCTTCTTACAGTAGTCATCAGAACCTGTGCCCCTTTCTTAACCCGCGATTACCTTATCAGACGGCGGCTTGTCGGAGAGCCTTTGGCCGTTTCCTATCACAACCTGCTCCTTCAGCCGGCACTGCAAGCCGCAATGGGCCAAACCTTGCAGGCTGTTTCCCATGCCCGGCGCGCCCGTTCTGGGTGAAGGTCCTCACGATGGTCCTTCGAGGACCAGCACCCAGTCCTGCAAGGTTGGTTGGACTGGGATTTCCCAGGCGCCGGAGGCGTCTGGTTCAATACTGCCAAGCTCATGCTCTTCGCCGTTGCGCGGGTTCCAGAAAAACACCTTGTATGAGACGTCAGACTCGATGTTCTGGACTCTTATCGGCTCCGCGGACCGTGGAAACGTGGGGTTGTAAAAGTAGATTACCCGGACCTTTCGGGGAATGCCGGCGGCGAACGGGGCGTTGACATTTTCCGGCCCGCCGCTTGGGCTAACCCATTCCTGATGCGGCTCGAATTGCCACCATGGATAGCGTTGCAGCAGCGTCTTGGCCAATCCCAATTGGGTCGCCCCCGGCAGCTTGTAGGCTTCTTCCCACGGCGTGTCGCCCCAGGTCGCCCCGTGAGGCGATGGGCCGTATGGCTGTTCTCTGGTGTTGACCTGCCATATCCCGTTGGCCCCGTAGGTATGGCCCGCGGCGCCGGAAAGTATGGCGGCCCAGAACGTCAGCCGCTGCACCTCAGCCTGAGTCTGGTGCAGGATGCCCTCGTAGCTGACCTCGCCCACGAGTACCGGCATCGTGGGGTCTCGTTGGCGTTCAGCCCGGACTTTGGCCACCGTATTGGCGACACTGCCGTGCCCGCCGTGCCCGGTCTGCAGCATGTCGAAATCCAGAATCGCGTCGTCCTCAACCTGGTCCCGGCCGATCTCCGTCGGATGAATGGTGATGAGCCGGTGATAAGGGTCTGTTTGGCGGACGTATCGCCCCACTTCGGTCCAGCCGGTGAGCTGGGTGTTTCGGTCTTTCTCTTTGTCTTCGGCCAGATAATACGGCATGGTTGCCTCGCCGGCCAGGCACCATAGCACCGGGTAACTGGCCCACCGGGCGATCAGGTAGCGCCAATGCTGTTTCATCTTTTCCAGGCCCAGCAGCGGCAAATAGTACCCCCAGCAACCGACTATGCAGGGAACCAGGCCCGCGGAGACCAGCCATTGAAGCCGCAGGTCCGCCATGTCGAAATAGGCGGGGTTGATGCGGGCGTAGTCCTCTTCCCACGGGAAACCGGCCTCGTTCGCGCCCCGAGCGTCAAAGCCCGCCATATCCGGGTACAGGCCCGCCACGATCTGGATAACCGTGAAGCCTTTCCCGGCCCGGTCGGCACTAAGAAGCTGGAAATCTTCCGGCCAGGACCAGCGCCGGCACAGCCCCATCCACCAGGTATCTCCCAGCCAGAAAAACGGCGTTCCGTCCGCGTGTTCGAACGTACGCTCTGACGCGGCGATCCGCAACGCGCCGTGCAACAACAGCGGATTATTCCCGCTGTAGGCGGACACTTCAAGAGTGCTTTGGCGATCGTGAAGGTCCGCATTGGTCGTGTCGGAGCAGACAGTTGTGGCCTCATACCGGCCTGGCAGCGGCGGCGCGAAGCGTACCCGCCAGTCCTGTTCGCCGGCCCAAAACGCCGGCGCCCGCCACGATTCACCCTGGGAATGGGTTATAAGCACCTCAAGCTCAATTTCGCTGAATGGCTCGGCATACTTCTTTCCCGAGGTGAAACCCCACTCGCTGACTTGACTTTGAATGCCGAAGATTGACTCTGACATCACACTCTCCTTAGTTTCAGTTTTCAGTACACAGACATCCTATGGAGTATTGGAGTATTGGAGTATTGGGTAAGAACACGTTAAGCGACAATACAAACCGCTGCAAAGTCCGAAGATCGTTTCCGGCGTCCTCCACCCAATTGGGAACCATGGACTCCGGACTTGAGTTCAAAACCATTACTCCGTTACTCCATTACTCCATCAATCCGTCATCCTGTGGGATGACAGTGTTTTCAGTATTCAAGGTTCAACCCGTGGAGGTCTCCGCGAACCGGCCGATGAGGCGGACTTCGGGGACAAGGTCGAGGCCGAATTTTTCCTTGACGGCGGCGGCCATGCGGCGCGACAAGGTGTAGACATCCTGGGCGCGGCAGGTTTCAGCAAGCTTGATAATGATGTTGGCGTGCCGGGGAAAGACCCCGGCGCCGCCGACGCGCATCTGTTTGGCTCCGGCCTGTTCGAGAAAGCAACCCGCAGCCTCGCGCCGCGCCGCGTTCGAGCCCGGTTCGAGGTTGCGGAAGAAACTGCCCGCGCAGGCATACTCCTTCAGGTCCGGGTGCTTTTCGGCGCGAAGCCCCAGGATACGCTGCCGCTCGGTGCGTAAGGCTTCGCGCTCGGCCGGTTCCAACCGAAACCTGGCCGCGAGCACGATTTCGCCGCTGCGCCTGAGCCCGGAATTGCGATAGCTGAAACCTAGTTCCTCAGGTCTTGCCTCGTGGAGATTCCCTTGGCGGTCGAGCAGCGTCATAGCTTCGAGGCACTCGCTGATCTGCCAGCCGAAAGCCCCGGCATTTCCGGCAATGGCGCCGCCGACCGTGCCCGGAATGCCGGAGGCGTTGACCAGACCATCGAGCCCGGCCTCGACGCAGTATTCCGCGAGCGCGTCCAGGCTGGTTCCGCCGGAGACCTCGAGTTCGGTCCCGCGTCGCCCAATCTCGGGCGTATCGTTGACAAAACGGATGACGACTTGGTCAACCCCATGGTCGGAGACCAGCAGGTTCGAGCCGCCGCCAATCAGGAGGAACTCGACGCCGGACTCGGCCAGGGCGCGGACGGCCAGGGTTACCTGGCCGGGGGTATGGCACTGGATAAGCAGCGGGCAAGGCCCGCCGAGGCGAAACGTGGTGTGCCGGGCCAACTCGGCCCCGGTTTCGCTGGCGATATTATGCCCGGCCAGCAGCTTTTGCAGCGGTTCAGGACCAAGGGGTTCCATCGGCGTTTACCGGATCGATTGCAGTATTGATGGCGATTAATGAAACTTATGCTATATTTACGACTCTTATGCTACGTTAGTGAGAATATGCAAAAAGACAAATCGTCTGCCGGCACAATATCCGCGCTCCCGCGACGTTTAAGGTAATGAAGATATGCAAAAGACAAATCGTCTACCGGCATTGAACTTTACTGGCGGCAACCCGCAAACATGAAATTGACGCTAACAACCTGGAACGTCAGCCTGCTGCTTTGTCTGCTGGCCGCAGCGACCGGCTGCCGCAGCCCCGCCGAGCACCGCCGGGCCGCCGACCGCGAGGTCTACCGGACTATTGCCGCGAAAGAACAGGCGGAGTTCGGCCACACCCGCAAGTTCAATATTGATACCCGGTACTCGGGCCGGGACCCGGCCGCGATCCCGCCTGAGGAGATCATCCAGGACCGGCAGCGGCAAGGCCGGCTTGTGGTTGACCTCGAGAAGTCGCTGCTGCTGGCCCTGACCCATAACCGCGAATACCAGACCCATAAAGAAAACCTCTTTCTGGCGGCGTTGAGCCTCAGCGATGCGCGCCACGGTTTCAGACCGAACTGGGACGGCGAAATTACGGCTGGACTCGACCGGGATGCCGATGGGGAACGCTCCGGCGGCGTCACCAGTCAGATCAGCGTCGGCGGGCTGCTGAAAGGCGGCACCAATCTAAGTGTGACCCTGATCAACGATCTGCTGACTTTTTTCACTGGCACTTCGCGGCGCAGCGCCGTATCAACCATCTCCGTAAATCTGACGCAGCCGTTGCTCGGCGGGGCGGCCAGCAAGGTCGCGGCTGAATTGCTCACCCAAGCCGAACGGGACGTGGTTTACGAGATTCGCAGTTTCAGCCGGTTCCAGAAGACCTTCGCGGTGGACATTGCGACCAGCTACTACCGGTTGGCCCGGCTCAAGGACACAATCTACAACGAGTATAACAACTACCAGAACCTGATCCGGGCGCGGGAACGGGCCGAAGCCCTGGCCAAAGACCGGCTCCCCGAGTTTCAGGTGGACCAGACCCGCCAGGACGAACTCGCCGCCCGCAACCGCTACGTCCTGGCCGTCGAAGAATATCTGGCCGACTTGGATGGGTTCAAACTTAAACTGGGACTGCCCCTGGACCAAAGTCTGACAGTTGATCCCAGTTCCTTGGCCGAACTCATGCGCCAGGATCTGCGCCCGGTCAGACTTTCCGCTGACAAGGCCTTCAGCATCGCCCTCGCGAAACGGCTCGACCTGCTGAATGAGATTGACCGCTTCGAGGACGCGAAACGCAAAATCAAGGTGGCCGAGAGCCAGCTAAAGTCCGACGTCGAGTTTTTTGCCAACGCCTCGTTGGAAAGTCTACCTGACACCAGTTGGACAAAGTTCAGTTCGAATAACTGGCAAGGCAGTTTTGGCCTGCGCTTGAAACTGCCGCTGGACCGTTTGCTCGAACGCAACAGTTACCGCCGCGAGTTCATTGATTTCGAGCGGCAACTGCGCTCCCTTGCCCTGGCCGTGGACGGGGCGAAAACGGCGGTCCGCAGGGCGTTGCGCATCTTGGACCAGGCCGGCAAGAGCTACCGCATCCAGAAAAGGGCCCTCGAACTGGCGGCGCGGCGGGTCGAGAGCGCCAATCTACTGTTGCAGGCCGGCCGGGCCGAGACGCGGGACCTGCTCGAGGCGCAGAATGCCCTGGTCTCGGCGCGGAACGCGCTGACCAGCAATCTCGTGGACTATCATCTGGCGCGGCTGCAACTGTTGCGGGACATCGGGATGCTGGACCTGCGGGACGGCACGATAGTCGAGCTGATCAAGCTTGAGGGAGAAACCAACGGGGCGCCGGCGGCTGACAAGCTGCTGAGCCCAAAGGAACTTTTTGGTGAAAAGGACAACGAACCGTGAATAAAAGACGTCTGGTGATTTCGTCAGTGGTTGCGGCCCTTGGCTTTGGGCTGGTCTTATGGTGGGCTTTATCCGGCGAGCCGCAAGGTATGCGCAAAACGCTTCAGGGACCGTACCACATTGTGCGGCGGGGCGATTTGCTGATCAGTATCACCGAAGGCGGCGCCCTCGAAGCCGTGAGCCAAGTTACCATCTCCTCGGAGGTCCAGGGCCAGAACCGGATCATCTCGCTCATTGACGAGGGGACCTATGTCAAGAAGGGACAACTTTTGGTCGAGTTCGACTCGGCGAACCTTACCGACCAACTGAATCAGCGGGAGATTTCGTATCAGGGCGCGCTCTCGAGCTACCAGCAGGCCAAGGAGAACCTGGAAATCCGCAAGAGCCTGAACGCCAGCCAGATCAAGGAAGCCGAGCTGAAGGTCAAGTTCGCCATAATCGACTTCGAGAAATACCGCGACGGCGAGTGGCCGCTCGAGCTCAAAAAGGCCAAGGCAAATATCACCCTCGCCGAGGCCGAGTTGACCCGCGCCAAGGACCGCCTGGCCTGGACCGAACAACTGCAGAAAAAGGGCTACGCCACCCGAAGCGAACTCGAGGCCGACCGCCTGACGGTGAAACGCACGGAACTCGAACTCGAGCAGACCAAGGGAAAACTGCGGCTGATGGAGAAATATGAACACCCGCAGAGAATCACCAGGTTCGAGGCTGATTGCGAGCAAAGCCAGCAGGAACTGGGCCGGGTCAAACGCCGCGCCAACGCCGAACTCTCCCAGGTAACCGCCGACCTGAGAGCCAAAGAAGCCACCTACTCGCTTCAGCAAACCAAGCTGAAATGGACCAGAGGTCAGATCGGCAAAACCAAAATCTACGCGCCGCAGGACGGGTTGGTGATCTATGCCAAGCCGCGGCACCGCTGGCAGCAATTTGAAATCCAGGAAGGCGCCATGATCCGCGAACGCCAGGAGATGATCCAGCTACCGGACACCTCGAAGATAAAGGTGGCGGTCAAGGTGCACGAGTCCCGCATGAGCCAACTCAAGCGCGGCCAACTCGCCTATGTCACCATTGACGCGCTGCCGAAACAGCGTTTCAAGGCCAAGATTACCCAAATTGCCCTGATGCCCGATCCACAACGCTGGACGAACCCGAACCTGAAGGTGTACAACACCGACGTGGTCATCGAGGACCAACTGCCGCCTGACGTGAAGCCCGGTATGTCGGCCAAAGCCGAAATCCTCATCGCCAAGCTGGAGGTGACCCTCAACGTGCCGATTCAGGCCGTCACCACCCGCGAAGGCCGGCAGATATGCTACCGGCGCAACGGCAAACGCCTCGAGACAATCGAGGTGGAAGTAGGGATGTACAACGAGACCAGCATCGAAATCCGTGCAGGACTTGAAGAAGGCGACAGAATCCTGCTGAGCCCGCCGAGCGCCAACGAGGCCGAGGCCCTGGGCCTGAGCCTGATCCCCGTCGCGGAGGTCGACGCGGCGGAACTAAAGGAGGCCGAGGTCGAAGTGGCAAAGCTGGCAGCGGCAAAAGCCGCGGAGAAGGCCAAGGCTCTTTCAGGTTCAGCGGCAATTCCCCAGGCACTGCTCGACCGGATACCGGCTGACCGGCGGGAAAAGTTCAAGGAGCGCTGGCAGCAGATGACCCCTGAACAGCGGCGCAAAGCGGCCGAAAGATCCAGTACCGGTCGCAGGGAGGGCCGCCGTGAGCGCACCCGCGATCGTTGAACTGCAAGACGTCCATAAAATCTACCAGATGGGCGAATTCGAAGTCGGGGCCTTGCGTGGCGTTACCCTCAGCATTCAGGCCGGGGAATACATCGCGGTGATGGGCGCTTCCGGCTCCGGCAAGTCCACCTTGCTGAACCTGCTCGGCTGCCTCGACCGGCCCAGCCGCGGCCGGTACTATCTGGGCGGCGACGACGTTTCCAACCTTGATGATGACGCCCTCTCGGCCATCCGCAACCAGCGCATTGGCTTCGTCTTTCAATCGTTCAACCTGATCGCGCAGCTCAGTGTGCTCGAGAACATCGAGGTGCCGCTTTTCTACCAGGGCGTGTCGCCCGCCGAGTCCAGCCGCCGCGGCGCCGAGTTGGCGGAGCGCGTCGGGCTGGGGGACCGGCTCAGGCACCGGCCCAGCGAGCTTTCCGGCGGCCAGCAGCAGCGCGTGGCCTTGGCCCGGGCACTGGTCAACAACCCGTTGATTATTCTTGCCGATGAACCCACCGGCAACCTCGATTCCGCCACTGGGGTAGAGGTGCTCGGCCTGTTTGAGGAGGTGAATACCGCCGGCACGACTTTAATCGTGGTTACTCACGATAACCAGGTTTCCAGCCGCGCCCAGCGGATCATCCGCCTGCACGATGGCCGCCTGGCGGATAAGGAATCCGGGTAATGGATATCGGCAGTCACACAATGCGCA
>SDBT01014447.1_pt1 | contig 12592 bp, 9 predicted proteins | sample 2277101 | NCBI WGS metagenome assembly SDBT01 (sample SAMN10404973, study PRJNA504765) | marine sediment metagenome | isolation source: marine sediment core GS10_PC15, 103 cmbsf | place: Arctic Ocean: Southern Knipovich Ridge | collected 2010 | reverse complement strand
ACCTACCGCTGTCATCAGGAGTACAAAGTCGTTGAAGTCACGGTCGGCCACTAAGCCGTGCCATTTATCATCCCAGAAAATCACCCATGTGCTTTTTCCGTCGTTGAGGCCCGTGATGTGGTAGGTGATCAGATGGTCGAGTTCATCATCATTATCTGCCGTAGTAGAATACCAGGTTCGACCCGACCCATGATGTACCCACCGCCACATTTGCCCCGGAGAAAATAGCACGGGATCGGAAGGTATGTCGATGAATCCCCGTGCGTTCTTTATATCCATAATTTCCACGTACCCGGCACCTGTATCATAGCCGAACTGCTGCTGGGTGGGAGCATATCGTGCTCGAGCTGTAGCCGTGGCGATACCATCGACCCATACCTGATCTGTCGCCGAGGCCATCAGGCTTGATGATAGCAGAAACAAATCATCTTCCGGCTCTCCGGGTGCAACGTAAGGATCATTATGGTCCTGTACCCGTGTTGCAGTGATAGTGCCGTCGGTATATACCGCACCGCACCAAACGTCACCGTTCATGCCGGAACCGAATATGTTTTGGAAAATCTCAAGTGTGGTTACTTCGTCGGTAGTGCCGGTAGGTGTGTATCCTGCGTTTGCCTGTGAGGCGATTAGAAGTACCACTAATGAAGTTATTGACAACAACTTCTTCATAATGCTCTCCAGCGGAACATTCCATGTTCTCGAATATAAAATTTGAAAGCAAAGTGACTTTGTAAGGCAGGGATGCAGATTTTGTGCGCTTTTGATCCCGTAAGGACCAAATGACAGAATAAGACCGCTGCACAACAACGATTACGTGTCATCATCCTTGCTCCGGATCCGGCGTAGAATCACGCTTAGGCGGGGTTTATCTCACTCCTCCCGTCCAAACAATGCAATACCTGCCGGTATCTGCTAACTGTTTATAGGACTAAATATAGTAGGAATTGTATGATATTTGGCCCGGTAAAGTCAAGCTTTTTTTTGTAATTATGGGGTTTTTTTTAGACTTTTAGCCTATTTTAACCATATTCCTACTGTTTCGGTGGGAGATAAGATGGGCGGTTTGGGATTGATGGGCAGGTGTGGTTTGTTTCGTATTGCTTATTTCTCGGAGGTAAAAGTTATGTAAGTCTTTGTTGTGTATGGAGTTAAGTGTGTTAATGTCAAAAAGTTGCATAAGGCCGCCTTATGCGGGTAAATAAGTTGAAAAGTGCGTGTTTTTTTCCGCCTTATGCGGTTAAAAACTCCTTGCTCGTATTTCGTGTGTTTGGGGTGAAATATTTATGTAAGTTATTGGTATATATGGACTTAAGCATGTTATTGCCTGGAATTTGCACAAGGTGTTTTTTTGGATTTATTTTGATTGTTTTTGGTTTTTTTGGATTATTTTGGATTCCCGGCGTGCACGGGACCGTGGGTATTTTTGGTTTTTTTGGAAAGCTGCTCCGCCGACGGCGGATCTATGACTTAGGCAGGTAAAATTTCATGTAAGTCTTTGTTGTGCATGGAGTTAAGTGTGTTTTGGTATGAAAGTTTGAAAAAAGCGTAAAAAAGTGATAAGTTGTAAGTAATAAGTGGTAAGAAATGAGGAAAAGTAATAAAGAAAAAGCATAGAAGCTGTGGTAAAAGTTGAGGGTAAAATTGGGTTTGTTTTGCATATATGAGAAGAAGAGTATATTAGTAGATTAGTAGGTTAGTAGGTTAGGAATTCAGACCCGGCGCGCTCCCGATTCATCGGGACAAGCAAATATGGAAGACAGGAGAAGGAAGCGGAGAAGCGAGAGCTAAAAGCTATAATTCAAAATTCAAAAGCTTTGGTATCCCGCAAAGGCGCAGAGGCGCAAAGGAAGAAAAAAAGGTGCTCCGCCAAAGGCGGATCTACGACTTCGGCACGGAAATTAAAGATAAAAATGGATTGACGGGGGGAGGAGATTTTGGTACAAGTCTTTTGGTTTAAAGTTAAGGCTTTGTTGGGTTCGCCTTGGGCGGATAAACTCAACTTGATATTGCACCATCCATATTGATTATAAGCTCGACATTGCGGATTTTGATATGAGTGAAGAATGAAGCGTTTCGGAGATTTCTTGTGTTTGTGGGTTAATTGATTCGTATATCGGATATTGTATTGCGTAAGTCGTAGATTGGTAGTTTTTTTGAAAGAGAGTGTGAGAAGCAGAATGAACTTGAAAGATTTTTCATGGATACTGGATTATTAGCAATTGCGGAGTGATTATGGATAGCAAACAAAATAAACCCTCGATTTTCATATCGTCAACTATCTATGATTTTGAGGATCTTCGATCTGCATTGAAGTATTGGCTTGAGGAACAAGGATATGAAGTTCTATTGTCTGAAGCCAATGACTTTCCTGTAGATCGTTCAAAAAATTCATATCAGGCCTGCTTAGACGCAATCAATCGTTGCGACTATTTCATGTTATTTATTGGTAGTAGAGTGGGAGGGCTATTTGACAAGGATAAACAGATAAGTATTGCCCGGGCAGAATACCAGAGGGCTTACGAATTAGCTCAACAAGGCAAGATCAGGATAATCAGTTTTGTTAGAAAGTCTGTTTGGGATTACAGGCGTTCTCAGAAAGAACTTGAGAACTATTTAAAACAAGAATATTGCATAAAAAAGGAAATAGATGAAGCCGATATTGCAAAAATCATGAACAGGCCGTCGGATTTTGCAACACAGGCGACTCAAATCATTTCTTTTATAGATGAAGTTGTCAGACTCGATGAAATGAGAGATGTTGGCCCCGAGAATAAAGCAGATCGACCTAAATCGAACTGGATACATGTATTCTCAACCTTTCAAGAGGTTGTTGACTGTCTCAAGCTCGAATTTGTTGTGGGTGATATTAAAAAGAAACGGCTGTTATATTTATTAGAAAAAGAGATATGTGAAAATCTAACCGAAATCCTGATATGGGATGAGAAAGAAGGTCAAGTACTTGAACTAACCCGGGATGGAGATATAATAAGACAAGAAATGCAGGGAGATTCCAAAGGCGTTTCTTCACTAAACGCCAAAGAACTTTATAGTAGATTAGTAAACTGCTTTGTGTTCAGTTATACCTGTAGTAAAATGTCAACACGATATATAAGCCAGGGCATTGATTCGGGGGGGGTTATTTAAAATACAGCAACAAAAGCGGGGAGTACGAGCGAACAAAGTTGTCAGAAAGGCTCTGGTTATTGCGGCAGGAAATTCATTTATTTCAACGCATAATGGAGGACGATGACTCTGTAAAAAAGTTTATTGCAAAATGCCTCAAATTAACAACATATGGAGACAGGCAGGTTGAAATCTCTAATAAGGATATAGCTGAATTGCTATCCATTTCAGATCGCAGATATAATGTTGTAAATTTGTCGAAAGCTATTTTAAGAGCTATTAACGGAAACACGGATTTGCTTTACGAATTTATTCCTAAGCCTTCCAGCCCATTCAAAGATATTGAAGAAGGCATAAAAAAAGAAAGGCCGGATGAAGGCAGAGTTAGAGCTTGGGCTTTAGGCGATTACGCTAAAAATAACGAACCTTTAGGACTAAAAGATAATCATATCTCAAGGAAAATGGACAATATACAATCAAATAATAGATATGTGGCTCATTTTGACATGTTGGGATTCAAGAGTGCCATAGCAAGAAATTTTGATGAGGCGTGGGGTGCGTTACGTGACTTGAGGGCATCAATGGATAAAATTCTAGGGATGGCCATAGGAAGTATGTCAACTGATAAGGTCATAGCTGACAGGATAAGAGCCTTCATATTCTCAGATAGCATACTCATTTTTACTTTAAGCAATAAGCCTGAGGATCTTAAAGCAATATTGATCCTGAGTTCCGAATTGTTCTCTGGTTCTCTTGCGTCTTGTGTACCACTTAGAGGTGGTATTTCTTTAGGTAAGTTCTATTTCGATTTAGAAAAACATCTTTTCTGTGGCGTACCATTTGTCCAAGCTTACGAAATTGCTGAACGCGCACAATGGTCGGGGATTGTAGTACATGATTCAGTAGCTAAAAACTATTTTGATGATCCTTCTAAACCTATGTCGGGTGAAGCTCATGTTCTTGTACAATGGGACGTACCGGTTAAACCTTCTGGCCAAAAGAAACATTGGGTTATCAATTGGCCACATATCTATAAGCACAGTTTTAATAAGCCTGCCCCAATAACAACTGAGGATTTCTATCAAGCATTTGAGAGCTTCTTTGGTTCATATGAGGAACTTAAATTGGATGCAAAAATTAAATACGAGAATACTGTCAAATTTGTTAATTGGGTTCTTGGTCCATAGAATCATAGTCAGACAGCATGGGCAAGTTGGAGTAATTAGAATTTGAGTGTAGGGGGCCCCTTAGTCCCCTCCATTTTGGGTTTCAAGTTTTTTTGCTTTATGGACTATTGGTTATAAAAATGAGAAAGGATAAATATGGATGAACCAATTAAAGATGAAGACATTAACGATTACCGTCAGTATGTTTGGGATTACTTCCATTACCACGCCAGCCAAAGGCTTACCACGTTTAATTTTTACATCATTATATGTTCGCTCATGGCAACGGCTTATTTTACAGCACTAAAAGATGTAAGAACGGCTCATTTGGGAATCGTTTTAGGCCTGCTCATTTTATTGCTGTCTTTCATATTCTGGAAACTAGACATTCGAAACCGACAGATGATCGAAAATGCAGAAGAAGCACTAAAATGTATCGAGAGCGAAAATACTTTACAAGATACTAATGAAGAACCACATGTGTTGAAAATCTTCACAAGGGATAAAAGACAAACAGATATAGCCAAGAAGGGTAAGCGGTACCTGATTTGTAAGATACACTGGGGTTACGCAAAATGCTTCAACTGGGTTTTCTTTGTGTTTGGTATTCTCGGAATATTGGCAGCCCTGTATCCCACAAAAAAGCTTTTGTATGCAGAATATACCCAATTCAAAATTGCTGCAGTAGTTGAGAAGTATTCTAGTCCTCCGGATCAATGTTGTTGGAATCTGATTGCAGATACTCACGAGTTCTGGCGAGATGTGGATGCACTTCACAGTGCTAGCCTTGGTGGTGATCCAGATGCAATACGCACAATCCTTGTTATTGAGGCTTTCACAGACGGTGCCGTGTCTGAGCGCATGCCTAACCTCTTGCGGATTGTGAAGAAATATCCGAAGATCGCCAAGCAAGTGATTTGCGGAGACGACAGATTGAAAAAGAAGTATTCTCACTGGATAGAGTGAGGATGAACCTGCCTTTCATGGCGTGGTATGTGTTTGAGGGATATGAGTAAAGACGGCAGTGTAGGGAGCCCCTTAGTCCCCTCCATTTGGGTTTTTAGTTATGGAGTGAAAAGTGGTTGGTGTAATTGATAAGGTAAGTAGTGTTTGTTTTGGGCTTGAAGTTACAGGCAGGGATGGGCTGCACAGGGCTTTAGTAGGTGGACTGAAGAAGCTGTTTGCTGAGGGTGGATACAGGGTTTATTTGGAATATCCGATTTGTTTTGAGTCTAAGGTGAGGAAGAGCGGCGAGCGGATTCAGAGGGAAGGATACTTGGATTTGTTTGCGGTTAAGAATGGTCGGAAGATTGCGATTGAATTTGATACAGGTGTTCATTTGAAGTTCAAGAGTATTGAAAAGCTTTTTCAGGTTGATGCTGATTTGTGCATTGGTATAGTCAGGGGCAATGTGAATGCGTTGGAGGGCAACATTAAGAGGGTTGAGGCAGTGAAGAAGGAATGTGGGCTTTTGAAGAAGAATCTGTGGTTGCTTGTCTTGTGTGATAGAATTGTTCGTAAGGTATGAGTGTTTTGGTTGGTTATGCTTTGTTTAGTGCTGTTATAATGTTTATTGCGTTGAAGATTATGTGTATGAATATTGGTCTTATTATTGATCCGCTTTTTTCGTATGCGTAGCCTAAGCACATTGCCAGTACGAAAAGGGCGGGCCAGTGGCTTATGTTTGCGTGTATTGAGGCGAAGATAATCGAACTGCATACGATTGCGAGCCATGCGGATTGTTTTGTTTTGATGTATGTTTCGGCAAAATCGGATCCTTCGAGGAATGATGCTATCATTGTTTGGAATAGGCCGCGGAAGAGGAGCTCTTCGAAAATTGGGGCGATGATGACAGTTGTAATTACTATGATGATTTGCAGGGGTAGTTGGGCGTGATCGGCAATTGATTTTAGTTGGTCGTGTTTTGTCATTTCGAAATCCGAGCCGTAGATTAACATTCCGAAAAATAATGTTAGTTGGACGGCTATGATGATTAGCGGGGTGATTGTGATTAGATTTAGAAAAGCCGCGGCGAGATCCTTTGGTATTGTTTTGAATCTGAGTCCGAAGCCTTTTAGGCCTCTTGCGAAGTGTTTTTTTGCGAAATAGATGATTACGGCAATGGCAATGATTGCCCCGATGCAAGTTGCTGCGTTATTGTAGAATTCGGTCTGCCATTCGGGTAGGTTGGGTAGTATTTTTCCTTGTAATGCTCTGGCTGTGGTTGCGGTCAGTACGGCGATGAATAATGGTATAAATGGCATGTAGGCGTGCATGTTGTTTCTTCGTGGTTGTGATTTTGCCAGTGCTGTGGTGGCCAGTGACGTTCTGTATAGCCATGTGGCGAGCAGTGTGAAGCCCAGCAGCATGAAGGCGATATCGGCTGGGTGTACGGTTTCTGCTATGTTTCTTAAGATTTCTGTGATGTTCATTTTGTTATGACCTTGCAAGCTGGTGGATCTTTTATTACATTATTTTAATTCAAAGGGCGTTTTATGCTCCTGAAGTATTGCAGATGACAGGCTCGTTTTCAAGGAAATAGATATGGATATCTTTCATATAGAAGGCCCGGTGCGGCTTAGTGGTAGTGTTAGTATCAACGGATCGAAGAATGCGTCGCTTCCGATTATGGCTGCTTCGATTCTTGCCGAGGGTACAACGGTTCTTAAGTCTGTTCCTCATCTTTCAGACATTTCGGTTTGCTGTGAGTTGCTCGGATCGTTGGGGTGCAAGGTTGATCGTCAAGTGAATGGTGATTTGTGTGTCGATGCTACGGTTGTCGATAATCCTGTTGGCGATTATGAAATCGTTTGTAGGATGCGTGCGAGTATATGCATCCTTGGTCCTCTTCTTGCTCGTTGCGGTCGTGTTGAGGTTTCGATGCCTGGTGGTTGCGCGATCGGTGACAGGCCTATCGATATTCATTTGCGTGGTTTGCGTGAGTTAGGTGCGCAGATTCATCTTAAAAATGGATACGTCGTAGCTGAAGCGCCGGATGGATTAAAAGGTAAGGATATATTTTTAGGTGGTGCTTTCGGCTCGACGGTTTTGGGTACTGCTAATGTTTTGATGGCCGCGACGTTGGCGAGGGGTCGGACGGTTATCGAGTCAGCGGCTTGCGAACCGGAGATTGCGGATCTGGCGAACTGTCTGAATAAGATGGGTGCGAAGATAAGCGGGATAGGTTCACCGCGATTGACTGTCGAGGGAGTTGAGGGTCTTTCTCCGGTTGAGTATGTTGTTATACCTGACAGGATCGAGGCGGGTACATTTATGGTTGCGGCGGCAGTTACTTCAGGTGAGGTTCGATTGGAGAATTGCCGGCTTGATGACATGATGGCAGTGGTGGATAAACTCAGGAATGTTGGTGTGACGGTTGAGGCCGACGGGAATGGATGTGTGGTTGCTCGTGAGGGTTCGATAACGACAGCGGATATTACGACTCAGCCTTATCCTGGATTTCCGACGGATTTGCAGGCTCAGTTTATGACGCTGTTGTCACTTGCGGAGGGTAATAGTGTTATTGTGGAGAAGATATTTCCGGATCGGTTTATGCATGTTGCTGAGTTGAACCGTATGGCGGCGAATTTGCGTAAGGAAGGTCCTGCGGTGATTATTGCCGGAGTGAAGAAACTGGTTGCGGCTCCGGTGATGGCTTCTGATTTGCGGGCATCTGCGGCGTTGGTTTTGGCAGGTATGGCTGCCGAGGGTACGACGATTATTAATAGGGTTTATCATATTGACCGAGGTTATGAGCGGATCGAGGAGCGTCTTAATCCACTGGGGGCCAAGATCATGCGTCAGAGCCTTTAGTGAGCGGCTCACTTTTTGATAAACGATGACGATGGTGATCGGATTTGTCGGCTGGGACGTGCGAACAAGAAGAAGTGGGGGTACAAGAAGTGAATCAGAATCGAATAAGGAATGTGAATTGACTTTTTCTATCTTTTCTTTCTCCCGTTCGTCCATATCAGATATTTTTTTGTATATCATAGGCGGTAAATAGGTGTAGGTGGCCACAAGAGGTAGGGGTTTTCCCTGATGTTAAAAACGGGGTTTTCCCTGATAGGCAAGCCGTACTTTATGGTTATAATTATTTCGCTTATTTGTCGGGTCAAAGCAAGGTGTCCGGAGTGAATAGGAATAGCGGATATCTGTCGCAGAGCAGCGTTTTTTTTAGTGGTGATTCATTTGTGAGATTGGCGTTAGAATGCTTGGTACGAGTATCGATCCCGGAAAAATGGTTCAAGTATTTCGTGGAAAATCAACGCGACGTATTCTTCTTTTAATTGCGCTTATCGTTTCAGTTGCATTCTACACCTATGTGGTGGATATCTATGACCCCAACATGAACTTTCTCGCCCAGGTTTGGCGAGGCATTGTCAGGAAGAGCTACTCTTTCTATTCCGGCTCTGAAGGTGGTTTTTATATTCAAATAGGTAAGCTTCTTTCCAAGGAAACCAGAACCGGCGCAAGAATTGTAATCTACGACAAGAAAAGCTACGGAGGTTTCGAAAACGCCATTAGTGTATTCAACAGTTCCTCTGCTTTTGGGCTTCTACAGGAAGACACTCTTGCGGAGAACGATTCTATTCGTCAACGCCTAAATTTTGTTACTCCTCTTTATCTTGAGCGTATGCACGTTCTTTACCGTAAAGATAAGTTTGAGAAGAAGTTTGGGAAGAAGTTTGGGAAGGACATACCCTATTTATCGCCCGACAGTAATAGTACAAGGGATTTTTTCAAACAAGCAAGGATTAGTACTGGCCCCCCCGGCAGCGGCAGTAAAATTTTCGCGGGCCATTTGCTTAGTCAGTGTGGATATGGTGGGGCTAAGGATCAAAACTTAGAATTTATGGAAGCACTTACCAAGCTGGACGTGAATGGGTTGGATGTTGTGTTTACTATTGCGGGAGCGCCATTGCGCAGCGTTAAGAACATCCTTGAGAAGAATAAAAAAGTTAAATTGATGAGTATTGATCCGATACTGATTCAGAAACTTAATAGAGGTTGCGGATTAAGGCTCCGGCCCACCACCTTTAAGAACATATATGACGAGGGGAAGCAGATTTCTACAATCGGCTCCTTTGCCTTTTTGATAGCATCTAAAGATGTTCCTAATTCTGCAATAATGGAGCTCCTTTCAGTTCTTGATCGTTCCAAGCACAAAATGGAGGGATACAGTGAAGAGGGAAGTTTTCCGTTGGATCAATTCGGTTTCAAGGAAGCTTTCGAGAAAGAATATGAAGGATTTCGAATGGAGTTGCTTCGCAATCTTCTTGTATTTTTAGTCTCGATCGTTGGTACAACTGTTGGATCAATGGTTTTTTTAGTCTGGCTTGCCTCCGGATATAAACAAGTAAAGTATTTTCACGAAATAACTAAAATCTACAGTACTCTTCTTCCATCGAACACGAGTTTAAACGAGGAGAAAGGCTTATTTCCGAGGCCAATAGTTTATGATAATCAGAGCGAAATAATTTCGGACCTTGTTCGTGGGATAGCCCAATTGTTATCAGTGACCCAACGAATTCGGCAGGACTACGAAATGGGTGGGATCACTATAGCTCATTACCGGCATCTGTTAGATAGCGTTTATGAGATCAAGGACATTTTTCAAAGGAATCTCGCGCAAAGACTTAATGAGGCATTAGAATCCAAGGCATTGGAGATCAGAGAATCGAAAGAATTGCTTCGAGGCTACTATACATCAGGCTACTTAAGGCGCGAAGATTATCGGGAGTTGCTGGTCGTTCTGGAAAGCGGCTAAGGATGTGGTGGCTTTATGATTGTCCTTATGGCTGGTCGCTTAGATGAGAAAAACCCGCGTCAATTCAGTTTGATGTTCTGGTTGACGCGGGTTTATATTTTTTGCTGCTAATCATATTTTGAGAATGCGCTTAGGTTTTGGCTGCGGCTCTTTTTGCGGATTCTGTTGTGTTGTACATTAGCATTGTTATTGTCATTGGTCCTACTCCGCCTGGTACTGGTGTTATTACTGATGCTTTTTCTTTTACGGCCTCGAAGTCCACGTCGCCGGTTAGTCTGTAGCCTCTTTTTTTGGTGGCGTCTTCAACTCTGTTTACGCCTACGTCGATGACGGCTGCTCCTTGTTTTACCATGTCAGCTGTGATGGTGTTTGGTCTTCCGGCTGCTGCTATAAGTATGTCGGCTTGTAGTGTGTGATGTGCGAGGTCTTTTGTTCGAGTGTGGCAGACGGTTACTGTTGCGTTACCGCCTGGGGCTTTTTGGATTAGCATGTTGGCCAGTGGTTTTCCTACTATGTTGCTTCGTCCGACGATTACTGCGTGTGCGCCTTCTATTGTGACACCGGCTCGTTCGAGTAGTTTTATTACTCCGTGTGGTGTGCATGGGAGGAATGCTTTTTGTCCGGCTACCATTTTGCCGATGTTCATTGGGTGGAATCCGTCCACGTCTTTATCGGGGTTGATTGCGAGTAGTACTTCTGCTTCGTCGAGGTGTTTTGGCAGTGGTAGTTGTACGAGTATGCCGTTGATCTTTGGGTCGTTGTTCATTTTTTCGACGAGTGCGAGCAGGTCTTCCTGCGTAACGTCCTCTGGCAGTCGGTTGTCGTCTGAAAAGATTCCGAGTTCTTCGCAGGTCCGTTCCTTTGCGGTGACATAGGAGCGTGATGCTGGGTCGTCGCCTACGAGAATTACTCCGAGGCCGGGAACGATGCCATCTTCTTTTAGCTTTGCGATTTCCTTCTTTAACTCGGCCCGCATGTCGGCGGCGATTTGTTTTCCATCGATAATTGTAGCTGCCATGAGCATTTCTCCAAAAAATAAAAATGGCTCCGGGCATTAGTACCCGGAGCCGGTATCAACTTGTTTGCGATTAAAATAGTCCGGTTACTTTTCCGGTTTCTACGTTTACGTCAATTCTTCTGAACGCAGGGTCTGAGCTAGTTCCTGGCATTAGTTTTATAGCTCCTGCCATTGGTACGATGAATCCTGCCCCCTTATAGACGATGAAGTCTCTGATTGGCAGCGTGAAGTTTTTGGGTCTTCCCTTTAGTGCCGGATCGTGCGAGAGGGAGAGGTGTGTCTTTACCATGCATGCTCCGAAATCGTCGTATTCGGGGTTGTTTTCGAATTCTTCGGCTTTGGCTTTTGCTTCTGGAGTGTATTCTACGCCGTCGGCTCCGTAAACCTCTGTTGCGATCAGCTCGACCTGTTTTCTTAGCGGGTCGGAGAGTTCGTAGAGGAATTTGAAATCGCTTTTTTGTTCGCAGGCCTGTATTACGGCTTCTGCGAGATCGATTGCACCGTCACCGCCTTTTTCCCAGTGCTCTGAATGTGCGGCGAGTGCTCCGTTTTGTATTGCGACCTTGCGGACGAGTTCGACTTCGGCTTTGGTGTCGGTGTAGAATCCGTTTATGCAGACGACTGGTGTTACTCCGCTCTTTTTGACGGTTTCGATGTGTGCGATGAGATTTTCGCAGCCTTTTTCGACCAGTTCGAGGTTTTCTTTTGTGTATTCTTCGCTTAGGGGGATTCCCGGTTTTACTTCAGGTCCACCGCCGTGCATTTTTAGTGCTCTTATAGTTGCGACGAGTACGATGCAGTCGGGACGGATACCGGATTGACGGCATTTCAGGTTCCAGAATTTTTCAAAGCCGATGTCTGCTCCGAATCCGCTTTCGGTGACATGATAGTCTGAAAGTTTTGTCGCGACCCGGTCTGCGATGATTGAGCTTTGTCCGATTGCTATGTTTGCGAACGGTCCTGCGTGTACGAAGACGGGCTGTCCTTCGATGGTTTGGAGCAGTGAGGGGTTCAGTGTATCGACCATCCATGCGGTCATTGCACCGTCGACTTCGAGATCGGCTGTTGTGACTTCGTTTCCTTTTTTGTCGTAGGCGACGACTATTTTTGCGATTCTTTCCCGCATGTCTTTTAGGTCTCTTGCGAGTGCGAGTATTGCCATTAGTTCACTTGAGACGGAGATAGCAAAACCGGATTCCATTTCGAAGCCGTCCATTTTCCCGCCTTTTCCGATAGTGATGTTTCTCAGTGACTGGGCACAGAAGTCCATGACCCACTTCATCTGTATTCTTTCGGGGTCGATGTCGAGACGTTTTAGATTTCTCTTTGCGAGTTTTTCGTCGTCGTAGTTTCTTTCGTGCTGCATTCTTGCGGTGAGTGCGACCATGCAGTGGTTGTGTGCGTTTGTGATGCAGTCGATGTCACCAGTGAGTCTGATTGAAAATGGTGTCAGGGGGATGCACTGGGCGAGACCGCCTCCTGCGGCAGAGCCTTTTATGTTAAAAGTGGGTCCGC
>SDBT01014446.1_pt1 | contig 12593 bp, 5 predicted proteins | sample 2277101 | NCBI WGS metagenome assembly SDBT01 (sample SAMN10404973, study PRJNA504765) | marine sediment metagenome | isolation source: marine sediment core GS10_PC15, 103 cmbsf | place: Arctic Ocean: Southern Knipovich Ridge | collected 2010 | reverse complement strand
CAACCATAGTTATTCCGGTGGCTGAGTCTGTTAGACTGAAGGCTGATATGGATGCAGTGCCAGATACTTCAAAGTTTTGAGAAACGGAAGCTGAACCTGAAATATCAAGTTTTGTTGTTGGTGAGGTTGTTCCTATGCCGACGTTACCACCATCTTGGATAACAAAACGAGGATTCGTGCTTAAAGAAACATCCGTTTCAGCAAACACAAATGCTGTTTCTGAATTGTCATAGCCAAGCGACCAAGCATCACCAGCATCATTGGTAAATGACATTGTTGGGTCGAGTCCTCCTGTTCTTTCTAACCGAAGTTGGTAAATATTACTTGTTCGTATATGTAAAATTTCACTTGGCTCAGTCGTCCCAATTCCAACTCTATCTGTCCCTGAATCAATAACTAATGTATTACTATCAAAGTTCCATTCTCCTGCAGCACTATGTGAACCTGTGCCGGAGAAGGTGTTTGTACTATATGTGTAAAAACTTGATGATATTGAGGCTGTACCTGATATTTCAACATCTGCATTAAAACGTAGGTAATCATTATCAAATTCACCATAAATAAGAGCTGACGCTGATGCCACATTTGAGTTTTCTATATAAAGTGCATCATCCCCAGTATCTGTATATCCTGCATTATAACCAAGGAAAATATTAGAATCTCCTTTTGAACTATATCCTGATTTATAACCTAAGAAAGTATTATATGAACCAGAAACCGTCGTATAACCAGCTGAATCTCCCATCATGGTGTTATAGAACGATTCCTTCATAGCAACTCCTGTTTTATATCCAAAAAGTGAGTTATATGATGAGCTAGCACCTAGATATAACGATTGATATCCAACGGTAGTGTTGAGAGTACCATCAGTTACAAAATTACCTGCAGCTGCTCCTACAAAAATATTAGTCCCTCCTGTTGAGTTGTATCCTGCATTAAAACCAAGGAAAACATTATTACTACTTCCTGCAGACAAATCTCCAGCGTAATAACCAAGATAGGTATTATTAGAACCGGAGGCTTGGTAGCCGGCTGCATATCCTACATATGTGTTTTGTTTACCTGATACATTCTTTATCCCTCCAGAAAAGTTACCAATAAAGGTATTGGAAGCACCTGTTATATTTTTAATACCCGCCGAATCTCCTATAAAAGTATTGCCAGATGCTGTCGTATTTACTTTACCTGCTCTACCACCAATAAAAGTATTACTACCTCCAGTAGTATTGCTTTGCCCTGCTCCATTTGCCCCAATAAATACGTTATATGTTCCCTCGGTGTTAGCTTTCCCCGTATCTTGTCCTATAAACGTATTAGCGAAACCTGTTGTGTTCGCATACCCAGTTTTATATCCTATAAATGTATTGTAACCGATACTTGATGATGCTGTGAAACCAGCCTGATAACCTACGAAAGTATTATGATCTCCTGTGGTTACATTAGTTCCTGCTTGATACCCGACGAATGTGTTGTTTATCCCGCCGTCTAATAAACTAATACCCGCACCTTCACCGACAGCAATCATAAATTCAGAACTTGAAGCGGTAAGAACAACTACTCCATCTATCATATATCCTGAATCTTCATCTACGTTTATATTTCCTACAACATCAAGTTTTGTTGTTGGAGAGGTTGTACCAATACCGACGTATCCATCTCTAGTTATTCTCATCCTTTCTTGTAGATTATCATTTGTTGATACACCAGTGCCTGTCCCAAAAACTAAATGTGCAGTTCCGTCATTTTCAGATGCTCTTTCACTCCCAATATAACCAGAAAAGACATCTGTACCAGATATGGAATTTCTGAATTTTATTAGAGCATTTGAACCAGCAACAGAAGCACCCTGTAAAGTTAGTATATAATTCTGAATTCCTGCACCAACATCTGAAGCAATCATTAATTTAGTATTTGGAGCGGTTGTGCCGATACCGACATCTGCATTAAACACAAGAATATCATTATCAAACTCTCCATATATAAGTGCTGACGATGAGGCTACATTTGAGTTTTCTATATAAAGAGCATTACCTCCAAGATCTGAATATCCTGCGGCGTATCCTAACATTACATTTCCTGTACCTGTTGCATTTAAGTAACCTGCTTGTGAGCCTAAGAATGTATTATTTATACCAGTAGTATAAAACCCAGTGACATGACCAACAGCCGTATTGTTTGAAGCAGTAGTAGCATTAAATAACGAGTCGTGTCCGATAGCTATGTTATTAGAACCTGTAGATTTAAACAAAGACCATTGTCCAATTCCTACCGACTGTAGTCCATTAAATGATGCCCCACCAGCCGAATATCCAATAAGTACATTTGAATACCCAGTAGAAATCACAGCTCCTGCTCCTGCTCCGATAGCGGTATTTGAATGTCCAGTCGTAAAACTATCCAATGCTCCAAGTCCTAAAGATGTATTTGCCCCTCCCAAGAACATAGCTTGTGTATCGTTTACCGTAATTTGTTTGCTTGTTGTGTTTTCTTGCCTATAGTAATTCGTACCTGTCATGCTCCCATCAGCAATATTATCTAAATAAGTATGTGTAGTATTTGTAGTAGTATCAACTAATTTTATGTTTGTAAAAGAAGTAGAACCAGCAGTTGTTCTATATATATTTATTCCAGTAACCCTATGGTCTGTTGAAGCTGTTACGTTTACATTAACTTTTCCATCTCCACCAGTTGTAGTTATTGCTATGCCTGGGCTTCCACCAAAGGTGACTCCTCCAGCGGCTAATGATAATTCTGTTAATCCTAAATCTGTTACATATCCTACATAGTAATAATGGAGTCCAGCATCTACATTTCCTGCTCCTGCTCCTGCGAGTGCCGCAGTCCAAACACCATGTCTTACTACAGGGTCTATATTAAATCCAATTTCAGAGCTTACTAAATCAGTAGCAGCTGTTCCAATTACTTCTAAACTATATCCTGGAGCAGTCGTCCCAATACCCACTCTTCCACTAGTACCAGTATCTACAAAAAGGGTATTTGATATTGAAGCGTAACCTCCAACTTCGAAGTTTGAAGAAACTGAAGCTGAACCTGAAAGATATATGTTTCTCCATTGGTAGGTAGGATCACCTAGGTCATAGGAGTTATTTGTTGCAGGATCAAAGTTTCCTGCCATTGATGCTCCGTTACCAAAAGATATACTTGCTCCGTCAAAGAATATATTTCCATCTATTTCAAGGTTACCTGTGATTAGAAGATCGTTTGCATTTGATAGACCATGTCCTGTTACGTTTGTACCAAAGCGTGAGTAGCTTGTTGATGAAGTATTACTATCTACTTGTAGTGCTGCTCCTATGAGTAGTTCGTTATCGAATATACCTGAACCGGCTATATCTAGTTTAGCGTCTGGAGTGGCATCTCCTATGCCGACGTTGCCATCGTTCTTTATTACCATCTTTAGGTTAGGGGTAGCATTCCAAGTATAGGCTGCTCCTTTAGTTTCAGCAGCTGTAGCTTTAGAAGAAAACATAAAATCTCCTTCATAATTCATAACAAGTGCTAACTTTGTTCTGTCTACCGCAGTTGAATAAACTAATTGCCTTCCTACTGCGGAACTCATTATGCCACCACCTAAAAAGAAATCTGCATAAGAATTGGTAGTACCTAATGCGGCATACATAGCATTTTCATGTACTCCCCAACCAATATCCCTCTCACCTGTTACTGCAGACCCTAAATCTAAATAATAATTTGGTGCAGCAATCCCAATCCCTACTTTTCCGTCATTTTTTACTATAAATAAATCTCCAACGGAAGAACTGCTTATTGCGAATAATTCTGTTTCTGAATCATTATCTGTGATTTCTAACATGGCTCCTGGATTTGTGTCGTTTATGCCGACGTTGCCTAATACATATACTCCCGCACTATTACCAACTCGTGTTAGTCCACTCCCCGATGCGTTAAAAAAACAATCACTACTATTATTACAATAAAACTGGTTTGCATTCATACGAGTTTTTGTTGAACCAGTATATACTTCTGTAGCAGCAATAACTGTACCAGTAACATAAGCATTCCCAGTTACATAAAGTTTCTGGTTCGGTGCAGTCGTCCCAATTCCTACATAACCAGTATTCTTAACAATAAATAAATCTCCAACTGAAGTGCTTGATATCGCAAAGAGTTCGGTTTCTGTGTCGTTGTCTTGGATTTCAAGTAAAGCTCCTGGGGAGATGTCGTTTATTCCTACATTGCCTGTTCCATCGGCAATAACCATTCTAACTACTCCATCCCAAAATGATAATTTACCACTTGACATAAACATCTGAAACAATCCTGTACCATCTCTATCATCTACGACTACTCCTCCACCTGCTCCCGATGCTCTAATTACACCCTCTACAGATAATGATGATTTAGGTTCTGTCGTTCCAATCCCCACCCTATCTGTCCCTGAATCAATAACCAAAGTATTTGAATCAAAGTTCCATTCACCTGCGGCTGAATGTGAGCCTGTGCCTGTGAATATTACATCACCAGATTGTGAAATAGATAATTTACTACTATAGCTTAATCCATTATCTGCCACTGAACCTATCCCAAATATTCCAGCATTCACCTGTACTCTAAAATTTTCGTTAGCACTTCCATCACTTTCAGTAAGCTGTATTCTCGGCTGTACGTTTTTAATATCAAGAGGTGCAACAGGAGTTTCATTGACTATGCCTATAAAGTTTCGCCCTGAATCAATAACTAATGTATTTGAATCAAAATTCCATTCTCCTGCAGCTGAATGTGAACCTGTGCCAGAGAAAGTATTTGTTCCTTCTGTATAGAAATCTGAAGAAATGGATGCTGTACCTGCTACGGTTAGAGTTCTGTTTGGTGTGGTTGTGCCGATACCGACGTTGCCGCTTGATTTAACTGTTAATCTAGCATCTGATGCCGTAACATTCGTTGATCCATTATCTTTGGTAGCAATATGTATGTCTCCAAATGCGCCACTAATACCATTATCTTCCCAGATAATTGCTCCTAACATATAATTATCGGTATAATCAACTGATGATTTAAAATAAATTCCAGCTGTATCTCCACCAGTTCCTGTATTTTCTTGAATTATCAATCTTGCAGTATTTGCTTTTGAAATATGAAAACTATCAAGAGGCGCACTCGTCCCAATACCGACATTTCCTCCTGATACATATAACGTATTAGAAAGAGAGGCTGAACCTCCAACTTCAAAGTTTTGAGAAACTGAAGCTGAACCTGAAAGGTATATGTTTCTCCATTGGTAGATAGGATCACCTAGGTCATATGAGTTATTTACTGCAGGATCAAAATTACCTGCCATTGATGCTCCACTACCAAAAGATATACTTGCTCCGTCTAAGAATAAATTACCACTTATTTCTAAATTACCTGAGATTAGAAGATCGTCTGCGTTTGATAGACCATGACCTGTTACGTTTGTACCGAAACGAGAATAACTTACGGTTGATATACCATCTCCTGCTGCCTGAAGCATATCTCCTACTACAAATCCGTTTGAGACGGAAGCTGTTCCTATTATTTCAAGTCTTGTTGTTGGTGAAGTTGTACCGATTCCAACATTACTTCCTTGTATCGTTAATCTGGAAGCCCAGACACCGTTATCAGCGACAAACAAATCAGCTTGAGCTGATCTGGAAGCATCAACATTATTAGTCCATTTCCCTTGGAACTCAAACAGACTTCTTGTTGTTACTCCTGCGCTTGGACTAGCAACCATTTGTTCAAAACCAAATTTAGTAATATTGGTCGTATTAGTTTCAGCTGTATTAGCAACACTGAATTTAGTTATGGACGAACTTCCTCTTACGAGTAATGGAATACTGTCTGTTGTACCACCATCAACTATCAATGTTGTTTTATTTGCTGAGCCGGCTGTAATTTCCAAATTCGCGCCTGGGTTTGTTGTCCCAATACCAACTCTTTGATTTGTAGCATTAACATAAAAAGTATTTGAGAAAGATACATTGCCTGCTCCTTCAATGTTTATGTCTGTAAAATCCCAAGTATAACCACCTGATGCGATTACAAAATTAGCATCGAGAGTTGCCAAATCTACAAACTCATCAAAATCAACAGTATTAGAAGAGACACATCCAATACATGTACCAGTAACAGTAAGATCACCCAATGTAGTGTCTCCTTCAACGGTAAGGTTGTCGTTAATGGTGACCACACCTCCCGCAGAACCTATTGAAAGGTTCCCTGTAGTTGTAGTAATGCTATTACCATCAATTCTTACATTATCAACCGTAAGTAATCCTGTATTAATTTCATCCGGATTAAGTGTTTGGATAATGGTTGTATTCCCACCTCCACTTATTTGCAACGGTGGTGGGATTTGACTAAGTCTTTCTTCTAGGTCTTCGAGTTCGGAATTTATTCTCAATAAATCTTCTGAATCGAGTATTTCAATTATTTGCTCAACGTTTGTAATTTCTTGCAACTCTGTTACTTCAGAAATTCTAGTAATTTCTCTAACGGTATCAGAAGTGCTTGTAGGTATTCTTAGTGAAGCTAATCTATTTTTCAAAATTTCTACGTCATCAAATGTACTACTTGCTAATTCTGCAAGTTCTTCAAATTCAGTTATGTCTAGTCCGTTCCAATATTCAGTATTTAAATTTTCAATCAACGAAGTTGAATCAACAACCAATGGAGCAACACCATCAGGTGCATATGATTTTAATTGTCCTTGAGTTTCGATATGACCATAGATTGAAATATTACCGGCTTGGTCTAAAACTAAAACTTCGTTTGCATGTGTTCCTGCAAAATGCCCTTGTAAGGTTTCTGCATCTTTTATAACCTCTTTGATCTGTTGAGTAATATTATCGACATTTCCGAAAGCAAGTCCTCCAACAACAATGAATAATAGGACGACGGCAGAAATAATAACGGCCAAAGCTTTAACCGGTGATTTCAATAACTCCGTAGCTCTTTTATTAAAATCCCAAAACTTGTAAGTTTTTGAATCACTAAACTCACGAACAAATTTTCTTTCTTCATTAGTGAACCCACTTTTTTCTTCTGTTGTAATCTCAAGTCCTGTTAATTCTGCCGGAGGAATTTCAGATTGATTTTGTGATTCAATAATGTCTTTGAGTTCATCGAATTTTCTTTCAAGCGGTTTGAAATCTGCAACTGTAATTTTAACTCTTTCTTCCACCTCTTCAGGCAACACTTCAGGCTCTGATTCTTTCTGCATAACAGGTAGCTCTTCAACACCACTAAGTATAAAGGGCTTGTCAAACCTCCCACGGTACGAAGTATTGATTGCACTTTTCGGGAGTACAAATGTCAAACCTTGCTGTGTTAAATAATCTTGAATTGCCTCTTTTGTTGTGTACCAATTGCGCCCTTTTTTTCGAGCAAAAATCTTTCCTCGTCTTGCAAGCAAACTTAAATAATCCTGTGAATAAGGGGTACCTTCTGAGGCCTTTGCTAGAGATATAAGTTTTGAGGTTTTATCATTCATTTTTCTTCATCCGATATCATATCGGATACACTCCAATTATAACGGTATAGAGCCAAAATATGTTGATAACTGGTATAAATGAACCAGACAACAAAAACCACAAAACTATCAGAGGTCAAATCCACTTTTTAGATAGGATCTAAACAATCTACTTTATCAATTGCAGAGTAAAACTATAAAATGTATAATATGTTATATAAAACATTAATAAACACTAATATAAAATTCTTTCCTAATTTTATATAAAACATCATAAAATTTTCAAAGGTCGATTAATAAATAATTTGCTCATAAAAAAATAATTTCCTCAAAAGATCTATGCCTAAAAAATATCTAACCGTAAATGAAGTGGCCCGACTCATCGGAGTTACCCCCTTGACAGTTCGCAACTGGGACAAAAAAGGAGTACTTATTGCGTATCGCAATCCGGTTAATAATTATCGTCTATATAAAATTGAAGATATAGAAGAGTTGATGAGAAAAATAGAAACTCCACAAGAACGTCCAAAAAAAATTTCTATAATAGAAGAATAAAAAAAAATAATTATTGTATCGAAAAATAAAAAGCCCCCGTATTATATACGGGGATTTGTTTTACTTAGTTTCAATGTGCCGAGCATCAGCCTTGTCAAGTAACCGACGGACACAAGACATAAGAAGAATCATATCCGAAATTATATTCTCGTGTTCTGAATTTCGATCTTACTAACTCTTCATCCTTACCCTTAGACTCAAGATACTTAATTTGGGCAATAACCGAATTTCAACTCATATCCCGATTGATTATTCAACTCAGACAACTGAGCCAGAAGCTTGCTGGTATATGTCCTTGAACGACATACAAATATCATACGCTAATCTTTTTAATAAAATAAGGTTAGTGGGTTGTCCCCTCCCCCACTTGAATGACTTAACTATTACATTTTTATATTTTCAAATAACAACTACTTGTATCATATTCAAGGAATATAAAAAAATTAATTTAGAATAAATAATTATTGATAAATTTTGCAAAAAAAAGACGGGTGTTTTACCCGTCTGCTAAAATTATTCCTTTTACTTTATTCTCAATAGATTGGTTTATTTTTTACTCCTTAATATCTCTTCTTGAGCCCTACCGTAAGACACACTAATTTTATTACCTATATAAGATATGAATGCTTTTTGGCTCGCATTGCCCGTTGCGATAATAAGATCTCGGTATTCATTAAAGTTTTCAATAAACTCTTCCATCTCTTTAATATCATGTGTATCCACGGCCTTGAACTCTTCGAAGATAGCCTTATCCAATTCACTTAATTCATTAATGTCTATTTCATCAAAGTGCGTTGGCTCTTCAGGAGCAAGTTGCTCTAACTCTTCTATAAATTCTTTCATGGAATCAACCTCCTTTAATTTTGGTTCATCTTCAAACATACTATAAAACAATCTAACACAAAAAATAAAAATTGGTTGTGGATAGCTAATTTTTACCGCTTAGCTTTTTTTAATTTTGGCCAAACATCTTCGTCCAAAATATATCCAACACATCTCTTAGAACCGCATTTACACGGATGTTCTTTATAATCCTCATCAAACTCGAAGTTATAATTATACGTTATCTCTTCTCCTTTTTTAATGTCCTTAATAGCAATTATCCAAATATGCCCTCTAATAATATCTACTTCACAATTAGGGTCACAAGAATGATTAATATTTTTAGCCGTATTATACGCAACATTCCCATCGATACAATGTCTTTTATTTAATATAAAAGCGTAAATCATATCTTTCGTTCTTCTATCTGCTTCTGTATGAGTTATTCTCTCCCCTACATATTCAATAACCCTGGTTCCTTCAAGAATATCTTTTTTGGCAAATACTCCTTTGTTATGTATGCCTGATTTTTTTACAACGATATATGGTGACGTAGTTTTTTTCATAACATCTCTACACTATAACATATCTATTTACAACTAGTCAAACCTATGTTATCTCTATATTACTGCCCTTTGAAATCAGGAGGATATATGGCTAGTAAATATTTAAAACATATTCTTGCCTTTTTAATTTTCATCGCATATACAACACCTCTATCCGCTCTTGGCGAACCGAAAATCAATATATTCGCCCACTATTGTAATTGGCATATTAAAAACCAAAATATCTCAAGTTGGAGAAAAGCGAACACAATACCCTTAAGATATACTTTGCCCGGAATTTTGGGCTACGATTCTCAAGACAAAAATATAATTGCCGAACACAATGCAGAGATGGAAGCCAATGGTATAATCCCCCTTATTTCCTGGTGGGGCCCTGAAATATATTCTGGTGATGAATTTTTAAGAACATATCTTAGCGTCGATTCCAATATACAAATCGGAATCCTATATGAGGTTACAAGACGACTTATACAAAACAAAAACGGGAAATATAGTTTCGATAATCCAAGAAACGCTGAAAAGTTTATAAAAGACATAACTCATCTTCACAAAAGATTCTTCACACGTTTCCCGCAACGTTTTCACAAAATAGATGACCGCCCCGTCGTGTTTATATGGCTAAGTCATGCATTCACGGGACGCTTCGATCTGGTAGCCCAAAGACTTAGAGAGGAGATCCCTGTATATGTTATAGGATCAGATATAAATACTTTCAGTTATTTCCGATCTGATTTATTAAATATAGCAAAAGGAATGGACGCAATTTCGGCATATGGAATATATGCTCCAAAATTAACTAGACAATCCGAAGGAAGATTAAATAAGGATTACGTCGATAGATATATCAAGAGTTTGGAAGATTGGGCAATCTGGACGAAAAATAATATTCCTGATGTTAAATTAATTATCCCTATACAATTCATGTTCAAGGATAATCGAGGAAACCCTGAACTAAAAAGTTCACCTGAAGAGGCTATTTATCTGATAAGAAAGACTCAGGATTTTCTTGCTAAACCAGAGTATGAAAATGTATTACGTTACATTCTGGTAGTCTCATACAACGAACACTACGAAGGAACGAGTATTGAACCTACTGTTGAGTATGGATCATTTTATCTCGATCTACTACGTACCGCCTTTAGGGATGGAATACCCTATAATTAACAAGTCCGCATAAGCGGACTTTTTCATTAAACCAAATCATTTAAATAACAAAAAGTGCGTAATTAGAGCTTAAAAAAAACCCGCCAAAAGTCTTGCGACATAGCGGGAAGTAGTTGGTCTACTTAGTCCGTTGTTTGAGAACCTTCTTGAGCTTTTTGACGTTGGTCGCTATTTCGACTTTCAGTTTCGACGGCTTAGCCACGAAATCCTCGTGCTGGTTAATGGACACACCTTTAACTGTCTTAGCTACCTTAGGCTCCTTCAGCATCGCTTCTTTGTCCACTTCCTTCTTGACCCTGATAAAACGCGTCAGCTTAAGCAATCTTAGATTTTTTAGAATTGCTTCGATATTACGAAGAGATACCGCTGACGGCGTCATACGCCATCCAAAAGTACCAGTTGGCACTTCGACAGTCTTGCGTTTACCGCCATCGGTCAACTCATCACGATGAGTTTCAGCAAAAGCGAATAGTCCTTCGACAAGTTGCGAAACACTTTCTTGATGAGGCTCGGCGTCAACTATCGCTTGGGCTTTCAGTCTGTCCACTATAGTATTGAGATTTAATTGGATCTCATCGACGGCACGCTGTTCTTCGCCTATCCGAGCTAAGAACTGCGCCGCTTCTTCTAAACTTTTCGGTACAGCTACTACTCTTTTTTTCAGCATGATGCCTCCTTTTTGTAAATATACTTTCACCACGATACTCTCTTGATAGAGATCTAACCTTTTGGAAAATACCACATTTCTGTGGTATTAGTCAATATATGCGGAGGAGGTGGGATTCGAACCCACGAACCCTTTCAGGTTGCTGGTTTTCAAAACCAGTGGAATAAACCACTATCCGACTCCTCCTGTGTGCGGGGGTACTAGGACTCGAACCCAGAACTTCTCTTTTGGAGAGAGACGTTTTAGCCATTAAAACTATACCCCCTAGTATCTATCTATATAGTACCACAAAATCAGACTTTTTTCAAATGAAAAAAACAGGCCTTATTTGCCTGTTATTTTCATTTCTTTGTGTAATGTTCGTTTATTACACCACTTGCAAAACTTTTTATACTCAAGTTTTCTCTCTACTTTCTTCTTATTCTTGGTGGTGTAATAGTTCTTTTTCTTACATTCATCACACTTTAGCCTTAATAGATTATCTTGTGACATATTATTTTATTATTAATTTATTCTCTCCTGGAGCCAATGGTCGGATTCGAACCGACGACCTTTTGCTTACCATGCAAATGCTCTGCCAGCTGAGCTACATTGGCAGTTTTATATAAAACATATAATACCATCTTTTTAATATTTTTTCAAGAAAAAAAATAGAGCCAGGTAGCGGTTAAGCTAACTGGCTCTAGAAATCATTGTTGAAAGAACTTAGTTGTTAGTTGGGGTTACAGAGACAGTCGACGAAGATATAGACAGACTGCGCTGTACCACCGTTCTGCGCCACGTATCCGGTTTCACCGGAGGGGAATGTCCAGTGAGGAAATATGGGATAAGTGGAACCGCCTATTGTGGCTCCTGGTTCTGCGATTCCTTCGGCTCCCATTGAGTAGGTGTTGTTAGTGACTCCACCTCCGACTGCATGTGTGCCTGCGGGGCAGGAATGACCGGCCCATCCGGTATTACTGTAATTCAGCAAATTCCCAGTGTAGCGGACTGGTTTGCAGCACTCTTCGCCTTCGAAAGTCTCGGATGCGCGACCGCATTCGATTCTCTCACCGCAGGAGTCGTCGTACATGACGACATCTACGACTTTGGTCTCGCCACACTCGGGGAAAAGTTTGAATTCGACGTGACCCGGTTCATAGGAGTTGCCGTTGGCGGTGAAGGGATGTGATGCATCGATGAAGATGCGTTTGCCGTTGCTACTTTTACGGACGAAGAGTTCGGCATCCACACAAGCATCGCAGCAGTCCGGAATCTGAACCGTCTCTACTTCTTCGTCGCATTCCGTCTTTGCTTTGATGTCTACTTGCCCATCTCCGCATTCGTACTGAAAGGTTCGTGTTTCCTT
>SDBT01014445.1_pt1 | contig 12593 bp, 24 predicted proteins | sample 2277101 | NCBI WGS metagenome assembly SDBT01 (sample SAMN10404973, study PRJNA504765) | marine sediment metagenome | isolation source: marine sediment core GS10_PC15, 103 cmbsf | place: Arctic Ocean: Southern Knipovich Ridge | collected 2010 | reverse complement strand
GTTTCTGCTTGGTCTAAACAGAGATTCCGTAAAGATACAATGCTACGAAACGAGCTCTTATCTCCATTTTTAATGCATGGGAGGGCAAATGTTGGAGAAATTAACCTTACAAACAATTCTGTAATTTATGTTAGAACCGATGAGAACGAATACAACAACGTCCAAGGAATGACAAATTCCTTGATGGTCTACGATGAATGCCAGTATCAGGAATTACAGTTTCGCGCAACAGCACTATACTCAATGACCATGACTAAGGGACAGTGTTACTATCTGGGTATTGGTGGCGAGGCAGGATCTGAATGGTACAAACTTTGGAAAAAGTCAGACCAGAATGAATGGAAGTTTGATGACAAATATTGGCGAGAGAAACTAAAGTTTGACTCTGAGGGTTATCTGTGTAATGAGCATCCTGAAAATATTGTATCAGGCAAATGGGTTGCAGCATATCCTGAAAACAAAGAGTATAGAGGATATCACATGCCTCAAACTATCTTTGCAAGAATTCCTCTTACCATTAGTGATGCAGTTAACCTTTACAAGACAAGACCTGAGAACTCTGTAGAGTTTCAAGAAAAGTACAATCCATTATCAATTGTACAAGCCCATGTTTATGGAAATTTCTACAAAGCAATGCGTAGACCAATCACACCAGAAATGGTTGAGGCATGTTATGACTATACTCTTTCACTATTAACTCCTAAAGAGATAAAGGAATTAAAAGCACAATACAAAAATGAAGTTTTAATATTTTTAGGAATAGATTGGGGTTCGGGTCCAGCAGCATCTAAAACTGTTGGTTCTGTAATTATTTACTGGCGAAAGACAAACAGATACCAGCTTGCATGGATTGACTCTCGACCAGTAGAACACGAATATGATCAAGCAGCATACTTTGTAAAACTATTCGGGCAATATGGCTGTGATTTTTGTGTAGCTGATTTGGGTTATGGTAAAGACAAAGTAACTATGATGCAAAACGGAGGATACACATCATTTGGTGAAAAAGTTACAGGGTTAGGAAGAGGACGAATCAAAGGTTGCTGGACATCAGGAAATATTACATCAGAAACCATGAGACACAAAAATCAGAATATTGTTGATGCACCAACTATTGGTGAGAAAAAAGAATATTATTCAGTAGACAAGACTCAGGTAATTCAAAACTTTATTGACTTTATTGGCAGCAAGGTTTCTGATGAGAATGGTAAGCAGGTATCGCAGTTAATAATTCCAATGAAAAAAGACTGGGAATGTGACTTTTTGGTTAATGACTTTTGCAACATTACTCGAAAAGATTTGGATAAAGACAACATGGAGATTAGTAAAGACGATCCACGACAAAAGGCAAAAAAAGAATTCAATCACCCAAAAGATACAGTTATGAGCATTATCTACTGTATGATAGGTAAAACCAAATATGATCCAGAGGGATTTCAGATATCAAAAATCAAAATGAACAAAAGATTCAGATACAGAAATTAGAAAATTTAAAAAATTAATAAAAAAATAAAATTTCTGTAAATAAAAGATTTGGCGTTCAGTGGATATTGAATCTCGTCTTAAATATTGATTTTTTATTTGTTCAATGTGAGTGAGCAAAAATTTGATGTCTACATGCCACCAGAAGCAAAAATCACATACCTAAAAAACTTTGATTTAACAAAAATTGAAGAAACTTTTCAATATGCCAGTTTTGAGAGAAGAATATCCAAACACAAGGTTCACACCATTGCGCAAGCAGTGATGGATAACAAATTTACTGATAATGTCCTAAGAGTAGTTACTGACGGTAATTCTGCAAAGTTTGAGGTATTAGATGGACAACACAGAATTGAAGGATTAAGATATGCAAGAGATGAGTTTGGACTGCAAACCTATGATCTTATCTTATTTTGTTATCTTGGAGGAAATAGACGAGAGATATATCGTCGTCTGAACTTGGGTAAACCACTCACATTAGCTGATCATCTCAAGGGAATTGATGATGGTAAAAATGATTTCTTTAATTCTCTAAGAGAAGAGTGTGATCATTATAGAACAGCAGGCAAAATGGCATACCAAAATGTAATTAACTGTCTTCATTATGCAAAGTCAACATCAATTAGAGCAATAAGACCACTAGCCATTGATGACTTTATCTCAGCTACCACACCTCAAGACATTGCAACAGTAAAGCGATTCATTCCAATTTTAAAACAAGTTGCAACAAATCCTGATTCATTATTTTATCATTATACTTTATTGAGGAATTTCTTTCGCATCTTTTATGAAAATAAATTATCATCGGATAACATGTTAAAACTTGGTGATGTATTAAAGAGGGCACCAAAAATTAGAGAACTAGCTGAAAAACGAGATACTTTTGCAATGAGGGGAATTTATCACTATATCATAGATATTGCAGCACCAAAAGTAAATCTGCAACTATCTAAAGGGGATGTAAAAAAATAGCATCTAAAAGAAAGGCCATAGTAAAAAAACCTAAACCAAAAAAACAGCCAAAGAAAAAAGCAGTAAGTAGAAAAGTAGCTTCAAAGGCACTCATAAAAAGAAAAACTACAAAATCATCTTCCCGTTCAAATGCAAAAAGCAACCTAAAGAAACAAACTAAAAAAATTATTGTAAAAAAACCAAGACAAAAAACTAGAGCTCCTGCATACATTCAACCAAAAAGTGTTATTTCCAAAAAAGATGTTCCAATTCCATTCCCTGACTCGGAAAAAATACCACACTATCTGCTACGAAATCTAGTCGACATTTACTATGATTTCCAGGGGCAAAGAATACAAACTCAATTGAGAATCAAAGCTAGTGAAAGACAACACACACTAACTGAGGAGGAGCTTTCAGTATATGGAATTACAACAATTTTGGAAAATGTCAAGAACATTGAGTCAGATATAGAAAAAATCATTAAAAAACAACTACTAAATCATGCTCTATATACTCAATACTTGGTCAAGATTCAGGGAATAGGCCCATTACTCTCAGCTGGATTCATTGCATACATTGATGATATAGAAAAGTTCAAGCATGTCTCAACTCTTTGGCAGTACGTTGGAGTCGGAATGAATAGATATTGTCCTAACTGCAAAAAGCCAACATCAGTTGAAGTAAAATATTCTACAGGAAAGATAGCAAAGAAACTTCATCCTTTTGAGAATTGTCCTGATTGTGGACATGAAACTAATCCAATCATACAAAAGAGAACCCCAGGATATCAATCTAATTGGAATGACAAGCTTAAAGATTTAGCTTGGAAGGCAGCGAAGTCATTTGTGTGGCAATCACCATCAAAATCAAAGTACAGAAAACTATATGATCAGATAAAAAAAGATGAGCGAAGAAAGCATCCAACAAAAAAGATAATCAATGGTAAAACATTTTTTAATGACGGACACATTAATAATCGAGCAATGCGGAAGGTATCAAAAATATTTCTAGCACATCTTTGGCAAACATGGCGTAGACAACTAGGATTGGAAGCTCCAGAGCCATATGTCAAACAACTATTAAATCATTCAGTAGTGGAGGCATTTACAGACAAATGAAATCCATAGAAGAACAACTCGAAGATTATAAGAGAATGAATGAATCAAAGAACGCCTTTGTATCTGGATTAGTTAGGGGATGGGCAGACCAATTAGAAAAAGGTCGTCCAATGACTGAGAAGCTTAGAATTATTGGAGATATGAAAGAATTTTCAGAGACATTAGCCAAATCAGCAGGAGTGATAATTGCTGATGATCCTGACAGATGACATACCAAAAATGCAACAAACAACTCTTATATCATTCAATAATGGAGGTATTAACAGACAAATAATTCCTGAAACCCAACAACTATGTTCGAGTCAACGCTAAGGTGAAACCCACCCAAAGCTTACGAGTCAGGAGAGAATGTGAAACCCAATAGAACGGATACGAGACATTGAATGGAAGAAACCCACATGCAAGGTTCGAGTCAGGCTATTTTTGAAACCCAAGCTCACTATACGAGTCCAATGAATTGAGAAACCCATTAAAGAAGAACGAGTCAAACTTGGTGAGAAACCCACAGCAACCATACGAGTCAGTTGAATCAAAATCCATTAGAAAAATTCGAGTCACGAAATGTGTGAAACCCACAGTACGATTACGAGTCAAGAAAATCTATCATTTCTTTTTTCTCATTAGTGGTGCTTTTTCAAGAGATAGTCTATATCTTTTGTTGGGATTGCTCATAAGTTCACTAACAATTTCTTGTATGTAGGATTCGTACTCTATGTTAAAGCAAGCCAGTATCTCATGACCCTTACCGTAAATCTTTGGCATTATTATCTCCTGCAAAAAATATCATGTTTTCTCTGTCCTCATTTTGAGCTGTGTTAACATTCATTTTAATTCAAAATCTCTATTGAGATGATAGATTCAATATCTGAAAAATGTGGTTTATCGTAGCATTTTTGACATAGGATAAATATTGATTCTGGTCTATGAGGTAAACCCGTATCATATCTCACTCTGTACTTATGATGATCAGTGTGTATGCATTCTTTAGGCGTAATTATCTGCATTAGTTTTCTCCTTTATTGTTTCTGCCATTTGTTCTGAACTTGCTTGCGTGTAAAATTCTACATTATTTCCATCAAAGTTCATTCCAATTACTTTACCGCCTCTAGGATCTTTTTCTAATTTTTTCATAAACTCTTGAAAATCATATGCACGATAAAACCATCCTTTCCTAAATGGTACATTTTCAGAATTAAGAATCCAAAATTCTTTAGTCATTTCTCATCAGTTGTTCCTTTTTTGATATGGTTGCATTTCTAGGATCAAATAACATTAGAGAATCACAATCCCAAGTATTGAAAATAGTGTGAAAATGCAAGTCAGATGAATTCTCATAATAAATGCCATCACAGGTATCTAGTGCTTTGCTCCATACTGAACGTGCAGTTACAAGATTGCCTTTGTGTAATTGTTCTATTTGATATTGTGAAATATTTATTAAATCACTTAATGGGGTAGAAAAAGAATATTCTGGAAAAAGATTATGATGTTTTAGTTCAGGGATTAGAAACAAAAAAAGTTCATCAGCATCACTCACTGTAGATATTCTAATAAACAAAAGATTTGGCTTTAGATATACATCACATATTGTTGATTCTTTTACATCTCTAAATTCCTCTACAGTACACCATCTCTCCCAGTCGCCATTAATTGATATCCAGAATCCAGGAGGCTTGTAGAGTAATGCATCATTTCCCATATCTGTTAATTTAATGCCATTTTTTATCATGCCATTATATCCCTCATGTGAAGTTAGATGAGTAAGATTTTCAGTAATGTAATGACTGTTAATGTAATTCAAACTTGTCTCCTGTCTTTGCGATTAAACTTTCGTCCAATCAAACTCATTTGAAACTCACCAATCATCTCATCAAGTAACTGAGTATCTTCTTCTTCAGTTCCCAATAGGGTAAAACCTGAATCAGTCAATACCTGATCAATTTTAATGCGAAGATCTAGAGAATCAATAGATTGGTTTTCTGCACAAAACTGACCAATTAATCCACAAATCAGATAGTTTCTCTCCATTCCCTGAATCGCTCTCTTATCTCATAGTACAGTATCTTTGGATTAAACAAAGAACAACCAAAACAAAAAAAATTATCTTTAAAATATTTTGAATAGATTGTCAAATGAGTGAATGAGGATGCACCTTCAAATTGTATTTTAATTTTCAATATCTAAATACCTCTGATTTTTTCTTTTTCTTTTTCTTGAGTTGATTACGCTGATTACTTTTGCATTCTTCAGGAGTGTGTCTTGAGGCTCTAACTGATTCGCCACACTTTGAGCATTTGATAAAAGTATGTAATTCAACCACTACACTCTCACCGCAGTATCATTATTCTCAACAAATGTCACTGGAGGACAAACCTTATCGTGGTTTGATTTCAGATAAGCCAAAAACAAGCTAGAGTTTTGTATTTTTGTAACTTTTGGTTTGTCCTCTTTTGTTTTTTTCTTTTCTCTTTTAGCAGCCCATTTTGCAGTATATTCAAAGAGATACTTTCCCCACAACTGAAATGATGCTACTGAATACTGAAAAATAGCCATCCAATATTCTCCATTAAGCAAATGGATTGTACCCCAAACTGCAAAAACACCAATAAGAACTATTTTTATTATTTTCATATTTCTTTGGGATTTTTTAATATCAAATGGTTTTTTCTTTCTTTGAGGAATTAGATTCTTGAGTACTGCAAATGGAAAAAATATAACTGACATTACAACAGCCCTACAATAGGGACAAAAGTTAATTCTCTTGGGAGTAAATGTATAGAATTCATCGGTCTCATGCATAACTGAGAAAAAACTTTTGTGAATTTTTTCTAGGTTCTCATCATCATTTGTGTTTTCCTTACGAGCTTTATTCTCAATTTCGTGTAATTTTTTTATCATTTTGTTATGATTAAAATGCTTTTCAAAAAAGAACAAGTTGCCAAAAACATACATCACAAGCTTGTAATGCCATGAATTTATTTTAAAAACAAACAATTTACTTTTTTTAATAATAAATTGCTTTTAATTGGAACTTCAATAATTCTTGAATGCCGTATATAGACAGACTTAAACAAAGTGTTATTTAAAAAATAATAATTTCTTTAATGATTGCAGTATTTTTTTTATCTTCAACATTATGGCAACAAATACACCAGTCAATGAATGCAAAATAATATCTTCTATTCTAAATTCCATGTTCTGTAAGTCATTAATGATGTATTCCCAAAAATCATCCAATACTATATTATAAAACTAATTTTTAAAAATATATTTACAGTTAAATTATCTACCAACTATTGCAGTATTTGCGTTTTTCATGGCACAGATAAGATAAATGGCTTTATTCCATAGTATTTTACATCTCTTTTCTTTCTAGTAGGATGCTTTTTTATTGTTATTGTTATCAAGTCAATCTCTTCTAGTTTTATCAGATAATGTGTAAGAAGAGGTAATTTAATGGAGAGTTTTTTTGAAATAGTTGTCATCATGAGGGATTTTTTTGAGAGTAGCCGTATTATAGCATAGCTCTTGTCAATTGCTAATAATTTTCCCAGTTTTTTTGTTTTTTTTAAATTTGTTCCAAATACAACTCTACCATCTTTTTTTATCATAAAAAATTTACAATTCAATTAGATATTAGAGTACATTCAATGATTATTGAAAGAGGTAGTTTATTTATCAGCAAGTATTTTGCCTGTACCATTGCAATCACCGCATGATTTATCATTACAACCTGAGCCTTTTCTCATATCACAGGACAAAATTACTCCATTTCCATTACAAGCATTACACTTCATAAATTATTTTGGCATCTTTATTTAAAAATATTACATGATTTTCTAAAACAAAATATCTTTAAACACATAATTAATTCCAAAGTTACAAGCCTCGATGAAGTATTAGATGGAGGATTCTCTGTCTAGCTAGACTAGGTATGGAGAGGTTGGATTTTAAAGATTAAACTGATTATTATCAAGCCAAGTCATAAAGTCCTCTGGTGAATATGATTTTACATAAAGTTTTTCCAACTGCTTTCTGTTTGCCTCCAGGTCATCAACGTATATCGTATCCTCATAAGAGATTCCATAAACAGCACCTGCCAATGCAACGTTTGCCCATCTGTATTCATTATTGCCATATTTTTTAAACCAATGTTTTTTGTTTGCATATTTCTTTGGTAAAAATGGACTAGGAGATACTATGACAACTATGTTATTTTTCTCCAGCTCAATTAGTTTCTCAGTAGGTATTATTCCCTTCACATATTGACCCTCATCTTTCATCTCTTCAGTCAGTAAAGTACCATCTACATCAAATGCAAATAATTTTTTCTTATGGTATTTACTTTTCAAGGACTTCTCTTTTTATTGTATCAATTAATACTCTAGGGCTTGACCAACCTACACTGGTAATGTTTAGTATTTGATCTAGTTTTTCTAGTTTTTTTTCAAGGATTTCATTTAATTTCTCATTTTTTGCAAGCTGTTCAATCATGTCATTTCTAGAATTATTAATTTGCTCAAAACTAATCTCCATCATTTTTAGTTTTAATTCTAATTTGTCTTTATTCACTTTTTTATAAAAACACTACTTTTACTATAGTATTAGGTTCAATTATTACTAAACGTTAATCTTAAAAATTACTTCAAGTGTATTTAATCATATCACTTAAAAAAATAAACCTTCCAAACTTGGGACAAATTAAGCCAATTGAATTTGAGAAACGTATTATCATAGCACTTGATTCCAAATGGCTTCAGTTATTAGAAGATGAAGGAAAATTTCTAGTCAGCATAAAAAATAATAAATTGATACTAACTGCAAAATTAAATTCCCAAAAAATACAATCCCATAAAAAAAATGTTAGTGCATAAGCTCCACCCACATTACTCATAATTAATCAAAATTACATGATAGCATTTCTTACATTTCAACTGGAACCCAACAATTCAATTTAGGAACAAAGGTCTTACCATATATCCTCTCAATATTTCCTCTAGTTGGATTACATAGTGTATCTTTGTATTGAGGATATAAACAAGAACCACATCTAAATTGAATTTTCATTTTTTTACAATACTCTTTAGATAATCTATCAGGATTAGATATACACATTCTACCACATTTCTCACATGTAGTCAAATATTCAGGTTTTATCTTCGGTTGTAGCCATTCACTAAATTCACGATAGAAATGAATGTACCAGGATTTGTATTCAATAAAACTCATTTTCTATCTACCAGACTTTGTTTCTTTATGTTTTTCACAATGCGTAAAAACTACGTTATACCCAGAATTAGTAAATGCGTTTGCAATTTTTAGAGAATCAAACAATTCACATTTAATACAAATTGAAATTACTTGCTTTTTACAACCACATGATGGTCCATAATTAATATCCATATCTCTCAGGCATATCTCTTAAATTTAAAAATTTTTTTCAGATTTCACCTTTAATTTAAAATGGCAGTTTTAAAGATTCTGCCAGATCTAAATTTCCTTATAGGACTAGTTATCTATTTCAAGGAGTAACTAGCAATTAACCTACCCACCTTTAATTTAAAAAAGTAGCTATATGATGCCAAGACACAGGTGAGAGAAACTCAGAGTTAATTTAATTATTTAAGGTTTTTAATTTTTCTAGATTTACGACATTTGTGACATTCACGACTGCCGTCTGGATGATGATATACATTATCGTTAACAAGTTTATGGCCATAATTGCACTCTGTTTTTCTTGCATTAATTGCTCCAAATCCATTTCCTCTAAGAATATTTTCTTTGTTTGTTACTTCTTCTAGATGATTAGGATTGATACAAGGTCTATTTCTGCACAAGTGATCCAAAACCAATCCAGGGGTTAATGGTTTCCCTCCAATTAACAAATAAGATATTCTATGTACACTCCACGTTTTATTCTTGTAACCGATAGTACCATATCCTCTTTCATTAACAGTCCCTGTCCATATCCAACAATTACCCTCTCTTTTGATATTACTTAACAGTCTTGTTATTGCAAACATATCGTAATGTGGATCATCAATACTAATAGATACCTTTGGCCATACCAATAGGTAAAATGACGGTATCTGAATTTAGGTATTTGTCTATAGGTGTCTAAATTTAAAATTTAACTATATGGTACAATTATTTCGTCAGCAATCAGAAAAAGGATTACAATTGTTTTGTTTTCATGTTAGTGTTTCATCTCCGATTAGTTTCTCCTTTAATATCCACTGGAATTTTGGTCGGTATTTTTTCATGTCTTTAAGAATTGACTAGCACGGTCTATTTTCATATGCTTCTTGTGCAATTTCAACATTGTCTGAAGTAATTCTAAAATTAATTGTATCTTGTGTTTGGGAGGTCCAATAAGCAAAAAGTGTTCTACCTTCTTCTGCGGCATCAAGATAAATTTCTAATCCAACACAATCTGCATTAATAAGATATTTCTCTTCATTTTTAGATTCTGTAATAAAATCAATAGCCACATAAATAATACTCATAACAAACATACCATACAAAAAATAATACAAGTTACTCTTTAACATAGTCTATCTGAATTGAGATACATTAGTTAATTCTGGTTTTTTAATATTATGTCCTTCACCAAAACATTGGATATGATATAGATCACCATATGTCTCAATTACTATCTCACCAATTTCATCAAATTCTTTTACACAATCACCCATTGAACAAAAACATCCACAATCAATATCGTGTGCAGTTATTTTAGAATAAATTCCATCATAGTTCATTAAATCTGCTACAACAGAAGCTGGAGTATCTTTAGTCACCATCGTTTTAGGAACTCCTTGATGTTTCTTAATTTTTGGTATTTGGAATAGTCCTTGTTTAATTCTTCCTTAACTTTGACGAATCGTTCAAGTTGATTACCAATCTCATCTAGTCTTGTCAATAACATAAAGATACCCAACAATAGTCCTCCAACAAATCCATAAAATATCTCAACGCCCACATATTCCTCAAAAATTGTCTTTATAGCAAATATGCCAAACATGATAACAACCCAGTATATGATAAATTTGGTCTTTATTACTGGCACATAATTTTTGCAGTATGTGTATTTAAAAAAGTAGCTGAATGGTATAATGACATTTAATGAATATTGAATGGAGGCCACTTTGGAAATTCAATTTAATCTCACCTCAGAAATTACATTTTGATTGTGAATTGACTGCATATTACAAAACTTACAAAGCTCGTATTCCTCAGTAGTGCCTAATCCAGCAGCAAAAGTTTTCCTAACTATGTGATTAGGATGTGTACAGCTTCGCAAATCATAGGTCCCCTTAATTTTGAATTCCTAAATGTTGTGTAATTTTATCTAGTTTAGCACAATTTTGTAAAATCTGATTCTTTATTTCAGACACATCACCTTGTAAACTTTTAAGAGAACCATGTGTATTTTGTACTTCGACATCTAATGAATCAAATTTAGTATTTAGATTATCAAATGCTTTACTGATCTCTTCATCCATAATTATTTCACGATTACCAAATTAAAGGTATTAATCAATTTAAGATGGACTACAATAATTATTGAAGGTGTGACTAGGTACCTCTAATTTTAAAAATTAACTATTTGGGGTACCAAAATTATTGAACGTAATTTTATTAATGTAATTTAAGTTCTGTTTATAGCATGGATGACATTAGTTTTGATAACGGTCGTAAAGAACATTCTTTATCTGTATATAGCCCAGTTGTTATTGAAGTTTCAAGTCCAGACGATACTGGCAATTATCTAATTTCAGTACAAACTAGTAATGAAAAACTAAAAGAAGTGTTATGTGACTTGGCTAAAAACAATCCACATAAATTTACAATAACTACTAATTCAGGTCCTGATTCGTTTTTTGGAGAATTAAAAATAATGGATCAGAAAGAATTTTCCAAAGGGGAGATTACAAATTATTCTCTTTCCATAGGAAGAATCACTACCTAGAACATTCATCTGACAATACACAGATAAATTTTAAAAATTAACCATATGTATGGTACCAGATGAAATTTCTATTTAATTCTCATTTTTTTATCACTTACATCAATTCCAATCTTATTCAAATATGTATCAAACAATGAATTATGAACCTCCTGTAATGATTTAATGACCTGTAAGAGATTATCTGAATTTGTTATATTCTGCAAGTCAGCATCATAATATAACCTTCCATCAGTCTCACTCATTAGTACACTCATTTCAAAAATTTTCTTATCCATGATCTTAACGTATGCACCCTTTAATTTAAAAAATTAACTGTATGGTACCACATTTCTAACTTCTGCCTCAATTGAGGCTAATGTTGGAAAAGTTACTTTATGGCACCAGATTAGTCTTTCTTAATATTCTCACATTGATTACATTGTAAACAAGGATCACACTTATCATCAAATTCAACTAGATATACTCCTCCACATTTCTGACAAATTGTGTCTTGTGGCATATGTGCTTTTCTTAAATCCACGTATTGGTAGAATAATAATGAATGAAAACTCTTGATGTTTTTGGAATTTGTATCTTCCATTTAGAACCTATCCACCTTTAATTTAAAAAAGTAACTATATGGTACCAAGAACTATTTCACCTGTATCATCTAATTTGTATTTTCTTCCCAGGCGATCTACAATATGTGGTTGTACTCCAAGTTCTACAAGCCTCTAATCTATGAATTCCCATAAACACTTCCTTTTTGATGTGGTCATATACTATGGGTGGCACTTCATTAAGATAACCAAAATTCTTTATTGATTTTATCAAGGCATTCATATCTTTGGAGGGAATCTTTCTTAATATCTCATTCAATTTTTACACACTTTTTTTAATTTAAGGTACTCTAAGAAATATTGCACATATATAATTAATCCTGACAACATAAAACCTAATCCTGCTGAAAGCAGTAAATCACGTTCACTAGTAGATGGCTCTGTAAAATTAACTCCAATAACAATCAAACTTATTCCAAACAACGTCAAACTAAAATAAATTACAAATGTACTATTCTTTATCTTTAT
>SDBT01014444.1_pt1 | contig 12595 bp, 14 predicted proteins | sample 2277101 | NCBI WGS metagenome assembly SDBT01 (sample SAMN10404973, study PRJNA504765) | marine sediment metagenome | isolation source: marine sediment core GS10_PC15, 103 cmbsf | place: Arctic Ocean: Southern Knipovich Ridge | collected 2010 | reverse complement strand
AAGAAGTGGGCGCAGCAGGATTTGAACCTGCGACTTCCACCGTGTGAAGATGGCACTCTACCACTGAGTTATGCGCCCACCAGAGGCATGAGAGAAGCGAGTGCCGGGCTGCGGCTCAACAAATCGGTGCCGATCAGAGGTGATCTGCGCATCGGCGTTTGCACCGTGCCCGGAGAACTTCACACGAATCTCAGTGGCACTCTCAATGATAGCGATCCTGAGTTGGGCGGGCCACCCATTGGCTTGTCCTGTGCTGAGTCAGGTGGCGTGCGAGTAGGGGCAGGAGCCAAGCCTTCGACCAAATCTGCCAGCCGGGTGCCGGCCAAGCGGGGGCCCGTTGAGCGTCACGGAGTGTCTCGAGGGATTGCAAGACTTCTTCTGCGGTTGCCGGAGGCAAGAGCAGGCCGTCGCCGGAGGCAATGCGCCAATGCCCGAGGCTGAAGACTCGCAGTGCGAGGATCCGTTCTTGATGATTCCAGGGTGGGGTAGGGGTGTTCACGAGTGTCGTCGAGCCGGTCACCATGTCGCGCAGCTCGAGGCCCATGCCAGGAATCGCCCGTTCGAACTCGTAAAGTCCGACGTGAGACCGCAAGAGTGAGTCGAGCACACGACGAGATTGCTCGCGCCGCCCCAGGAAGGAGCTCTGGCCGAGCCAGCGGCCAGCGGGGTAGCCGCCGAGCCAGGGGGCATCCCACAGAAGCCAATCGAGGGCCAGTGTTCCCAGATTGCTGTCGCCGCGAAACGCCGGCGGCAGCGTCGCGAGTATCCAGGTCCTCGTTTCGGGCTCAACCCTTCCCCAGAGCCGTTCGAAGAGCTCCCGACCATAGTTTCCGTTGAGGGTTGTTCCTGCTGCCCAGATGGGATTGGCGTGCATGACGGTGCCCCAGAACACGCGAGCGGCCATGGAATGGGCGGCGCGCAACTCGGCGTTTGCCGAGCGGTGCGAAAGCAGCCCCCAGAGCAGCAGTGCAGCAGAGGCCCGCAGCTCGCCGACCGGGGATCCTCGTTGTCGCCCGCCGAAGGGGCCCGCCCTCGGTCCTTCCTTGAGCTGGACGGCCAGGGGCAAACAGCACTCGTGCAGCTCTCGGCCTCTGCCGCAGGGGCAGGGATGGACCAGGTCTGGATCCGGTTCGCCCATGCGTGTGGAGTTGGCTAGGTCTCGCTGATCATGCCGGGGATGTGGCTCCTTCATGACACTATGAGACGGCCACGGCCGGCGGTTTTCCGCCCGCGAAGATGGTCGGGATCCTGGCAGCAGCGCAGGCCAGCCGAAACGGCCTCGTTGTGATACCTTGCCCTTCAGAAAGGGGGGAGCACATGAGCGAACCTGAAGGTGCCGAGGAGCAATCGACCAATATCCAGATCATCGCCAGCGACGAAGATCTCAAGGGTCGCTACGCGAACCTCATGTCGGTGAGCCACACCGGTGAGGAGTTCGTGCTGGACTTCTTCGCCGTCACGCCATCGAGCGGTGGTATCGCGCGGGGCACGCTGGTGGGCCGGATGATCACCAGCCCGTCCCATTTCAAGCGCATTGTCGGCGCGCTGATGGACAATTTGACCAAGTACGAGACGCAGTTCGGCGATATCGAGGAGCCGCGCGGCGCTCCGCCAGATCCGGGCGACATCGGTTTCGTGCACTAGGACCATGCTCAAGACCTCTGGCCTGCGTGTGGCCACCCGGGCCCTGTCCCCGACGTCCGGGTTCCTGCACTTCACCCACACCCTCAATCCCTACGTCGGCTGCCAGTACGGCTGCCGGTTCTGCTACGTGCGCGGGCTGACCCCACACCGCGTGCGCACGAACCGGACAGGAGAGGATTGGGGGACGTACGTGGAGGCCAAGGTCAACGCCCCCGAGCTGTTGCGCAAGGAGATGCGCAGCCTGCGCCGGCGCGGCAAGCCGGTGAGCATCTTCCTCTCGTCGGCGACGGATCCCTACCAGGGGACCGAGGCGCTCTTCAACATCACCCGCCAGTGCCTCGAGGTCCTGGCCGAGGAGCCGGCCGATGCCATCGTTCTGCAGACCCGCAGCCCGCTGGTGGCTCGTGATATCGAGCTCTTCCAGCGCGTCCCGAACCTGCTGGTATCGATCACCATCGAGACCGACGATGACGACGTCCGCCGCCGCTTCGCCCCCCGCGCCCCGCGTCTCGACAAGCGCCACGCGGCGATTTCCGAGGTGGGGGCCGCCGGCGTGCCGACCCAGGTGGCCGCAGCCCCGATGCTGCCCTGCGAGCCGGAGCGTTTCGTCGACTGGATCCTCGAGACGAACGCCGACCGTTACGTTGTTGACACTTTCACCTCGGGCGAGGGCAGCTACTGCCGGCGCAGTATCGCCTTTGGCGTGCCAGAGCTGCTCGCCGAGGCCGGCTACCCCGAATGGTGGGGTAATGAGAAGGGGCGCGAAGTTCATGCCCTTTTCGTTGAGCGTGTTGGCCCTGAGCGCGTCTTCTGGAGCAGCGATGGGTTTAACGAGCCGACGGCGGGGCAGGGCAAACTAGCAGCTCCCGGTGACGCGGCTGCGAGCGAGCCTGTCGCCTCCGAATCAGCCTCCAACGCCCCCTAGCACCGGCTCCGCAGGTAAACGGCGGGTGGCAGAATGAGCACCCCGGAGATCCGCTTCCCATAGAGGTGGCCGAAGTGATTGAAATCACCGGTTAGCAGGTGTGACGCGCGCGCATTGATCGCTGCCAAGAGAATGGGTCGGTCCTTCTCGACAAGCTCCACGTCATCGGGCAGCGAAGTAAACGCTGGGTAGTCAATGACGCGCACGGAACACATCAGCCTGCCAAGCTCCGCTCGCTGCGGCTCACTCCGGAGGTTTCGAGCTACCTCCTCCACAGCATAGCGTGCCACAACCAACTCGGTGTCGGGGAGATCCCACAGTTGCCGGATTGTTGCTCCGGTGCTGTAAGAGGCCGAGAACAGCACATTGGCGTCGAGACAAATGACATCCAATGCTCACACCCCTTCGGGCTTGTAGTGGGGAATGTCGTCAGGATCGAGGCCCAACTTGTGGACCTCGTCGACTGCGCGGGCATAGTCCTCCGCATCGATGGAGTTGGAAAGCAAGAACTCCGCCTTGCGCTCGTCGGTGTAGATTTCCAGGGGCACGACAGTCGCTGGCCGTAGCAGGATGCCCTCCTCACGCTCCTCCGCAATCAACACGGAGCCTTCTTCGAGTCCGAACCTACGCCTGAGTGCCGCCGGCAGCACGATGGTGCCGCGCTTTCCCATCTTTGCAGTTTCTCGAGCAGACATGGCCGCCGCCTGGTTTCCGTGAAGATGTGTCTGAATATCAGAATATATGATAATCATACTCTCTTTCAGAGACTCGGCCAAGGCCGACGATTCGTTCGCATTACGGTTGACTCTCACCCATTTCTGCTTCACAAGTATCTGACGGCCACGACGCGAACATTGGCTAAACCCGAGGGCTATCCACGATGACCAAGGAAGAGAACGTACGCGAGCGTTGGAACCGAAGGAATTTCCTGGGCGCGGCAGGTACCGGAGCCGCTGTGCTGGTGGGAGGTGGGGCGGCAGGAACGAGCGCGGCGGCCGCGGCAGGAATGCCTTTGGCGGGGCCCGGGAGCTTGGCTGCAGAGGATCTTCTACGAAACGCGGTTGCCCAGGCCCCGCGCACTATCGATTCAACGCCGGCTGCCGGGGCCTGGATCGAGCTCGATCGTGCCGCTTTGGCCGCCAACCTGGCTGCGGTGAAAGAGGCCGCGGGTGGGCGGCCCGTGATGGCTGTGGTGAAGGCGAATGCCTATGGCCACGGTCTGGTGCCAACGGCGCAGACCTTGGTCGAGGCGGGAGCCGATGCGCTCATGGTGGTTACGGTCGATGAGGCCCTGGCCGTGCGCGATGCCGGCATCGCGGTGCCGCTACTGAACTTCGGCCCCTATGACGCGGACGCGGCCGAGGAGTTGGTGCGTCGCGGCATCGAGCAGGCTATCTACACGGAAGAAGCGATCGACGGCATGGCGAGGGCAGCGCAGAGGGCAGGGGAGGCGACCGCCCCCGTCCACGTCATGATCGACACCGGCCTCGGGCGGGTTGGCGTTTCCCACACCCGGGCGCAAGAGATACTCGTGGCCGCCGCAGAGGACCCGCAACTCAGGATTACCGGCACTCTCACGACGCTGACGGAGGATCCGGACTTCGATCGCGAGCAGTTTCTCCGCTTCGAAGCGGCGTGTGGGGAGGCGACCAGCGCCGGGATCGACCTTGGCGTGCGGCACCTCGCCAGCAGCGCGGGTGTTCTCGATTTTCCCGAGGCAGGCCTCGACATGGTGCGCCCCGGCATCATGCTCTACGGGCAGTACCCAAATGAGCGCAGCCGCCGCAACCGGCCCATCGAGTTGATGCCCGTGCTGTCGCTGAAGGCGAAGGTCGCCTACATCAAGACCCTCCAGCGAGGCGAGAGCGTTGGCTACCTGCGCGCCTACACGGCACGGTCAGCCGAAAGGGTTGCGACGCTCCCCATCGGGCACTCGGAGGGATATCCGCCGGCCGCAGTTACGGGCGAAGGTCACGTTTGGATTCACGGCCGCGCGTGCCCGCTGGTGGGCGAAGTCACTTCGAACCATGTCGAGGTGAGGGTGCCGGAAGGCCTCGAGGTGCAAATCGGCGACGTAGCGACGCTGATTACGGCTGCGCCGGGCGGTGAAAGTGATGGCGGCATGGGTGCCCGAGCTGGCGACGGTACTGGCAACCTACCCCCCAACGCCGATGTGCTGGGCGACTGGACCGGTGTGTCGGTCTACGGCCTGCTCATGCGCCTCAACCCGCTCCTGCCTCGCCGCCTGGTCTAAGCCGAGAATCTCAAGGCGTCGCGGTTTGGCTAGTACGGCGGCTGACCAGCGAACTTCCTGCTTGCGGGCTCGTAGGGTCGATCCGGCAGCAGCGGCATGCGAAGGGTCGGCGCGCCCCATAGGCTGTACTCCGGGATCCAAGCGATGATCTCGGGCTCCGCCGGCGCCAGTCGATGACTCACACGAGTGGATTCCGGCGCAGCCAGGATGGGTGCGGCAGGCACAGGCGCGGCGGGGATGGGTGCGGTGGGCAGGAAGATGACCGACTGTTCGTCCTCGTAGGCCACCTCCCAGTCGGGATTTTCACGCAGTCGCTCGCAGGCGGGCCAACCTGCGGCCAGCAGAATGCCATCGGTGCGAAAGCGCTCGAGGAGTACGTCCCCGGCGGGATCTCCGGCGTAGAACGCCCAGTGAGCTGCGGCGATCTCGGGCGGATAGGCCGTTTCGAAGCGACCGTCGAACGAGACCAGCACGCCGGGCGACATGCGGTTGATGACGAACTCCCCCCAGTTGAAGAAGACCAGCAGGTTGCCGCTGAACTCTGCCGCCTTCAGCGTAGCGACAGCCTCGAAGGGGAACTCGATCGGTGAATGGATCCAGAACGGAATATTCGAGAGAGAGGCGATGATGATCGCGATCGCCAGCCCTGCGGCCACCGCGCGCAAGTACTTCGAGGGTGGGGCAGGGGAGGGCCCCGTTCGTCGTAGGCCGCGTGCCGCAACGGGCCAGCGCTCGATGGCCAGATCGCGAAGGCGTGCCAGGCCTGCGCTGATGTGGCCGGCGCTGAAGGCAAAACAGATGATTGCGGCGATACTCACGTGCCTGATGTGCAGGAATGCCTGGGCCGTTGCGGCAATGCATACCAGAGCTTCGGCTGGCCGTCGAGCGCGAGGAGAAGCGAGCCAGCCGACCAGGCAGAGCCCGAACCAGGAGACGAAGATGACCGACATGACGGGCGAGGTGAATACCGGCTGCCACTCGGTGATCATCGGCCGGGGCATGAAGGCGGCGCTGGCGATGAGAAGGGGTAGCCGGATGCCATAGGGGTTCACCAGCAACGCGAGCAGGCTCAGTACCAGGGCCGGCAGAGTCTGTTTGATCCACAGGAGGCGACTGCTGGGTGGGTCGAGAAGCAGGGTGGCCAGCCACCACAGCCCCACGATCGCGAACCCGGCGACGACTGCCCCGTGCAGATTCACCCAGACGGCCGCGAGAGGCGCGAAGATATAAAGGAGCCGTGGCTGGGACCTCGCGCACAGCAATACCGCACACGTGAGCGCGACGAAGAGCGCGGTGAACAGCCCCGCCCGCAGGGTGAGCAGATGCAGGCAGATGGCCGGCAAGGCCACGACGAAAAGAACCCAGCGGCCGAGCCAAGAGACCTCCTGCCGAGCCGCTTCCCGCAGCAGCACCGCCAGGATTCCCAGCTCGAGGGCTATCTTCAGCAGTGTCAGACCCATGCGGCCGGCGATCGAGTAGACCAGATAGAAAATCGGACTGATGCCCCACTCGTGGTTGATCCAGGGATAGTCACCGGCCGTGTAGGAGTAAGGGTCAGTGGTCAACAACCCGAGGCCAGCCGCTAGGCGGCCGCCCGTCACCAACCCTCCGCGTGCTACCCAATCGCGTCCGATGGCCAGCACGCCCCAGAAATCAGGATCGCCCATGGTCAGCGTAAAGCCGAAGAGGATCGGGGCGAACAACAGCAACCTGAGCTCGAGGGCGGGCCTGGGTCGCACGTACCTTTATTCCTAGCGTTGCTGTACCGCGAGTCGATCGCCACCTGGCGTCAGCCGGAGGCGCCGGTGATTCCCGTCCCACCAGCGGATCCAGGCGCTACGGGTATCGAAGCTCTGGCCGGTGAGACGAGAGAGTAGCTCGATCACCGAATCGTGATCGGTTCCCTGCAACTCGGGGCTGAGAAATCCATCAAAAATCAAGCTCCGCACGGCGCGCAGATAGCCGGAACGCTTGGCCTCGATGTCTTCGAGCTCCTCGGCTCTGATCCGGAAGTTGTAGAGCTGTGGCGGCATCAGGAGGGTACCGCGGATAAAGTCACCGGCCGGCTGTACTCGGCTCAGCCAGCCCCGTCCCTCGTAGAACCAGTACTCTTCGGAGCTCAGCATCAAGACGTCGTCGAGCAGCGGCGTGCCCGCCCGCCTGGCCTCCGTGTCGACAGCTAGCCGCCCGTGATCCTCGGACCACCCGATGAAATCTTCGTTCGTGTTCCACCAGCTCACCCACTCGTCGACGCTGCGGAACCGTTGCCCGGTAATCTCGGCGAGTTGATCCCGGGCCATCGATGAGTAGCTTTCCTCGCGGTTGGACCCCGACTCGTCCGTTACCCACTTCAACAGCTCCTCCACCGCGAGTCGGTAGCCACGCGTCTTGGAGCTGGGGTCATCGAGTCGGATGCGCAGGACGCGGAAGCAGATGTTGGGGTCGATGACAACGCGTCCGATACGCTCGCTGCCCAGGTCGGTGATCTCGGTCACCCCGAAGTACGCATCCCAGAACCAATACTGCGTGGCGTCGAGAACACGGATGTCGATGCACTCGTCGATAACCATGTCCGGCTGGCGCTGCCGGGTGCGGCGCTGTCGGGCTTCGGCGGAAGGCACAGGGGCCGCGGTAGCGATCGATGTCAGAAGAATGAGCGCGGTGAGGTGCAGGATTCGGCCTGTCAGCGGCGCCGGATGTCCCGATTCGGGTCCATCGGGCCTGCCAGAACCGGCATCATCTGCAGCGTCTGCATGACGCGGTAGGTCACGGGATTGAGGCCCCAGAGCTTCGTGCTCTCGTCGACATCTTCGAACCACATCAACGCGGCCAGCTCTTCGGCCCTGCGACGTTGCGTGCCGGCCTCGTTCTTGTCGTCTGTGGATGCGAGGAAGCGTTCGGCTTCCCTGACCCTTCGCCGCCACGGTGCGGTCCACGTGCGGTACGTCGCGGAGCTGCCGGCAACATAGAAGATATCTCGCAGCGACCAACCTTTGCTCGCCTCAGCGAACTCGACATCGGCGAGAGTACCGTCCTGGAAGGCCACCAAGGCACTGGCGCCATCTTGGCTCGCCACGATCGTGCGGACACTGACGCTCTCGTAATCGAGGCTCATGTCACGCAGGATGATGAATACGTCCTGCGTGCTCGGCAGCACCGGCTCGATCAAACCCTGATTACCGGCGGCCGCGCCAGCCGGACCAGCGGCTGCCTGAGCGTCTTGCTGGTCCGGCGCTTGCACCGCTGGCTCCTGCCCCAAGGCGGGGGCAGAAACGCCCATGCAGCCAACCAGCAGCAGGGCACCGAAAACTCTTGTCGTCACGCGAGTCATTGGATTCAGGAGATTGTGTATTGCCTCAGTCACAAGGTACTCGTTCAAGGTACCACACCGGGTATCCGGCAGTCTCGGCGGCACAAAGCGCAGTGTCGGCGGGCTACTCCCAGATTCCCAGCAGCATTTTCACGTCCTCGGATGCCATCTTGGTGGGATCCCAGAGCGGTGTCCAAACGAGCTGTACATCGACGTCCTCGACCTCTTCGAGATCGAGACACTGAGTATGAACCGCGCCCATGATCTGGGGGCCGATCGGACATGCTGGCGAGGTGAGAGTCATCTTCACGACGACACTCTTGTTCGCCTCGTCGAGCTCGACGTCATAGATGAGGCCCAGGTCGACTATGGAAAAGTCCAGCTCCGGGTCCTTTACCGGCCTGATCGCCTCCATCACTTCTTCTCGAGTCGGCATTGCCATAACAGGTGCTCCTAAGCAGGTTCCTCAGTCTTCTGTTGCACTTTGTGGGCGCGAATCTCGATGTCTCTGTCTTCGTCCACCATGCCGATCGCGCCCGGACAGTATTGCGCCAATGCTTGCTCGAGAGTCATCCAAGCGAGCAAGGCGCATTTGATCCTGACGGGAAACTGCCGCACGCCTTCGAGAGCCTCGAGGTCCCCGAAGTCTATCCCTTCGGGCCAGTCGCCGCCCTTGAGGACCCGCTGGAAGGCGGCCTTCAGCTCCAATGCTTCCTCCATGGTCAGGCCCTCGATCTGTTTTGCCAGCATCGAAGCCGAGGCCACAGAGATCGAGCAGCCCTCCGGCTCGATGTGCAGCTTCTTGATGCGACCGTCCTCGATCTCGATCTGCATCCGCAGGTCATCGCCGCACAGGGGGTTGTGCCCTTCCACCTCGATGGTCGGATTCTCCAAAGAGTCACCGCCGCAAGGGTTGCGGTAGTGGTCGAGGATGACCTCACGGTAGAGATCATCGAGGCCGGACATCGTGGGGTTCATGCTCTTTCCTCGCAATCCTGAGCTCGGTTCCTCGACTCAGGACATAAAGAACCTCAGGTCGTGGGGAGATCGAAAACTTTCCGGGCCTCGTACAAGGCTTCTACGAGGGAGTCGACATCCTCTTTGTCATTGTAAAGGTAAAAAGACGCCCGCGCTGATGCCACCAATCCGAGCCTGCGCATGAGCGGTTTGGCGCAATGATGGCCCGCGCGAATCGCCACGCCATGGCGATCTACGACAGTGCCCAGGTCGTGCGGATGGATGTCCGTGTCGTTGAAGGACACCAGACCACACCGATCCTCGGGATTGCCGGGGCCATAGATGGTAAGAAACGGCAGCTCCCGCAGTCGCTCCAGCGCGTAGGAGATGATGGCCCGTTCGTGCGCCCGGACGTTGTCCATTCCCAGCGAGCTCAGGTAGTCGAGCGCCGCACCCATGCCAATGACATCGGCGATGCTCGGTGTGCCGGCCTCGAACTTGTGCGGGACCGCGGCCCACGTGCTGCGCTCGAAGCTGACATCGCGGATCATTTCGCCGCCTCCCAGGAACGGATCCATTTCCTCCAGAAGGTCACGCCTTGCCCACAACACCCCGACGCCCGTCGGTCCCAGCGCCTTGTGCGGGGAGCAGGCGAAGAAATCCGCCCCCATGGCTTCGACGTCGACGGTGTCGTGCGGCATTCCCTGGGCGCCATCAACGAGGACCAGGGCGCCATGTGCGTGTGCGGCATCGGCAATCTGGCGCACAGGGTTGATGGTGCCGAGGGCGTTGGAGACGTGGGTAAAAGCCACCAGCCGGGTCTTGTCATTGAGCAGCTTTTCGAGCTGATCGAGGCGCAGGTAGCCGTCGTCGGTAATATCCAGAACGCGGATCTTGCAGCCGACGTCCTTGGCCAGGAGCTGCCAGGGAACGATGTTGCTGTGGTGCTCCATGGCGGTCAGTACGATCTCGTCGTTGGGGAACAAATGCCTGCGCCCCCAGGAGTGGGCGACGAGGTTGATCGACTCGGTCGTGTTGCGGGTGAAGATAATGCTCTTGGGGTCGTCGCCATTGATGAACCTGGCGATCTTCTTTCTGGCGTCTTCGTAGGCAGCGGTGGCCTCTGCGGCCAAGGTGTGGACGCCGCGATGGACGTTGGAGTTGTAGCCACTGTAGTAATCGGAGATCGCGTCGATGACGCTTTGTGGCTTCTGGCTCGTGGCTGCATTGTCGAGATAGACAAGCTGCCGCCCGTAGATCTGGCGCTGGAGAACGGGGAAGTCCTCCTTGATCCGGCTCACATCGAGACCAGCCTCCTTGGCTGTCGCCTCGATCTCCTCGTGGATGCTCACGGAGCCTGCAACGACAGGCTCAGTGGAAGTCGCGTTCAGCATCTGGTCCTCACTGTCATTGTCGTCAGACACAGGACCTCCGATCCTGCTATCCGCTTACCAGCTGCCGTCCTCGATGACCGCCGCGCCCCCGAGCCTCTCGGGCAAGGCCAGCACGATCATGCCGGCCTCCTCCTTCACCGGGAAGGACTCGATGGGTGACACCGCGGGCATCGTAAGGGCCTCTCCCGTGCGCACGTCGAACTTGGCGCCGTGACGGGGACAGACGATGCAATAGCCGTCTACCGTTCCATCACCGAGCGGGCCATCGTCGTGGGAGCAGACGTTCTGGACGGCATGAAGCTGCCCATTCGCTCGCGCAATGGCGATGCGCTCTCCCTCCACCTCATAGGTTCGTACCTCGCCGTCGGCAATCTCGTCAGCCACAGCGACCTCGACCCACCTGCCTGCTTCTGTCGTTGTTTCCGTCATCGTTCGTACCGTTATTGGGGGCCGCCGCTATACCGGTTGTAGCTTATGCAGCTTGGCCCGCACGTAGCTCCAGAGGCGCTCGTTGAGCGCCGCATCATCAATGCGATCGAGCGCAGGGGCAAAGAACCCCTCGACGATCGCGCGCTGTGCTGCGCGGGGTGACAACCCGCGTGTCATCAAATAGAAGACCTGCTCTTCATCGATCCGTCCGATGGTGGCGCCGTGCGTGCAGCGCACGTTCTCGTTGAGAATCTCGAGCTCGGGAATCGACTCGGCGCGGCAATCGCTGTCGAGCAGTAGATTACGGTTCTCCTGGTAGGCCTCGCTGTTGGCGGCATCGAGCTCGATGCGGATCAGCCCGGTGTAGGCCGACCTGGCGTGGTCCTCCAGAACCACCTTGAAATCGAGGTCCGAGAATGTGTTGGCGTGCACGTGCATGTGCTCGGTGTGGTTGTCGAAATGCTGATTGCTGTCGCCGAACAAGACACCGATCATCTCGGAGTAGGCGTTGCTGCCGCGCAACTCCGCGGCGATGTCGGCCTTGTTGTAGAGGCCACCGAGCCCCACGTTGACACCCACGATGGAGCCGTCCCGCTGCACATGCGCGCGCTGCGTGTGGTGCGACCGCGTGCGCATGCCCCAATTCTGCAGGTTGACGTACTGCAGACGAGCGTTCTGGCCGACGTGTGCCTCGACCACCGAATGGGCGACCACCCGAGGCGAGGCTCCATTGACGGCCGCGTTCGGTGAGCTCGTGAACTCATCGATGAACGTCGCAGTCGCGCCTTCCTCGAGAACGATCAGGGTGCGAGGGAAGACAGCCGAAAGATCCTTGCTGCTGCGGAAGACAGCGTGCACGGGCACCTCGAGCTCAACACCGGCGGGCACGTACAGAAAGATTCCACCGACGAACAACGCCGCGTTCAGGCCGGCGAATTTGCCCTGCTCGAAGGGCACCATCGTGCCGAGGTATTTCTCGACCAGATCGGCGTGGTCGCGAACCGCGGAGGACAGGCCGCTGACGATCACGCCCGCGTCCCGCCACTTCGGGTCGATGCCCAAGGTCACGGCATCAGCATCGTCCTGCACCAGCACGCCGGCGAGCTCCTCGCCGCTCTCCTCGCGAAAGCTTGCCAGCAAGGACGCGGCGGCGGCGCCGCTGCCCCCACTTCCACCGAAGACCTCGGCGTTGGCCGGCACCAAGGGCGCAACCTTGTCAGTGAGAAACTTCTCGGGCTCGGTGTAGCGCCACAGGTGGGTAACGCGGTCGGGCATGGGCTGCGCCTCGAAGGACTTCCATGCATTCAGCCGCCACTTCTCGAGCCATTCGGGCTCTCCCGCTGTCTTGGCGATGGCGCGGGCCGCGTCGGGTCCGCTCATTAAGGTGCTCATTGGTCTCGTCACTCTTTTCTTCGATCAAGTTTCCGAGGCGGGACGCACGGGAGCAGCCGGCTAGTTCGTGCTGACCGGCGTGCTCTCGGTGCTCCGCTCCAGGCCATCCGTGCGCCCCGCTCCTCGGAATGTCATTTCTGTTACCCGACAGAACCTTCCATTTCTAGCTGGATCAGGCGGTTGAGCTCGACGGCGTACTCCATCGGTAGCTCCTTGACGAACGGCTCAATGAAGCCGTTCACCACCATGACGAGCGCCTCTTCCTCGCTGAGCCCACGGCTCATCAGGTA
>SDBT01014443.1_pt1 | contig 12595 bp, 10 predicted proteins | sample 2277101 | NCBI WGS metagenome assembly SDBT01 (sample SAMN10404973, study PRJNA504765) | marine sediment metagenome | isolation source: marine sediment core GS10_PC15, 103 cmbsf | place: Arctic Ocean: Southern Knipovich Ridge | collected 2010 | reverse complement strand
ACCTAACTGGATGGCAAATCGCTCGCCCAGGTCGAGTGAGGGTGGTTTTAGGAATTGATATATCAGGACTTTGTTATTTTGCCCAGCCGCGCGTAGTGCGAGCCCGAAGGCCGCGGTTGTTTTGCCTTTGCCGTCACCTGTATAAATCTGTACCAGACCCTTTTCGAGCATGGCAATATATTAAGAGGAAAGGGCGGGAATGAGAAATCAAAAATTGTCTATACTGATCCCAATTGAATTTTCCCGTTTATCCGCGGGTAAGTAACGTAGAAACAAGCATTTACGGTTTTATTCGCGGACATTTACTACCCTTAAGGGTATAAAACGGCGATTTGTCACCATTAGTGGCCGATTTTTGTGTGGATTCGGCCTGTTCACAAGGGGTCGGATTGCAGTTTTCTCTTTTGGTCTATATTGTTACGAATTTTAATTTTTCGTTGGCTTCTTCTTCGGTTTCAGCTTGTTCGCCGGGTTTAAAAGGCAAGGCTTCTGCGAACTGGATAGCGATACGCCTCATGAACGGATTTATTTCTTCGACACGGCAGACGTGTCCGGTTCGAGTGAAATTTGTCATATCGAAGGACTCATCCGCACCGAAACGCGGAACGCTAAAGCGTGCGGTAATATTCTGCCCCGTGTAGTGGTGGTCTCCGTCTTTGTAGCAAGTAAAGGCTGCTCCTTTGCTTGAGACATCGACCATCTGGCCCTGGTTTAACAATCCGTCGAAATCCTCCGCAAACCAGATGGGCCAGTGATATCGGAGTCTTTGCTCGGTTCTTCGTTCGTCTTGCTGTTCCATATTCAGTACCTTCTATAAAGTCCATAACTCAAGTTTCGTAGAGCAAATCGGTGTGTTATGGGGGCGACTTAACTATCGATTTCCGGGAATATCATTTGTCCAGCGGCTGAAAATGGGGATTTCGGCTTTTTTGCGCCGAAAACGTCAATTGAGTATTGTTGAATATTTTAGCAGGTTTTTTCTATGAAGTGGTTTGTGTTCCTATAATAAAATCAAGACTCAAGACGCAGGACTCAAGACGCAGGACGTGGGAAAGTAACCATCGCCTGTCCTTCGGACAGACGCTGCCACCCGACGGAACCCGATAAATCGGGACTGCCACTCGACGTGGGACGTGGGGGACAAAGGATTTCGGCTGAGGCTGTTTTATTGTTTTTTGGGAATTAGCGGCAAAAGTGTTTTGCGGTTAGACTAATGCAGGTGGTTGAGTTGTATTATATATGACGAGCGTTCGTTATCGAGTAATTTTGAGAGACCGTTGATGATCGAAGATAAGCTTCTTGTATGGAAATTGAGGCTCGGCAGTAGCGATGCCCTGCGACGGATCTATCAAAAGTACAAAGCCAATCTACTGCGGTTGGCAGTTGCTCTTTCAAATGATGTTAATGCTGCTGAGGATGCTGTTCACGAGGTTTTTCTAAATGTCGCACAATCGCCTCATAAGCTGCGAGTCGATGGAAATCTAAAGGGGTATCTGGCCACCTGCGTAGCCAATCGTGTTCGCAACGTAAACAAAGCAGGGCGGTTGCGTACAGCATCGAAGCTCGATGAGGCTGAGTCTGTTGTCTGTCATTTAGCCAGACCTGGGCAATGGATCATCGAAAATGAACAGACCCATGCGGTCAACAGTGCCCTTGCCGAGTTGCCTCCAGAGCAGCGCGAAGTCGTGGTTCTGCACTTGCAAGGCCAGATGAAGTTCAGGGCCATTGCGCAATTACAGGCTGTATCAATCAATACGGTCCAGAGCCGATACCGTTATGGACTGGATAAATTACGGTCACTTTTGATTGAGGAGACCGAATTATGAAACCTTCAAATAAAATTGAGAAACTAATCAAGGATGTCAATATCCAAACAAACACAAAAACGGATGAAGCGGTCCTCGATGACGTTCTGAACGCATTTGTGAAATCAAAGAAAATACATTCGGCTGAGGATCAGCCTAAGATACGGAGAATAATTAGGGATGAGCTTAAGATATGGAGAATAATCATGAAAAGCAGAATAACAAAACTCGCTGTGGCTGCGGTGATAGTGGTGGCTGTAATAATTGCTATGCAACCATATGGAGTATCAATCGAGAGTGTAGCCTGGGGTGAGTTGATTAAGAGCGTTGAACAGTCGCATGAAGAGTATATGAAAGAGCTTCAATTGGCGACGGAAGAAAAGGACGGCGAAAAGATCGAATTTTACGCGGACCTGTTAAGCGAATTCTGGCAGAAGTTAGGTTGGCTGGCCAGAGGAGAATTAGATCAGGAATATAAAATGCGAATGTCGGCTCTAATCGAAGAAGAAAAATCCAATTACGATGATCGCGAGGAAAGTGACCAGATAAGTATGCGGATATTTCTGGAAAATGCGGATCGGTTTAGTGACTGGCTGGGAAATATCGAGGATGTTGCGTGGATTAACGAGACTGTCCATGTCTGTAAGCAGTTGGAAGAATATGCCGAAGAAATCCGTGACGCAGGCAGGCACCCAGAACTTGACTTATCTTATGCCCAACATTGCCTTCCAAGCTTTGTTATATATTGCAAATGGTTCGATCAATTGCCTTGGTACAACAGTGGCCAAGAAATGATGCCGGCTGCACTTCTGGCAGGAATCGAACGTGACCTTCGAATAGCCCGCCGGGAAATGGAGACTCGTCAAATAAGAGGAGTAACCAGGTTTGTAAAGCGCTGTGTGCAACAAGCCCAGAAGAATGGCCTGGATTTGGATAAAAAGACTGCATCAGACAGGACGAGAAAGCAGCGAGATGCATGCAGGCAATTAAATCGAAGGATTGACGAACTTTATGCCTTGATAACATACGCCGAAATTGCGAATCAGGATTATCTCGAGAAAATGATCAAGCTGAATCAGTATAAACCTGGTCAAAGGCATGACCATGTACTGACTGAAGAGTTTGGTAGCAGAGGGGCTTTTTCGGATTACTATATCGAGCAAATTGACCAGGGATTGGAGTTGTGCGAAGAGTTATTGACAGAATTTAAGCCGGTGCAATAATCTTCCTTTGCGTTTGTGGATTTGAAATCAATAGGCCGGACTTGCTTTTTTGCTCGGTCTTTTTTTGCGCTGAACGTAGTAAAAAGGAAGAATTTTAGGTTGGCGAGTCAAATCCTGCGGGAAATATAATCCTTTTTAAATTAAAATTACCTACTAAGCCGTCATATTAAGGGTTGAACGTTCGATCCGGCCCAACGTTGGAGAAAGTTATACAGAAAACTATTGGACTACTCCGGCTTAGAAAGTATGATGACCAGGAACTGGCTTGGCTAAGTAGCTACGCAAAAACACTCAATGCTATATGGGAAATTCAAGTCCGGAAAAGGTTGGATGAAGCCTCTAACAAGGACGATATTTGTTGTGTCGATAGCTATTCTGGTAGGATCCCTTTCCTTTTGGATGGCACTGCCGAGTTCGGTCTGGGCAGTTGGGGCAAAAGAATCGCTCTGTGTGCTGGATCTTCAGGCAGACGGTTCACAAGTATCTGCGAATTTCACAACATCTGAGGCGCTTGAGCAATTCTTTGTATTGGCACGTCCTGAGAAAAGGGGCGAGCGTTTATCTCTGACTATTACGGGAGAAAAGAGTTTATTATGCAGCTTTTCGGCCATCACGAAGCCCATGAGATTTTCGTTTTCACCAGGCGAAATTCCCTCGGGGACTTACAAAGCGGTATTGAAGCAAGAGACTGGCAGTCAAGGGGGACGAGCGGTTATCGCGGGGAGGCAGATTGGAGTGACAGGATGGCAGATCTGGTCACGGGCCTTCGTAGGTCTCTTGGCTGTTTCGGGTGTGTGGGCGGGGATGGCACGCAAGTCCAGGAACCGGCGTCGGCGCGCGACGAGTCTTTTTATGTTTCATCATCTGCTGCTGGTATTTGTACTCATTTTTCTATATCTTCTCTTCCACGAAGGGGGACATGCCCTGGCGGCAGGTCTCTTTGGGGGGTGCGATTGGACGCGGAGCGACTTTTGGGGCATTCATGGGACTCCGCGCGCAGGTCTTGCGGCAGGCGTTTCGATTGAGCCGTGGCAGAGGGCGATTTTTAGTTTTGCCGGGCCCATGTTGCCAACCTTAATAGGCTGGGCGCTTTTTCTGCTATGGCGTTCACGCATAGGCAAACGAATGCGAAGCGGGTATCTGATGGTGAACATGTACTTAACCGCTATTGTGTGTATGTCTGTTTTACCCTTTGTGGCGATAGTGGGGTGTCTTCTAGGACTCTTTAGTGATGGGGACTGGCGAGGCTTCATCGAGAATGTCCCGGGGCCGTTATGGTTGGTCAAGGCCCTGATTTGGGGTGTTTTGCTCGTGAATGGATTTATTCTGTGGCGCGTTGGGCCTGAACTGTGGAGGGCATGGAAGGCGAAGAAGGACGAATTTGAAGCTATGCTTCGACACTCAACGAGTAAGACGTGATCCTAATAATTTATAGTGTGTGGTCATTAATTGTCTGACTATGAATCACACATTTTGAAAAGTCGGGCTGGTTTAGCTCGGTCTTTTTTCTGCGCTGATCGAAGTCAAAAATAATTTTTGGGCCTGTAAAGTCAAATCCTGCGGGAAATATAATCCATTTTAAATTAAAATTACCTGCTGAACCGTCATATTAAGGGTTGAACGTTCGATCCGGACCAACGTTGGAGTAAAGTATTGATGTCAGAAGATCAGCTTCTAATGAAACGCTTGCGAGATGGTGACCCAGATGCGCTACGCCGAGTGTACGAGAAATACATGGATGATCTGTTGGCAGTGGCGGCGTCCCTTCTGACTGATGTTCATGCGGCTCAAGATTGCCTTCACGACGTTTTTGTCGGCTTTGCAGGTTCAGCCGGTTCTTTGAAAATTCGCCATAACCTAAAAGGCTACCTGCTAACGTGTGTGGTCAACCGGGCAAGGGATAAACTGCTAAAGAAATCGAGACAGAAGGATTGTCAACTTGACCAAGTGGATTGCCCGGTGTCGTCAATAGAGCCTGATTGTCAGTTAATTGGTAGTGAAGAAGTAGCCCGGCTTTTCGAGGCCCTTTCGGAACTGCCATCTGAGCAGCGTGAGGTATTTGTCCTGCACGCTCAAAGTGATATGAAATTCAGAGAGATTGCCGATCTGCTGGGTATTTCAATCGGCACGGCCCAAAGCAGGTATCGTTACGCAATTGAAAATCTGCGTGATATTCTGGGAAAGGAAAACAAAAATGAAACCCGATGATATAGAACGACTGGCAAAGCAAATACGAGTCAAAGCCAGTGCGACCACTCGGGACCGCATCCTCGCCGATGCCCAAGCAGCACTGGCAAAATCAACAACGCCCGGTACCAAAGCCCCAAAACCGGGCCTTTCAATATGGAGAATAATAATGAAAAGTAGAATAACAAAATTAGCCGCTGCGGCGCTGATAATCATAGTTGGCTTGATAAGCCTAAGTCGTTTTGGTGGCTCTATTGATGGTACAAGTATAGCTTTAGCTCAAATGTCAGAAAAGATGAAACAAATGCCCTGGATGCATTGCGTTTCTAACATGAAACGGCCAGGGGAGGAGAATGCGGAGTATTGGTTCTCGTTTGATATGGAAATTGAAGCTCAGAAATATGAGAACGGTAAACTAATCTTTTATGATTATAAAACGCTTTTAGGATATTTTTATACCCCGGATACCAACGAAGTTACTATTTCTCGTATTCCTGAGAACAGGCTGTTTGCCGCAGGGGCTTTCTCGCCCTGGGAATTTCTTGAGACAACGGTTGAATTATTGGCGAAGAATGAGGGTGCTACAATAACGCATGAGACTGATGAGAGTGACAATGTCGAAATATTCAAAGTTCGAGTTCCAAGAGGTACTCCAGAAGGTAGTCTTGGTATTGAGGAATGGATATTTACTGCTGACAGCCTCAGCCATTTGGTTGTATCCTTAAAATGCCAGGGTTATGATCCAAACGGAACTTTTATGGAAGTGGCTGAGATGAGTTTTAATTATCCCGACAATGGACCAATTGATATTTATGAAATTGGTGCCCCTCAAGCCGCTACTGTTATTGACAATCGACCTGATTCTGAGGTGGAAGAGATAATTAGCAATTATCGTGCAGCGCGGAAAAAGGTGATTCCTCGATATATGGCGCTGATTGCCAAGTCGTATTTTGACAAGCACATTGATTCAGAAGTAATTTTCGGTGTGGATATAATCTATACTGATGGTCAATTACAGCGATTTGAAAGATATCTAATCATTAACATGCAAGAATATTTCAACGGATGGTCCAAGTATTCCGCCGAAATGGGGGATGATTTGGAATCATTGCTAAAGTGGTGGACACAAGCTGACCTGAGCCAATGTACGCGCATCGACTTATATGATGGTCAATACTTCTACAAAGGTTATCACGATGGTGAATACTGGCTTAGTAATAATAGGCGCCATTTCCCAAAGGGCTATCCGTGGATTCACCAACTTCCTGATTTGATGCAAACGGAACGTCGTTTCTTCGCCCAAGATCCCGATTTTCCACCAATCACGATAGTTGAAAACAGCTATGCAAAAGAGAATAATCTTATTTGTCTTCAGGTTCTCCGGGAGGGTGAAATCCATGACACTTCGATAACATGGCCTTCGAGAAAGCTCTTTTATCTAAATCCTCAGAAAGACTATCTGATCGAGAGATTCGAAGAGCAGTATACGCGGAATGCATCCTGGCAGAAAGATGAATCATGGCTTAATAATGTTGATGAGGAAATAATTGAGAAATCCGCTGAATCGACGGTAATTCGAGAGGTCATCGACTTCGGTCAAACCGAAACCGGACATTGGTATCCAAGCGTACTAGAAACAAGAATCACCCCTGTTCTGACTGACGGCACAGTTGATACTCGAGATAAAAAGTATTCAGGAAAGCTAAACCGAATTACAGTCTATCTTGATACCGAGTCTGTATTTCCGGATGGTATTTTTGATCCGGAGAATATGCCAGATGCAAATGAATGATTTACTAAGCCAAAAAATCATGGAAGCGGTTTTATAGGCTCGGAGTTTTTGTTGAGGATATTTCTATCTTTTCCGGTTGATTGTCCGGGTGAGTTTTGTGAATTCATTTCCGCGGTGCTGGAAGTTTTGGAATTGGTCGTAGCTTGCGCATGCGGGGCTTAATAAAACGATGTCGCCGTTGGTGGTTAGTTGGAGGGCTTGTTGGACTGCTTTATCTAATGACCCTAAAATTTCAACCTTTATCTTCTCTGAGTTCTCTGTTGGCTCTGTGGCTATTTTTTCAACGCAGTCGGCGATTTTTTGGGCGGTTTGGCCTATCAGGATGACGGCTTTGGTGTTTGTTGATGTTATTTTTTGGGCGAGTTCGTCGAAGGGCAGGTTCTTGTCGTAGCCGCCGGCGATTAGGATTTTGGGCTCATCGAAAGCTTCCAGGGCGGCGATTGTGCTCGGTGGTGTGGTAGAGATTGAATCGTTGTACCATTTGACACCGTTGATCTCGGCAACCAGTTCCAATCGGTGGGGCAGGGGCTTGAAACTGGGCAATGCATTTGTGATCTGCTCATCAGTTATGCCGAAGTGCCTGGCTATGGCTGTTGCAGCGGCGAGGTTTGAAAGATTAGCTCGTCCGGGTAGTGGAAATGCAACTCGAATATCGTCGTTTATGTCGTCGGGTGAGAATTTTATGCAAGCTCTGCCGTTCTGTTCATGATATTTATCAAACCATTCGCAGCCGAGCTTATCTTCTGCGTTGAAGATCGAGAGGGCGGGATCGCTTTCGTTTAGCGGTTGATACTTGAAGAGGTTTTCCTTTGCGTTGCAATATTCTTCAAAGGTTCCATGTCTATCAAGATGGTTAGGAGTGAGGTTTGTTAGTAGGGCGATTTTGGGGGCTTTTTGGATATTTGCCAGGTCCTCGGATTGAAAGCTGGATATTTCCAGGACGATAAGGTCGTTGGGGCCTATTTTTTCCAGATTGGTCAGTAATGGCTGATTACCGATATTGCCGCTAAGAAAAACGTGCTCGTATATCGTATTGCGTATGTCGTATGTCGTTGGTTGAGATTGCTTCGCTTCGCTCGCAATGACATTATTATTGGGGATTGCTGTGCGGAGGATGTGTGCGGTCAGGGCGGTTGTTGTGCTTTTTCCGTTTGCTCCTGTTATGCCGATTATTGTTGCCGGGCAAAGCTGGAAGAAAATGTTCATCTGGGAGGTTACCAGTTTGTTGTTTTTTCGGGCGAGATTTAGGAATTTGTTATCAGGCGGGACTGCGGGATTGGCTATGATTATATCGTTTTGCTCGAAATCTTCGGCTTGGTGGCCGTCGAGGTGGAGTTGGATTTGTGGGTGGTCCTTTAGTTGTTGGATAGAACCTTCAAGCTGCTCCGGTGGTAAGATATCAGTTACTGTGACGATTGCTCCGGCATTGGCGGCGAATATTGCGGAATCGAGTCCGCCGCCGAAACGGCCCAGTCCCATGATGAGAACCTTTTTGCCGCCGAAGAATTGCCGGTTCATAAAAGGGCTTCCACCGCCTTTGCCAGATCAACCTTTGCATCGACTACAGCCTGCTCGACTGCTCTTCTCCAGTCATCTCCGCACTGGTCACGATATTGAGGTTTTTCGTATGCGTAGATTATCGACCGTGATGCGCTGATTAGTCCCCCTGTTCCGTCATGCTTGCAGAATCTAAGGCAATCGGTCGCTGATGCCCCCTGTGAGCCGTATCCGGGAACGAGGAACATGATTTTGTCATACTTCTGACGTAGTGCAGTTGTTACTTCCGGTGCGGTGCCCGCGACAACCATTCCGATGTTGCTGTATCCTGACTGTCCGATCCGTTCCGGTTTTTCGGCAATTCGTGCTACTAACTCGGCCATTTTTTCGTACATTTTCTGTCCGTCCGCATCGGCAAAATCCTGGATTTCCGCTGCCGAAGGATTGCTTGCCCGTACCCAAACGAAGACACCCTTGCCTTGCTCGGTAGCTACTTTTGCGAATGGCTCGATACCATCTTCTCCGGCAAAACCGTTTATTGTGATTGCATCCGGAGCCAGAGTATCTTCGAGTCCGACTAATTCGGTATTTTCCAAATGTGCGGCGGCATATTGCTCAGCGGTATGGCCTATATCGCCACGTTTTACGTCCCCGATAACTTCGAGTCCCAAATCCTCTGCTTCGGAAATCAGGGAATAATATGTTTCTATTCCTTCCCAAAGATATTTCTCGAAGTACGCGATGTTAATTTTTACGGCTGGGACCAGTGGAGCTACTATTCTCATGGTCTGTGTGCAGAATTCAAAAATAGCATCAACGGCAGCAGCGACATCGTTTTCGTCGTTCATTGAGCGATGCTCTTTTATTGCCGAAGGCAGTCGGCTATAAACGGGATCGATCCCTACTACCAGCGGGGTTCTTTTGTTTTTTACGGCTTCACAAAGTCGGTCAGCAAAATGACTTGACATCGATTTTCATCCTTAACAGCTTCTATCAAAAAAAATACTTTTAACGAACATCTTAACCACTATAATCACAAGCGACGTTTTCGGCAAGTGAATTTGGAATTTAACCGAGATGAAAGATAAGATTCCGGCAACTGGAAAGAAGAAAAAGAAGCTAAAGAGAAAGCTAATCTGGCTTGTGGTCCATATTGTAGGGCTGACAGTCGTTATTACGCTTCTTTTGCTCAGGCCGGAAAATTATACGCCCCTACAGATCCCCAGGAGCAATCAAGTTAGTCGGTATCTGACGAATGTATTGCTTCCGCAGTTCTATAACGGCTCTCAAACCGGTGAAGCCTTCGATGTTGTTCTAACGCAGAAGGGCCTGAACGATATCGTGGCCAGAAGCGAGTGGCCTAAACAGTCAGGTGATGCGAGCTTTACCGATCCTGCGGTTCTTTTGCAACCGGATGCAGTAGTCTTGATGGGCAAGGCCTTGCTCAAAGGGATGGAGTTTGTTGTCACAATAGTTATCAGACCACAATACGATGAGAGGGGGCTTTTGAATCTTCGTGTTTCGAGAGTGAGGGTTGGTTTGATGAATGTTACTCTTCTGGCCCGAGCCACGGCCAAGAGGATGTATCAGCAGCAGATGGAGTTCTATGTAGTAGCGCCAGATGACTGGCATTCGCGGATATTGGCTTCTATTTTGAATAATGAGCCTTTTGACCCGGTGTTCAGGGTAGATAATAAAAAGTTGCGTATCGATAAGGTTACATTGGCACCCGAAGAGTTGTTTCTCCATGTTGTGCCGGTTTCGGATTAGGATCGTAGTCTGTGGATAAGGGCGCCAAAGGCCCTTAATTAGTGGTTAAGAGGTGTTTTAGCGGACGTTTCTGTCTAAAGAGGTTTTTATTGAACAAAGAGTGTTCCTGAATCGTTAGAATCAATAAAAAAAGAACAAAATCATTAAAAAAATGATTGCTATCCGGTCTTATGACGATTATTATAATACCTTTAATATTAAGTACTAACGGCTACCAGGGTAATAGAGTAAGGTGCTGAGCATGATAATTGCAGGATTAGCATACAGTGCGAGTTGAACGATTACAACCTCTGTGCGACTTTGTTTTCGCGCGAATGGTGGCTGCTGGGACTCAGTTTCAGCTTCAGCGAGACGAAACGAATCAAGGGTCTTGCCGTGGTATTTTTGTTTTTTATGCGGCGAGCTTTGAAACCTTGCAGGAGGCAGCAGATGTGATGTAAGAGCAGAAAAAACTGCTGTTTTGTTGAGTGTTGTTGAGGTGGAAACTTAAGTATAGTTTCCACTTTTTTTTGCCTTTTTAATGGCAGGAATGAGAAAAAGTAATGAGTCAGGAATTACTGAGAATAGTTGACAATATTGCAAGAGACAAGAATATCGACCGCGAGTCCATATTTTCGGATCTCGAGGAGGCAATGGTATCGGCAGTGAGGAAGCATTTCGGTGATCCTGAGGCTGAAATACAGGTTCATGTCGACCGTAACACCGGGAAATTTAAAGTTGTTAAAGAAGATGAGGAGATTGATATTCGTCGTCTTGGTCGGATTCCCGCCCAAACAGCAAAGCAGGTAATGATCCAGAAGATACGTGCCGATGAGCGAGACAGCATTTATAGCGAGTTTATCCAGCGTAAGGGTGAGATAATCAGCGGTAGTGTGGTTCGGTACGAGAGTGGTACACTGGTAGTTAATCTCAATCATCGTACCGAGGGATTCCTACCGAAAAATGAGCAGATAATGGGTCAGACGCATCGTCCGGGCGAGAGAATTCGCTGTATGATTCTTGATGTGAAAGAAATATCAAGCCAGGTCAAAATTATTCTTTCGCGAACCCATCCTGACTTTATTCGTAGACTTTTTGAGGTCGAGGTACCTGAGATTGCAGAGAGTATCATCGAGATACGTGTTCTTGCCCGTGAAGCCGGTTACAGGACAAAGGTAGCTGTTACCTCTCATGATGACAAAGTTGACGCAGTCGGTGCTTGTGTCGGTGTTCGCGGCAGCAGGATAAAGAACATCGTTGATGAACTTGGCGGGGAAAAGATAGATATCGTTCGCTGGAATGAATCATCTCAGATACTGATAACCAATTCTCTGATGCCGGCAAAGGTAAGTGAAATAGCTCTTTGTTTCGAGCTTGGGAGGGCAACGGTAGTTGTTGAGGAAGACCAGCTTAGTCTTGCGATAGGAAAGCACGGTCAGAATGTTCGTCTTGCTGCCAGGTTAACTGGATGGGACATCGATATTCTAACTCCCGATGAGTACAACCAGGGCATCGAGCGACTGACAAATTGTGTCAAAGGTGTCGAAGGAGCAGATGACACGATGGTAGATAAATTGATTGCCCTTGGAGTAATTTCCGTTCTGGATGTGGAAGATGTCGGTCCCGAGCCATTAGTCAGTGAGCTTGGAATAGATTCAGGAACAGCAGGAAAACTGGTCGGTGCCGCAATCGATGAGGCCAGGAGGCTTGCGGCAGAATCCAAAAGAATTCAGGCTGAAAATATAATGGAGCAGGAACAGGGAACAGAAAAGGGAACAGAAAAGGAGGCAGAAACCACCAATAACTAATATCCCAATTGGTGTGATGTGATTTTCTGCACTTTTTTGTTGATGTTATCGCAAATAGATAGGACATAAAGGTTTTTATGGCTACTACGAGAGTTTATATTTTGGCGAAGGAGCTTGGAGTTAAAAGCTCTTCCATTGTAGGCAAGTGTCAGGACGAAGGTCTTGACATCAAGAATCATATGTCCGTAATATCTGCCGGTTTGGCCGCAACGATACGTGAGTGGTTTAGCGAGGCTGATAACGTAACGACCATTGAGACAAGCCGGAAGGTCGATCTTAAGAAGGTCCGTATAAAGAAGAAACGCAAGCGAGCGGCCAAGAAGGACAAGGATGAAGAAGTTGAGGAGGTAGCAACAGCGGTAGAGGTAGTTGAAGTTGTTTCTGAAGTTTCCAAAGAGGAAGTTGTAGAAACGCCGGTAACCGAGATTCAGGAAACTGTTCTACCTGACAAGGCCGTTGCAGAAGTAGTTCAGGCTGGCCCGGTAATCATCCCGGAGACAGAGGCCGAACCTGAGCCAATAGTCCCAGCAGGTC
>SDBT01014442.1_pt1 | contig 12597 bp, 8 predicted proteins | sample 2277101 | NCBI WGS metagenome assembly SDBT01 (sample SAMN10404973, study PRJNA504765) | marine sediment metagenome | isolation source: marine sediment core GS10_PC15, 103 cmbsf | place: Arctic Ocean: Southern Knipovich Ridge | collected 2010 | reverse complement strand
TCCCCGCGATAATCGAGTATCAGGACGACCTGCGCCGCCAACTGGAGGATTTGGACAACGCCGACGGCCGCATCGCAACGCTGGACGAGGATATCGTCGCGGCGGAGGCCCGGACTCGGGAAGCGGCGGCGGCGCTGTCGCAATTACGCGTAACCGCTGCCGAAAAGCTGAAATCGGCGCTTCTGCTCGAGTTGCCCCGGCTAGGGATGACTTCGGCTCAATTCGTCGTCGAATTCGACTTACCGCCGGGAAACAATACGGTCGGCGGCGCGCCCGTGGGCCCGGCCGGGGCCGAGGAAGCGGTCTTTATGTTCACCGCCAACCCCGGCGAACGACTGCGGCCGCTGAACAAGGTCGCTTCCGGGGGCGAGCTTTCCCGCGTAATGCTGGCTATCCGCGCCGGCGCCGCGGAGCGGGTGGGCGCCGCGACCATAATCTTCGACGAGGTGGATGTCGGGGTGGGGGGACGGGTGGCCCACGCCGTCGGCAAGCGGCTCGCGGCGATAGCGCAAGGGCGGCAGGTGATATGCGTTACTCACCTACCGCAGATAGCGGCCCGCGCCGACCATCAGTACTTCATTGAGAAGCGTTTCGGCGAAGATACTACCCGGGTGAATATCAATAAACTGGAAGCCGAGGCCCGTGTGGAGGAGCTGGCGCGGATGCTGGGCGGGGGCAAACCGCCCACCGAGACCACCCTGCGCCACGCCCGAGAGTTGCTGGATGGGGTGGAGGCGTAATGTAGCCCAACCCTTTAGGGTTGGCATAAGGGTCTCCCGACCTCCGTCCGCGCTGTAAGGCGCGGAGACCATAAATGGATGACGACGTATACAAATATAGACACGGACGACTTCCCCACTGGCGTTTCGCCGGAGCTATATATTTCGTAACTTTTCATACTGCGGGTTCTAAGCTAGACGAGAACGATAGGGCGATTGTCTTCGATTCGGTTCTATTCTGGCATCCGGAAAGATTCGAGTTATCCGGTTTCGTAGTTATGCCGGATCACGTTCATCTCGTATGTTACCCGGGAGAAGAAGAGGACCGCGACGAACTCTCGGCGATAATAGAATCCGTTAAAAAGTATTCGGCGAGGCGAATAAATGAAAGGTACAACATGAGCGGGCAACTCTGGATGCAGGAATTTTACGACCGTATGATTAGGAACGACCGCGAGTATGATAAAGTAATGGAGTATATCTGGTTGAACCCGTAAGAAGCGGGTTTGGTAAACGAACCGGAGGATTATCCGTATATGTGGTTTTACGAGGAGGATTAACCGGCCCGGAGGTCATTCGACCTCCGGCGGAACTCTGGAGAGTTCCGGTACGATTATAAAGAACGTAGCGGAGGTCTCCCGACCTCCGTCCGCGCCACGGGCGCGGAACAGGGCGGAGCTTTGGAAAGCTCCGCTACGGTTTGTTTTTAGGCGGCAAGGGGTTGCCGCCCCTACGATTCGTTGTCCGGGGGATTTTCGTCGAAATGCTTGAACGCCGCATATATATATTCTAGGGCTTCCTTCGCGTCCTCCTCGCTCATCTCCAACTTCTGCGCCGCCGCGTCGAAGTGTTTGACGAAATCATTATCGTTACCGACGTCGTTTCGTAGTTCGTATAAAGTGTGTAGTATACCAACCATGGCGTCCTTAAAATCAATTTCCCTTGCAAGATACAAAGCTTGCAGGTAATGGATAATGGCTTCCGCCGGTTTCGACAGTGCCTTGAATGTGTCGCCGATTACCCACCGCGATCGGGCAATACCTTGCTTGTCACCTATCTTGTTTTTAATTTCTAGGGATTTTTGGTAATAATCCATCGCTTCCTCATACTCATTCTGCGCGGAGCTAGTTAAACCCAGTTCGTGTAATGCTCCCGCTATTTCATAGTCGGCCCCGATTTCAACAAATACACCAAGCCCTTTACTATAATACTCCTTTGCTTTGCTATATAACCCCTGTTTGTAATAGGACATACCCATCTGGTGTAAAACCGCCCCTTTTCCGCGGTAATCATCTATTTCATCAAATACTTTTATAGCTTGCCCGTAATAACCCATAGCTTTAACGGAATCATTTCGTAGGTGGGCGACAATACCCATATGATGTAGGGATTCTGCGACGCCTTTTTTATTGCCTAACTCTTCTTCGGTTTCTTTACTCAGACGGTAATAATCCATCGCTGTATCGTAATGCCCGTGGCCGATTGCGGCTGTCCCCATCTGGTGTAAGATCATCGCTAATAATTTATTATCGCCGATTTCCTCTGTAATCTCTTTACTCTGCTCGTAATAGCCCATTGCTTCGTCGTAGTGGAACCGTTCCGTTGCTAGGATACCCAATCGATGATAATTCACCGCGACGGCATACCGTCTCCCGCTTTTTATGTCGTACTCCATAGATCGTTTAAGCATAAATTCCAATTCGTCGTAAGCGAACTTACCGTGATAAAACGTTTCTAGAATATCGACGAAACTACTTATCCAATCGGCCCGATCGTTCTCGTAAGCCAAATCGAGAGCGCTAGTTACGTTGCCTTCTTCCAAGTTGATAATACTCATTCCATATCGGACATTTTCGTTTTTCGTAATTATTAGTTTCGCCGAGAAACCCATTGCGAAGTAGAAATCGGCGAACTTCTCCTCTAAGTCCTTCCCCCCTTTAATCGTATTCAGAGCATACTCGGCAACGGGTGGGAACAGCTTGTAGCGGAAGTACTCTTTACCGCCTCCCAACGTTATGCCTTCTAACTTGCTCCTTTCTACCAGGCTTTTACGTACCAATTCGCTCAGGCCTTTCTCCCAATCCGCGACGTCGCAGACCTTCTCTATCGCTTGCTCGTCGAAACCGGACGCAGTCGAGAAAATGCCCAGTTTCGGGAACAACTGCTTCGCCGATTCCTCTTTCAGCATTTCGCAGCTATACTGTATGGAAGCGGTTATGCTCTTGTGGCGTTCCGCGTCCTCGCCGGCCATATCCTCGTCCACCAGCACTTCGGTGGACTTCTGTTCTAAACCCTCGCGTAATTCCTTCAGCGACAACGACGTATCGGCATACGCCGAGGCCGCCAGATAGACCGCAAGCGGTATGCGCGATACCGCATTGACAACGTTAATTAACTCCCCTACCTTATCATCGTCTTCAGTTATCTCCACTACTCGTTCGTTGTCGCGGGCGATTTCGAGGAAATACTGTATCGCGGCGACCGACTCCAACCCGATTATGTGCTTCTTCTGTTCCTTCTTGGTTCCCAGCGGTTCCCGCCCGGTACAGAGTACCTGAACCGTCGGCGGCAGGTTGGATATCAGCTCTATCAAAGCGTTGGCGGCGGCTTTATCGGCTTCACTAATGTTTTCGCTCCGAGCCGCGAAGGCGACGGTCTCGATGTTGTCGCACACCACCAGACAGGCGGCGGCGTGTAGCCGCGCCATAACCTCCGGCTCGGGATTGGCCTTATCCTGTACGTTTATCCCGAGTTGCTCGATTATCGCTTCCAGTAGTACACCCGGCCCGGCCCCGGCGCCCTTGCGGAAGTCGGCCCAGACCAACCCGCCCGGGTAGCGCCAGGCGTTACGCCGCGCCAGCTCCTTAGCCAACGTGGTCTTGCCCGAGCCGCCTATCCCGGTGATGGTTATGATGCGGTCGTTGCCCGCGCCCAGCAGGGCCGATATCTCGGCTAGTTCTACTTCTCGTCCGAAGAAGTAGTCGTTGTGGAATAGGCTCGAACCGAACTGAGGAGGTAAACCGGATGCGATTTTGGGTTCACAACTATTCTCGTTTAAGCCGACGTCGCCTTGACCGAATAGCTTGAAAAGCGTAGCATCGTAATCTGATACCTTCTGCTCCTTGGTCATTTGGGCACACGCGTATTGATGAGAGTTTTCAACCGAATAGCCGTTACATAAAGAATTTAAGAACTTAACGGCATAGAAAGTAGCCGCGCCGACTTCTACCGAATCGGTCGTTGCAATAACAGCTGGAACGTAAGCATTTGCCAGCGCTTCAGCCGGAGAAATCAGCCCACTCCCGGGTTTTTCGTACCCGGAATAACAAGCGCTTAAAATAGCCAATTTTACTTTTGCCTCTTTGAATATATCTCCTACCTCTTGGGCAGTATGGTAAACGCCGTACAAATCGCCATTGCCGAATAACAATTCTAACGGCTTTCCATGACCGCTGAAATGAACGATATCGTAAGGGGCGTTTTGTACTGTACCTGCGGCATTGCGCAACATCTCCTCCATACGGTTGAGCGTCGGCGGATAACACCGTCCCAGTTGGACCGGCAAATCCTTCACGGCTTCTACTAACCCCGCCCATTCTTCTTCAATTGCAATAGGTGGAATCGGCCTTTTACTGGCATCGCCATGTTCAACAACCGGCGACGATATGACGGCCAGTATCTTGATAACGTTCTTATCTTCGCTCACGGCGTATACCCTTTACGTTCGGTTATTTGACAAGGCATATCAGAACATATCATAACGCCGCATCAATACAAGCAGAAAGGAGCTAGGCAGATGGTGAACCGCCCGGTTTTTCTATTGCCTTTTTGTATGTTATGATATACTGCTTTTGATTTACGAAACGAATATGAAGCAAAAGACCAGAGACATTTTCGTACGTCCTTATAAGCGGCTGCGCGGTGCGCGGCGGCTGGTTGAGGTGTATATCCTGTTCTCGGTGGTACTCATCGCGTTTATGCTGTTCGGCTACACCCACCTACTCATAGGCCAACTGCGCGAAGAGGTGCGCAAGACCAGCAAGGCTTACGTAACCTATCAGACCCTGATGGCTTCCGAGATATACGACCATAGCCTGGCAATGGTTATCATAGGGCTGAGCCAGGAGATAGGCTCTACGATGAACTTCCCCTCCATCGTAACCGATGCCGAGGGCAACCCGATGGCCTGGTCCGAGGATTACGTTAAAAAGCTGGGTAAGGACCCGGACCAGAACCTGGAGCTTCTGCGCGAGTTCGCGGCCGACCTCGATAAAAACAATGAACCGCTGTCTATCGTTCGCTATACCTATGACCCCGAGACGGGCCATCCCGTTAGTACCGTATTCGGTTATTTCCACTATGGCGAACCGCGCATCATCAGGCTGCTCTACTGGGTACCGCTGCTGCAGCTTGTGCTCATCGGCGCTTTTGCTTTCCTCGGGCTGGTAACCTATCGTCGTCTCAAAGCGGCGGAGACGCAAGCGGTATGGGCCGGACTGGCGCGAGAGACCGCGCACCAGTTGGGCACCCCTATCTCATCGCTAATCGGTTGGCACGAACTGCTGCGCGAAAACTGCGCCGCTACTCCCGAAGCCAGCGACCCGTTGAACCAGATGTCGCTAGACATCGAACGGTTGGAGAAAGTCGCGGCGCGGTTCCAGGAGATTGGGGCGCCGGTGGCGTTGACCTACGGCGATTTAGTGCCTATTGTGGCCAGGTCGCTGGAGTACGGCCAGCGCCGAATCCCGAAAAGCTCCTATATCAAGATTACTGCGGAGACCCCCGACGAGTTGAACATTCGCCACAACCCGCTTCTGTTCGAGTGGGTACTGGAGAACCTGATAAAGAACGCGGTGGATGCCCTGGTAAACGCCGAAAGCGATACCGGTAACATCCGCATCAAGCTGGAGGGAACCGATAAGTACGCAGTCCTTACCGTCGCCGACGACGGGCCCGGTATAGAACCCGCAAATGTGAAGAGGATATTTACGCCCGGTTTCACCACGAAAACCAAGGGCTGGGGGCTGGGCCTGGCGCTGGTACGGCGTATCGTCTACGACATCCATAGAGGGAAGATAGAGGTTAAGTCGGAGGAGAAGCGCGGTACCCGGTTCACGGTATCTTTGCCGAATGGATAACGTCAATCCGATTACGATAAACCGCCGTATCCGCCCGGCGGTTTTTTGTTGTCATCGCCTTACTAAAAACGTATTATTCTAACGTGGTAAAAAACAACGAATATTTCGGCGAGGCCCTGGGCTCTTCGATACACCTGATAAGCGGCGAATGCTACGCGCTTGACGGCCTCCCGGCATACGGGCAGGCGGTCATCGCCGAAAGCGGCCCGCCCGCCGTTGCCCTGATATCGGAACTGCGCGTAGGCTCCGCATTACCGGGCCGTTCGCTTACCAAACGCGGCTTGGACCCCGCTGAACTCACGGCGAAATATCCCGAGATTGAGGAGCTGATAGCGGCCGAGTTTGAGGCGGTCGTCGTCGGTCAATTGTCGGACGATGTCGTTTCGTTGCGGCCTCCGTCCCGCCCGGCGCCGCCGTATACTCAGCTAAGAGTCACTTCTCCGGCGGAGGTAGTTGCGTTGACCCTGGCCGAGAATCTGATGCCGCGCTTGTTCCGCGCCGCCGCCGGAGACGACAATTTCCTCGTCGCCGTAATATTGAATCTGGCGATAGCAATAGAGGATAAAGCGGGATTTCTGGACAGGGCAACCCGCGAATTGGCTGCATTGCTTACCGAGGACTACCCGAGATTGGAGTATTTACTTAGGGATATAACGAGAATCCCGCAATAAATGGGCACTACATACGACATATTGGGAAATATCATCGGGGGCAGCCTGTCGTCCGGACTGGTTATGCGCCTTGATGCCGGGGTCAACTCCGAAGAATTGAAGGCCGGCCGCTTCGTAGTGGTAACAGGCGAGCTATATACTTATTTCTGCATAATAACCGATGCCACACTAACTTCGGCGAATCGCCAGGTATTAGGCACTACTTTTGATTTAAACGACAATATTTATAGGGATGTACTCTCGGGAACCCATCTGCTGTCCGATATAGAGCTTCGCCCGGCACTGGTAGTGCCTAATAGTGATGAATATGACGGAAAAACACTCGGCAATTTAATGCTCGCCGGGTTATCCCCCGATAATCTGGAGCTAATCAGATCGAAGATGGCCCCGGCGCGGAGTGTGCCGCCCCATTTCTCGCCGGTACGCGCCGCCACCTCGGACGATATAGCCATCGTCTTCGGCTCAGAGTAAGAGGAAGCGGTGCATCGTATAGGCGAACCGATGGAGATGCCGGGATTACCGCTTTGCCTCGATCTCGATAAGATAACCGAACGCTCCATCGCCCTGTTCGGCCGAACCGGCACCGGCAAGACTTATATGGCTTTAATGCTTCTGGCGGGGATACTGGAGCGCGATATGGCGTCGGCGCTCATCTTCGACGCCCACAACGACTACGGCTCCACCGTTTCCAGCGAGGATACCGCGGGCGGAACCCGGCCCGGGTTACGCACCCTGTACGGCAGCAAGGTCCGGGTTTATGCGCTGGACCGAAAAAGTTCCGAGAACCGGCGCGCGAAACTGGACGTCGAGGTGAAAATCCCCTACGGGTACATCGAACCCGAGGATATACTGCTGTTGGGTGAACTGCTGGGGTTGAGCCAGGCCGGAGCGGATTCGCTGTATCTGCTGCAAAAGAAATACGGCAGGAAGTGGCTGCAAAAGGTGTTTGAGTACGACGCAGCCGCACTCGCGGACGAAACAGGCGCTAACGAGATGGCGCTTGGAGCGGTAAAAAGGCGGCTGGGCTTTATCGAGCGGCTCGGCTATTTGGTGCCGGAAGCGCCCGACAACTACCAGGGCCTGGACGAACAGGTGTTCAATGATATCCAGAAGGGGCGCTCCGTAGTGATCGAGTTCGGCAACTACCAGGATCTCAAGTCATATCTGTTGGTGTCGAATATTATCACGCGGCGGCTGCACCGGCGCTATGTCGAGGCGACGGAAGCGTCGTATGGGGGAGAGCCCGCGCCGCGCCGGTTGGTTATCGTGGTAGAGGAGGCGCATCGCTTCCTATCGCCCGAGGTGGCGCGCAACACCGTTTTCGGCGCCATCGCCCGCGAGATGCGCAAGTTCGGGGTTACCCTGATGATTGTGGATCAGCGGCCCAGCGCGATATACGACGAGGTGATGTCGCAGATAGGCACCCGTTTCGTCGCCGCGCTTTCCGACGAGAAGGACCTGGCGGCGGTTACCGTAGGCGCGTCCGGCGGTTCGCAGTTGCGCAATATATTGGCGACGCTGGCGGGCAAGCGGCAAGCGCTGCTGTTCGGGCACGCCCTGCCGATGCCGGTGGTGGTGCAGACCCGCGACTACGACGAGCTGGTGGAGCAGGTGAACGCGAGTATGCAGGGGAGTAAGGGGAAGAAATTTGAGGAGAGGTTTGCGTAGGAAGAGGTATTGAGACCGCGTCGTTTACGGCGCGGTAGTTCGCCGCTACGCCCGGAGAGTGCCTCTATTCCGTTTCTTTGCCGGGGGAGGTTGGGTGGCCTCCGTTACGTCTCCTCGATGATAGCAATTTTATTATCTATTAGAGCATTGATATCCGATAGGTCAATGCCGATAATCTTTATCTCTTTCTCTCGGAAACCGGTTACCAGTTTTGGTACGCCGATATCTTCCATTGCAGGGTAGAAAAGGACGCCGTTATTCACCCCGGCGTTATCTAAATACGCTACCATTTGGTAGATATCTGAGTTACTTATACGAACCGTAAGACCGGAGCCGAGGTCGGTTTTAACTACGGTTTCGTCGTCGCTAATCCGGTTGGTATTCTCGAAGATTTCCTTATACTTAGCATCGCCGATAATATCAGAAGAATCCGTCTGTATCCGATAATCCGGGAGCATATATCGCGAATCGGTTTGATCTACGGAGTACTTTAAGCCATATTGGTAATCTACCTCCAGGTTGTTTCGTTTTAACAACCCCAAAACAAACCGCTCGAACAAGTCGTTCATATCGAGGAAGAAGCCGGAGATACCGGTTTCGCCGGAAAGGTACTCGAAGCGATTACCGAACAACAACAGTTGCGCCAGCTTGAAAGCGGTCTCGTAGTAACGATTCTGGGCGTGGAGGCGGACACGGGCGCAGTCGGCGCGGGTAATACGTACATCCTCAACGTAGCCCATCAGCCCCAGCGACCTGTTTAGCGCACCGGATAGATGATCCCATCCGGCGCAGTCCGCCGAAGCCACTAACCGTTTCGCAGACCGCAATCCCGCTTTGACGATACGGTTGAGCGGAGTGTCCGGTGTCAGTTCGTAATATTGGCAAACGGCGATTTGGGGTTGGCCCCGGGCGACCTGCTGGCGGATATACGGGGTGAGCAGTAGCTTGCCTTTAACTCTGCCGTTGAGCCGGTCTACTCGGATAACGTAATTTCGGCGCAGGTGTTTCTTAAGCAGCTCTTCTGCGGCGCGGGCGTATATCAGGGCGAGGATAAGGCGGAGGTCTTTTATTCTGCCTAGTTCCGTTTTCTCCTTCTTTAGCTTCGGTAGCTTAATGTCGTAAGCGACTTCGAGCATAAGCAGGAAGTCGGGCCAACCGCCACCACTATCGCATATCTTAGGGGTTACGATAACCTGTCGCAACGGTCCCGTGCTGCACTCGATTGGGGGGTCGAAAGCCATCGCCCCGACATGGCAGGATGCTTTGATTCTTGGTTCAAAGAAATCGGTGAGTTCTATTTCTTTAGGCTTCTCCTCCAATGAACCAAGGTATCGACGAATCTCCTCTACGTTTCCGGGACTACCTATCTTGAGAGATTCCCATTCCGAGAGGTGGAGAGTGCCGTTTTCCAGGCGATTTTCGAAGAAGTTATCAGCGGCCATTACTCTTCGCCTTCTTCGTTATTTTCATCCGGCGCTTCGGGTTCATCTACATCACTTCCCTCAACCCAGGCGTCGAATACCTTCCCCAGATTATCGGCGATGTCGCCCGCCGCATACGCTCCTTTTATTTTCGGCGCGTTAACACCCTCTTCGCCGGCGAGGATATACTCGTTTATTAGCGGGGCTATTTCGTAAATGAACCTGATTTTTAGATACTCTCTAAAACCTTTTCCGTCGTAAGTCTCGGTTTTCAGGAAATAGGTATGCCCGACCTGTAAATCGCGGGCCGACGGCGCGAAACACCCGGCTACTTCCTCGAAGAGGTTGACGGCCATTATTTTTTCATCTTCGTCTTTGTAATGCTTATCGATTACGCTTCTATCCGGGTACATAGGGATGAAGGCGAAGCGGCGGCGCAGGGCGTAGTCCAGCATCGCGATGGATTTGTCGGCGGTGTTCATTGTGCCGATGATGTAGAGGTTGGGTGGGATAGTCAGCGTGGTCGAGCCGTCAACTTCGTATGGCGTCGCTACCGGTTTGCCGCGATACTCCAGGCCATATATCAGTTCGCCGAAGACCTTCGATATATCGGCCCGGTTTATCTCGTCTATGATAAGGACGAAGGTTTTATTAGAGTTGGCACTCGCTCGGGCGCACATTTGGGCGAAGATTTTATTCTCTGGTTCAAATGTAACTCCGCTAGCCGTTGTTTTTGCTACTAGTCCCCTAACAAAATCCTCGTAAGTGTAGGAAGGGTGGAATTGGACGATTTTATATCCACTATCTATCGTTTCGCTAACGGATTCCTCCGTATCACCCACATAATCCGCTATCTCAGAGTAACTCAACCAATCGAAAAAAGCGGTTACATCAAGTAAATCCGAAGCATTCAGTTCGGTTCGGTATTTCGATAGAAAATCCCTGCATAGGGTAGATGCTAAAACATATTCGTCGAGGTTCATAAATGGTAAATTCAAACCGACGGCTTTGCTCCCCTCGTGCGGACCAACCCCGAGAATTGGGTACATATTGGGCTGAAGCGGATATAGTAATGCGCCTAGCATTAAACCAGTTTTAGGTATCCCCTCGTCAATAAATTCCTGAAGGCGTGTATCGCATTCTTCGGTATTTTTCATATGGGATATAGATTCTAATAAACCTACGACTGAATTTAGATACTTATTTACTTGACCCTTACCATATTTAGTATAGTAATTATCCCATATTGGAAATTGAACAATTTTCAGCCAAGGCTTTACCGACAATCCGGTCTCGCTCTTTAACTCTTTCGACAAATCCCGTAATGGGGAATCTTCATATCTGCCTACGCCTTGCTTCTTCGTAACAGTTATGAAATCATTAATATATCCACGCATTCTAGCAATAAATGTTTGCCTTGCTTCGCCTTTGGGTAGGTTTTCAAACTGGTCATCCTCCTCTGTTTTATATGCATCAATCAAATTCCGCACAAGTTTCGGTGTAATTTCGCTTTCGTGTTCTAAAGGCAAATCACCCATTCCAATATCGGTGAAATCCTTTATAATTTTCTCAGCTAACCACGTCTTACTTGTCCCCGGAGGGCCGCAAAGGATAATTTGACGTTTGGTTTTCAGGATGTTTATCGTTCTTTCTATATCTTTATTCGGCTTCGCATTGTTCATTTCGGTTCCTTCCTTTCCTCTTTCCCTAGTCGTATAAGCGAACAAATCGCCTAAATGTTCGATATCTTCGAGTATCTGCGGGACAACACCCCACTGCCGTTTTAGGCATTCGTCCTTCGGGATGAACTGAACTACGTAAAAATCGCACCACTCTTCGCTCTCGTTTTCCGCTTTTATTCTATCAACTATGTTATCTAATGGCACGGCATCTTCAAGGTTAATTATTACCTGGAAACCTTTATCCAAAACCGGTTCGAACAACTTCTTAACCTCATCCGGATTATCCGCCATTTCCCTTAGGTTATGCCATTCCCAATCGAACTTCATTATCTCGGATTCATCATCTGATTCATTTAAACCCTTTTCTATTAAACATCCGTAAAAAATACCTTCTTCGTTTGCCGTACATATTAGATTAGTTTGAAATTTGCCTCGATATATAGCGTACTTACGCGCCGATATAATACTATTATACCGTCCGTTACTTACGAACTTAACGCCCGAAAAATCTACACTCCAAATCTCGCCAAGAGTTTCGAAATCTAACGCCGCATTCAGGGTTTCATTAATTATACCCCGCCATTTAGAACCTTTCTCTACGCTATTTCGGAATTCGAGTTCTCGGAATAATTTAACTCCGCTTAATTCGCTATTTTCAATAATCCCCCGCAATTCCGATTCCTTTACATAATCCATATTTGCTCCTTTATACCAAAATGCTAAACCCTTCAACACATACTACAATCCCCCCATCCTACTGTCAAGGGATTGGGCGATTGCCCTTTTCGCTGGACTACTCCCCTTTCCCGTTATATGATGGGCGCACACCAAAACACAGGAGAGTATATGCTTTACGGAATAATCGAATGCAGCATTAATTGCCCCAGGTGCGAAAACCCGATGCCGCTCAACGGCCCGCTCGAAGTCGCCCACTGCGACCACTGCCAGTCAGACACTGACATTCCCAACGAGTACTGGACCGACATCCTGGGCGAACTGTTCGACGAGCTGCGTAAGGGGGCCAAAGAGGGCGAGGGCAGCGGATCGACCATCTTCGGGATGTTCAATACTTCATTAGTTACCGCCCGCTTCGATCCCTACTGCTACGAGTGCAAGACCGCGTTCGACGTGGACGAAGCGGCTACTGCGCCGTACAAGCATACCTGCGAGAAATGCGGCAACGTCATAGACGTACGCCCCGGCCCCGGTTGGCTCAACGAAGCCTTTGCGCCGGGTACTATCCTGATAGAGGCGGATGTCCGAGAGGGCGGCGGGGAGCAAGCCCCGGCCTCCGAGCC
>SDBT01014441.1_pt1 | contig 12597 bp, 16 predicted proteins | sample 2277101 | NCBI WGS metagenome assembly SDBT01 (sample SAMN10404973, study PRJNA504765) | marine sediment metagenome | isolation source: marine sediment core GS10_PC15, 103 cmbsf | place: Arctic Ocean: Southern Knipovich Ridge | collected 2010 | reverse complement strand
TTGAAACTAATTGGTTAGTGTATAGGATAGGAAATTATACAATTTACTCATTTCACATTGAGGAGAAATGGAAGATGAGGGTTGATAAGATTTAACATGGAAAAGATATTTTACTGCAAGCACTAAAATATGTCGGAAAAATACTCGAACGATAAGGAGAGAAAATTTTTAAAAAAAGGTTAACTTATGAACTCAAGAAATTTAAATTTTTCTTTAATCTTGGCTTTATTTTAATGATTTTCAAAATACTTTTACTATAATTGATATTCCAATAATGTCTTAAAGATCTTAGAAAATCATTAATAATTTTAATGACATTCTCTTTCAATATTGCTCCGCTGTTAAGAAAACCATCTGAAGCATAGATACATCCTTGTGGTGTTAAACAATTCTCCGTTTCATTTATGTAACGATTCTCTTGTTCAAAATTAGAACGAAATATTTCTTTTACTAATCCTATGAATGGAGAGTAATGAACAAAATCTCTTTTAAATACTAACTTATAAAATTTATATTTTGATTCTAATTTATCACATTTCTTTTTATCTTCTTGATTTTTTGTTAAATTACTATAAGCTTGAAAATAATTCTGTTCATAATAATAAAAAATAAATTTCTCAATATTTTCATAAAATACCTGAATTCTTTTAGCAGATTTCTTATCATCAATTATATGATCCCAAATTATGATGATAAATGCAGATGTAGATGTAATTACACTTAATATAGTAAGAATTACTTGTAAATTAAATGGAATTTCATAAATTATTATTGGGATATGATTGATTAATAAAATAATAATTAGTGTTATAATTGCTGTTGTTTCAATTAATATGAAATATATGGACTTTTTTCTTTTTTTCATAGCAATTTAGATAATGAAATATTAAAATTTTAAATTTTTTGTACGATTAAATTGATTTTTTTCCAAAATCGGCAAAAAAGATCTTTAATAATACCCAAAACCTAGTGAAAAATTCGAAATTTTGAATGATATTTTGAAGTTGGATAAATAGATTATAACATTATTTTTTTGAAAAAAATCATCACTAAGAAACGGGAATTTATTTTTCCAAAACAAATTTAAAGCGAGAATTGATATATTTCACTATACCGAAACATTTAAATATGAATATTATCTTATATTAATTATGAAAGAATTAAAAGATTTAACCACAATCGAACAAGAAGTTTTACTTACTTTTTGTGATGCAAATAACTTTAGTTTAGGTTCACATGTTCCATTAGAAGCTGTAGCAAGAAGGCTCAGAAATTTATCCTCTAAACTTACCAAAAAAACAATTAAAACATTACTTTCAAATGGTTTTATAATGAAACATCCTACAAGACACAATATTACTTATCAACTTAGTAAAAAAGGTTTACAAGCTGGAAATCAAATAGAATCAGAATTTTAAAATTTAATAAATAATTTTTTACCATACATAATATTCTGTATGGAAAAAGTTATAAGTATAGATTAAAATATAATATTTAAGGAAAAAAAAAAATAAGAATGATACAAATGTTAAAACTAAAAGTAGCTAATCAAATTAGAAGGAAAAGAGCTTTTGAAACACGATGGTTTTTATATGAATTTATTAATAAGAATCCCGGACTAACAATTTATAACTTATCAAAAAAGCTAAATTGGACTTCTGGGAAAGTAGATTATTATATTAAAAAATTATTAAAAGATGGAATTGTTAAAAATTCTGAAGAGATTGTTAATGGAAGAGTTAGAAAATCATATCACCCCACTCCTTTTGGAGAGCATATTAATTGGGATGAGATGAAAAATATTAAAAGACCAGAAGATATAAAATGAAGTTTCAAGAAGTAAAGGAAGAAATTCACAGGATAGCAAAAATTCAAGATCCTCAGAACGCTTTAAATGAAATAATAAAATTGGATTATGAATTATTTGAGAAACCGAAGATTAAGAAACCCACTAAACGAGGAAGGTTCTACTATTTTTATTCAGTTAAGGGTTATGACAATAGAGGTCATGAAATAATGGGGCCAAGCATAGGGAAAATGTTGATTGCGAATTATACAGCAAAAAATGATATAATTGAACAATTGAGAAAAGAAGGGAATATCCCCGAATTAAAAAAATACCTGGAACAATATTAATTTCAAAAAAATGAGAATTATTCTTTTATCCTTTTTATATAGTCTTGAATATCTATTGCATTTATTGTCTCTTCAATAATTTTTGCTTTCCAAACATTTCCTAATTGAAGAGATTCTTCATGTTTAATTCCACTCTTATCATTACAAATAAGCTCTTCAAGAAATATATTTTTAGTCTTTATAAAATTACTTGCATAAATACCAAGGAATTTTTTAACCCATCCTGAGGTAACTAAATCTTCCTCTTTTTCATACATTCCTGTTGCAATTGCAAATACTGGAGATCCAGACATACCTGGAAAAGCAGAAACATCTGCTATAAATAATGGTTGTTCATTGAAATCAATGCCTGGTTCACTTGCAAAAGTTCCCGTTTTCCATATAGGTAGATAATGAGACTGATCATAAAATCCATATGGATATCCTATTAATGTTACTGGAGTGGCTGGTCTCAATACATAAGGAACTTCGATATACTTTGATGAAATACATTGTGGAAAACAATCATTGATATAGCTATTATTTAATGGAATTATTGCTAAATCTGCGTTTGGATAAGAAGAAGGATTAATCCATATTGGTTTGTCATTTGTATAAAGCGGTATAACATTTTCTTTTATATTTTTTAGATTATCTTTTGATTTATGTAAGTAAAAAGTAATATTATCCCCCTTTGGCTCGTTTGTATCCTCTGGTGGGAATCCTGTTATTACATTATTTATTGCTTTATAACTAGGGACAAATCTTTTAAATAATTTGTAATTTAAATAATTTGTAATTTAAAATAATTTGTAATTTAACAGCACAATTTAACAGCACAATTCGTATAACTGTATCATAATTAGATAATTGTTCTTTCTCCTGTAACTTATCCAGATATTCTTTAGTTTTAAGCGATATTTGAATGGTAGATGTTTTTCTATGATTTGTAGAATTTTCTTTACTCATAATAGATTCTAAAATAACTCATTTAATATAGAATAATATTTTTATTATCCTAATCTTTACTTATTTTTCTCCTATTCTTGTATAGTTACACATGTAAAAGAAGGGAAAAACTTTGTAGAAAAAAATTATTTTTCCCTTCAGACTCCATCCAGATTTTCCCACCATGCGACTCCACAATTCTTTTTGAAATATATAACCCTAGTCCCGTACCATCAATCCCTAAATCAAGCCCTTGACCATAACGCTCGATTTTTCCGAATTGTTGAAAGATTTGAGTTTTCTGCTCCTCGGTAAAGCCAACTCCGTTATCATTTACCGAAACAATCACAAAATCCTCTTTTAATTCTGTTTTTATTTTAATTTTACCATTTGGTGGCGTGTACTTAATCGCATTAGTGAGCAAATTTGAAAGAACGTCATGAATCTCCTCTTTTTCAATATTTGCATATAATTCATTCTGTATATCTAATTTAATTGATTGCTTCCTTCTTTTTGCCAACGATTCTATTTTATGCACACAAAATTTAATGAGAAATGATAAATCTTCCTTTTGTACTTTTGGTTCCAAATCGGGTGATTCTAATCGAGATGTTTTCAAAAGGTTGTTAATAATATTCTGAAGTCTTTCGCACCCATCATTTATCTCTCTTATTTTTGAAATAATAGGCGTATCTAATTGATCAGCATATAAAGATAAAATAAGCTCAGAGAAACCTTTAATTGAAATGAGGGGTGTTTTTAATTCATGCGAAGCTCTTCTAAGAAATTCGGACTTCAATTTACTTAACTCTTTTAATTTCTCTTCTGCTTTTTTACTTTGTGTAATATCAATGATGATCCCCTGAACACCTTCCATTTTTTTTTCATAATCATATTTCTTCTGAATTTTTTCTAAAACCCATCGAAGTTCTCCATTTTTCCGTACAACTAATCGATTTACAAAAATTTAAATATTTTTATTTTTGATATTTAAACACTTAAAATATATTGTACTAATCTAATTAAAAAATTTAAAAGAGATAAAAATATAATGGCAAAAAATAGAAGAATTTATTACAATAGTGCTTTTCTTATAGCAATATTATCAGGATTTTTATTAGGATTTCTATCAGCTTGTTATTCGACATCAGCCTTACAGAAACCTCAAACCTATTCTGTTGATAATTATTATGATGGTTTATCTTCTCCAGAATCATTGATAAAAACCTATCGACAGCCCAAGACAAGTGCGCAACCTCTCCGTAGTAATAAAACTACGCTTATTCCGGTTCCTTCTTTTTTAGTTTATGGTACCGATTCTGATGGTGTAGATTTAAATGGGGTTTTATATAGTGATTATTTTCATAATTTTAACGAAGTTGTAGAATGGAACATTAATGATAACCTTCGATCTCCCTCCGTAGCCTTTGGTGACTTTGATGGTGATGGAAATCAGGAAATTGTCGTTGTAGGTACCGTTATGACTTCTGCAGGCTTAGGACCAGATACTGGTAATCTAAATATCTTTGTTCGGGATGATGTATATACAAATTGGCAGCTAATGATCGTTTACGGAGAAAAACCTGATTATGCTTTTAAGAATCCTTCGGTTGCCTCAGCAGATTTTGATCTTGATGGAAAGGACGAGATACTACTTGGATTTTATGACGGGAATGATTTTAGGATAAGAATCCTTTCAATTACCGTATATGCTGCAGGATTTTGGATTCTTGTAACAGAGATCGATTTATTATATCCCGTGAACTTACAATCTGGATCTGGATCAGATGTTTTTAATTATAAACCTCACGTTACAGTAGGAGATGTTAATGGTGATGGTGACATGGAACCCATTGCTATTTGTTACGATTTTGATAAAAAATTACATCTCATGATATGGGATTATAACCATGATGTTGATGAGTATTGGGGCAAAGCTCATCCGATTCTTGATGTGAAATCTATTTCTATGCAAATTGCCACGGGAGATATTGATGGAGATTTTATTGATGAGATAGTCATCCTAGGTACGGATACTGACGGTGCTGATCTTAATGGTTGGGCTTATGATGATCTAAATCATGGACTGATGGAAATGTATCATTGGGACAGAGATGACGACTCAACTAAACCTGATGTTGCTCTTGGAGATTTTGATAATGATGGTATTGATGAGATCTGCTTTTATTCTACTGATTGGGATGGAGGTGATATGAATCTTTGGATGTTTGACGATGCAAATAACAATTTCGAAGAATTTTATCATTCTGATAAGGATGATGATTATTCGTGGGGAGCAATTGAAAGCGGTGATATAAACCTTGATGGTGATGATGAATTCATAATAGCGGCACAGTGGAGAGGAGAATCTGTTACCAGACCTTATCATGTATATACGTTCTATTTTGATATTATAAATGGTATTATAGAACAAAAATATATTAGTTGGGACGGAACATCAGAAAAAACTATTTATCCTCGTATTGCATTAGCGGATGCTTTAAATACTGGAATTAAGATAGAATGTGTGGGTGAAGATGATCCATTTGAGACTCGAAGTGACCCACAGATAATGGCAGTCGTGTCAGCTCCACCAACAATTAAGGGAATTACTCAAAATTATGATGATAGTGCCACTGAACTAGGAAAAGAAACTTCAAGCGAAGAGACTAAATCAGACTCAATTAGTATGTCTAACTCATTAACGTTAAGCTATGAGGCTGATTTTCTTGGGTTAGTTGAAGTTGAGGCTTCATTCACATTATCGTCTGAGACAACCTATGGAACAAGTGTTACAGAATCATATGCCTATTGTAATAGTTATGAGGTTTCAAGCAGCAATCACGGAGTAGTTTTTGCAAATGTAGATTTTGAAAACTATAAATATAAGATACTTAGCCATCCTTTAAATAATAGTTTAGTTGGAACTTATGTATCTATAGCCACTCCAGTAGCTCATGAAGTGTTGAAATGGGAACTACCTTATTTTCATTCAAAATACCCTGAATACCACCTCAATGAAACGCTACCCCAGGAAATAGGGGCTGCTAATACGTATCGTTCGTTGTCAGAATTTAGTAACATTACTGGGGGGGTTTATTGGAAGTCAAAATTTTCAAGCACTGTAGGACAAGGGGAAGGTACTAATTCTGTCGGTGTTGAAGTTTCGGAAGCTACAACTACCTCAGAAGAACGAACTTATGGTATAGAGTTTGAAGCAAAATTAACAGTTTTAGGATTTGGAGTGGGTACGAGTATGGGTCGCGACTGGAACACAGCCTACGAACTTAGTATTGGTGAAGGTTTTTCATATTCGGGAACTGTTGGAGATATACAAGATCCGGATGAATATGAGGATTATCACTATTCTTTTGGATTGATCATCTATCCATATATCAACAAAGATTTAAACCTCAAATATCAAGTTGTTGACTATTACGTTGACGATGCTGATAACCTACCTGACATCCCTGACGACTTGGACAACCTTGATGGTGACTCTGATAGCTCTAACAACTTTATGGAGAATATTGTAAATATAGCAAAAGATTATTGGTGGATTATTGCAATTGTAGGCGTCGGACTAATAGTAACAATAATTATATTTGCGAAGAAGAGGTAAAAAAATATTAAAATCCTAATTTTTTTTAATATCAGAAAAATTCAGTTTTTAAAACCTAATTTTTCTTTTTTTTACTATTTTTGAATTTAGTCTTTATTTAATTTTTAGAGAGATTGTATCGAGTAAGAATTTAGAATCATTCTAATAGTGATCTGATCAATGATAACTTTTTGAATTAATGATGTAAATTCTTCAGGTAAAATATTGAAAGTTTCAATGATTTCTTGAGGAGATATTTCATTGATTCTGTTAAATAAAATTTGAAATCTTTCATCCCAAGTCATTAGAGAAATTTCATCTAATAGTTCTTGTGGGAATAATTCATCTCCGTTAACAACTTCTCTTTTTATATTTTCTTTAAGCATATTTCCTAAATTACCTCCTGTAATTCTTTAAGATTATTTACAAATTCATAAATTTTTATATATTTTAAGCAGGATTTTAATATGAAAATCAAACAAAGAAAGAAACCTATTAACATCAAGATAAGAAATAAGTTTCTTACTAAGCATTTTAAATATTTGAAGAAGAGATATCTAAAATATTTCTCTGAATCAATTAAAAGTGAGATAATTGAAAATTACATAGACCATCTTAACCCCGAAGTTTGTTCCAATGATGCTTTCCATTTATATATTAAATGTGAAGGAGATATTTTAAATATCTTGGATAAAAACTTATCTACTAAGAATCTAAAAAAACGTAGAATTAAAAAAAAAACCCTCACTTAGACGCTTATCAATTCTAAATGCTACTTTTTTTATTTTTTTTATTATTATTTCATAAGTTCATTACATTATGAACTAATATTATTAGAACTATGATAAGGCAATTGAACTTGATGAGAATACCTCTTCTTTAAGAAAGGAATATTCTCCCAAATGCGCCTCCAAGTTTGAAATGAATCTACTACGTTCTCCTTCCCTTGTCATAGAAACTAACGGCTCTATTTGAGAAAATAGAAAAATCCGCTCTCCATTTGGTAATGTTAATAATCGGTTTAATCCATATAATGTAAGTAAGTTAGCAGCTTTCAAAAGGCTGTCTCCTCGGATGGTGTTGGAAAACATTTTAATTTCCAGATCGTTCACGTGGGAGCAAATGGTTGAATTGCTAGAAAATCGGATTTGTCAACTTGAGAATATAAAGATGATAATAATTGCCGGTATTACAACTTTATGGCCTAATTATAAACAGCAAACTTTCGAAGGAATGCTTCAGGCGATTTCAGGTATAAAAAAATTAATCTTTAAATCAAACCCATTGATAATTCTTACAGGCTCGTTAAATAAGTATTCAGAATTTAAGCTAAAAGGTGGAAAATACCTTGCTCATTTTGGAAGCGTGCTTGTATTAATAATTAATAAAGAGCGATACATTAAATATCGACTGATTCAACATCCCTCAATGCCGGAAAAATGTTTAATAAAAAGAAAACCTTTGAAACCGAAACGAGGCTTGACAAAACCATTGAAAACTTTAATATCGTGCAGTGTCTTCCCTTTTAAACGTGGATTAAAAAGATATATTAGCTTATCAAAACCAACGCTTAAAAGACAAGTAATGAAATACCCCCCACCAGAATCCTTTTCACTAGCACCTATAATTCCGATACTTCTGGGATTGAATAATTTTTCAAAATCAATCATGAATTTTCTTTTTCTTAATAATCTTTTTTTTGTATAGAGTTGATTTATAATAATATATTTTACTCTTATAAGGGCATATGGGAAAACTTTGAATATGAGATTTTAAAAAATTTCTACTACATCTCCAGCAGCTTTAAACACCAAACCTTATCTGCCTTATAAATCTAATAAATATATTTTTCATACCAAATGTTATTTAATTAAAAATATATTATTATAAAAAGAATAAAATTTTTGATTTGGGTTTTCCTAAATGAATAAATTCGGATTTGTATCATTGATTCTGACATTTGTTTTATTTTTTCTACAGTTTATCCCTTTAGGTTTTTATTTTCAATTTGAGAATCCAATTGTAAATAGTTACATAAGGATTCCAATACAATTATTCACATATGAAGATAAACAACTTTTTTTTTGGGGCATTGAAACTAATGGAACTTTACAGAATTGGTTTGAAGTTAATTTTTTAACAGGCTTATTTTTATTAATCCTAACTCCACTTGCCGGATTTTTGAACATAATTGGTTTTTGGAGAGAAAATGATACTGGAAAGAAGTTAATGAATGCGAATTTTATTATCTTGTTGGTTATTTTTTTGTACATTATTATAGGAATTCCAATTTATAGTGAAGAAATTATTGGGGTTCAATTTGGGTATTTTGATATTTTTTATTACTTAAATTATGGTTTTTTTATTTTAATAATTAATTTAATTATTGCTGGAATAGGTTCTGGTAAGCATCCAATCAAATAGAAGGAGAATTTAATTTATGGCACTAAAATCAGGAATAATCGCTGGTATAATTGCATTGTTATTAGCGTTTATAACAGAAATCCCAATATATCCACCTAACAATTGGTTTTTAAGTTTTAAGATATTTTCTTTTGAGAAAACTGATTTTTATTTCTGGGGTTATTTATTGAATGGGGAAATAGCTTTTACATCTACTCTTGGTTTTCTTCCGGAAAGTCTTGTTTCTGTTTCTATATGGTTAATTATTTTTTTAATTGGCTTGAATTCTATAATGGCATCAACTACAAAAGCGAACTTTAATAATTCTTTAAAATTATTTAAAATTAATATTTTATTGTCAATCCTCATATTAACAATTTATGGTGTCATAATTTATTTCTTAGTAATAACTGATATTAATTCAATATTTACTGTAATTGGCTTTGGATATTATTTCATTGTTCTAGTTTTAATCCTAAATATATTTGCTAAGAAATATTTAAAAAAGGGAAATATTCTTTAAATTTAAAGTTTCCAATCTCTATTTAATAAATACTAAAGAAAAGTTTTAGGATTAAATCTATAAGCTGCTCTTGTCAACCCAATATAGCTGTCAGATATCTTATAATAAAGTTTTCCGTTAACAAACTTTTTCTGTAAATAGTTATTTCTGATAATTTGGTTTAATGAATGAATCATTGTACCCAAAGTTACAGCTCCAACAAAACCATATTGTTTTTTAGTAATTCTTATTAAATCAAGCTCAGAATGCCATTGACCATCAAGGAGAGCTATCAAAATGTTATTTTTTATCGGTGTCTTTATATCTTTAATTTTATTGAATAAATTCGAATAATTAGGTTTGTAGAACTTATTTTCCTCATTTTCTTCCATAATGTATATACCTTTAAAAGAAGTGTATTTAATAAGAATAAATATTAAAATCGCTTATTTAACAAAATGTATTATCACAATATTATGCAAAATTAATAGGAAACTATGTTTTGATGATAATTTGAAAGATGTTATAATAAATTAGAGGGTATACCTTCTTTTAAATATTTAGTACGAGTGATCCAGTTTTCTGAAAATTCAGGGATCATAGCTAAAATAGAACCTCCAATCCAAACCGAGAAAGTTCTTTCCATAGGAGCGATAATCCTTATAATTTGGTTTTGTTTCTTTCTCCGCGCTAATTCTAATTCCAATTCCTGATACATTCGAGATTTTAAATTTGGAAACATAGACCCACCACCTGATAAGAAAATATTATTTAATAAATCTGGGCGTATGTCTAAATCACATGAGTCAATCACATCCATGATTGCTACTGGTAATTTTTCTGCTTCTAACTCATCGGAAGGATTAAATAATAATTCAGGAACCATAAATCTTTCTTTACTAAGTGAGATTGTAGAACCATCTGGTAAAGTGTATTCTTTCTCATACTGCTCTATTCGTTTCAAATCTTCTTTATAATCTAATGATACAAAACATGCCCTTTCTTTTAGAGCTCTAACTAATTCTCTCCTTATGGAAGAATCAACTGACCATCCAATAGATTCTAAAATTTGCTCCATATATCGAGTTAATACTCTTCCGCCATTATCTATAATTTTAACTGAATGCTCTAATTTATAACCTTCATATATCGGAACTATTCTAGTATTACTATCTCCGATTTCTACAATCAAACCGGTTTGAAATCCTCCTGAATATAAAGTTAACATTGAATCTAACACCGGATAGAAAGCCAGACATTGATAACGTTCAAGAAAAAGTTCAAATATTTTCTCTAAATCTTTGTGGGGAAATAGTGGGTGAATAGCAAATAAAACATAAACGAGCGTTGGATCTACTCTTAAATTATAAAAAATGTAATCAATAATATGAGAAAAGTGCTTCCAATCTACAATTATTCCTTTTTCAATAGGATGAAATATTTTATACAAGCCAATTGATTGAATTTCATCTCCTACATAAAGTTCATTTTTCTGGGATTCTCTTGCTTCATAATTAACACCAATATTTTGATACTTTGGCTTCCCAACCATCGTTAAAAATACTTGGCTTGGAGTATCTCCACCAGCAAAACCAATTTTCGATGAAAATTGACCAATGTCCAAAACTACTGTGAGATTTGCCATATTCTCTTTCAGATAAGCTTGTCTTACATTTAAATTTCAAAATAACACAAAATAATATTATTATATAATTTCAATATCTTATTAATTTTATATTAATAATATTATTAATCAAGATAACGGTGTTCTGCTACAAATTATTAAGAAATATTTTTAAAAAAAACTTAAGTGGCAATCCCCACTCACTCGACAAATTACGACATAAAACCAAGCTAAAGTAAACTTGAAAATTCTCCATTTTTATAACATAATTGTTTTTTCATCATATTTTTAGTCGGGGTTATGGATATTAACAGAATTGTCAAAAAGGTCGTTATATTTTTTCAATTAATCATTAATCCATAAATTCTTTAAGTGGAAATATTTGTCGCTTTTTGTCGGGTGAGTGTAATTTGCCACTCATGAAAAAAAAGAAATAAAAAATTGTTTGTTTTTTATTCTCCTCTCATAATTTTCTTTAAGCGGTTTAACTCATCTAACATTTCATCTCTAAGAGAACCTAAACCTCCACCAGCTTGGTCAGCTGCTGCAACTGGTTTAGCCGCATCAGGAGCCTTTGGAGCTCCCGCATCAGGAGCCTTTGGAGCTCCCGCACCAGGAGCCTTTGGAGGTCCCGCACCAGGAGCCTTTGGTGGTCCTGCACCAGGAGCCTTTGGTGGTCCCGCACCAGGAGCCTTTGGAGGTCCCGCACCAGGAGCCTTTGGAGGTCCCGCACCAGGAGCCTTTGGTGGTCCTGCACCAGGAGCCTTTGGTGGTCCCGCACCAGGAGCCTTTGGAGGTCCCGCACCAGGTGGTAATTTAGGAGCTGGCGGTAAGTTAGGCTTGTTAGGAGCCCCACCTCCACCTGGAGGTTTACCAGCTGCTGGAACTGCAGGTGCCTTAGGAGCTGTTGTTGCTGGTGTAGGAGCTGCTGTTGCTGGTGTAGGAGCTGCTGTTGCTGGTGTAGGAGCTGCTGTTGCTGCACCACCTCCACCACTACCACTCAATAAACTGAAGAGTGTACTTGCAGCAGCAGTTTTAGCTTGACCACTCGTAGAAGCAATAATTTTTTTAGAGGAAGTGCTGACAGTTTTAACTACTTCACCAATACTAACTTCCTTCAAATCTTTCTGAGCTTTTGCTAAAGATTTAATAAAATCATTTATCCCTTTAACTGTTTCTTGTAAATCGTCAGCTAAAGAGGTTAAACCCTTTTTCATAAAATTTATTACTCGCTCAATTTTCTTATGATCTTTCGAAACCACGTTATATTCAATTCCTCTATTATTATTGAAAAACTGATTAAAATTCTAATTACTATAAATAATCTTTATATTTTAATTATATTAATATGTATTTATATTTTTATTCCATCTTTGCTTAAACTTCAATTTCTGAGTAAAAACA
>SDBT01014439.1_pt1 | contig 12598 bp, 9 predicted proteins | sample 2277101 | NCBI WGS metagenome assembly SDBT01 (sample SAMN10404973, study PRJNA504765) | marine sediment metagenome | isolation source: marine sediment core GS10_PC15, 103 cmbsf | place: Arctic Ocean: Southern Knipovich Ridge | collected 2010 | reverse complement strand
TGGTCTGGCCTGTGGTCAGCCCCCCGGATGCCATATGGAAGGCCCCTTACTCCGCCCGCTTCCATGGTGGCGCCAGCGTTCCGGGGGGCTGACCATGGATCAGACCTATCACCAGCCGGTTCTGCTGGATCAGGTGGTGGAGCTCTTCGCTCCGGTGGCGACGGGCACCATTGTGGACGCCACCTTCGGCGGCGGGGGGCACTCGACAGCGCTGCTCGACGCTTACCCGGAGGTCCGAGTGGTCGGCATCGATCGGGACCCGGCCGCGCTGGGTCAGGCGCAGGCGGATCCGCGTCTTTCGCTGGTGCTGGCCAACTTCGCCGACCTGGCGGGAGTGATCACCGATGAGATATCCGGCCCAGAACGTGATGATCCTGTTGTCGACGGCGTACTCATGGATCTCGGTGTCTCCTCGCATCAACTCGATGCTGCAGAGCGCGGGTTCTCCTATCGCCACGGCGGTCCAATCGATATGCGTATGGGTCCAGACGCCAATCTGGACGCGTCGGAGATCGTCAATACCTGGCCGCGCCATGACCTGGTTGGAATCTTCCGGCGCTACGGCGAGGAGCGGTTCGCAGGCCGCATCGCCGATGCCATCATTGCCGCCCGCCCCATCGACGACACCGCAACACTTGCCGAGGTCGTCGCTACTGCGGTCCCGGCGCGGGGGCGCCGACCGGGCCACCCGGCCAGGAGGATTTTCCAGGCCCTCAGGATCGCGGTCAACAATGAATTGGGGGCCCTCGAGACAGCACTCGAATCGGCCGTGGCCGCGCTCCGGCCGGGCGGGAGGATCGTCGTGATCTCCTACCACTCCCTCGAAGACCGTATGGTCAAGCAACGATTCGCTGCCGGAGCGACGGGGTGCACCTGCCCGCCGGATCTGCCGGTGTGTGGTTGTGGCAACACAAGCGAGCTGCGCCTGCTTGGACGCGTTCTGCCGTCTGCTGACGAGATCGAGCGAAACCCGCGCTCGCGCAGCGCGGTGCTCAGGGCCGCAGAGCGAGTGACGTCATGACCGCCGGTGCCCTGACTCGCCTCGGCCGGGCGCCGACCCGCCGCCTCAGCGCCCGCCCGGTCCTGCGGCCACTTGTTCTCTTCACCATGGCTGTGGTTCTCGTCTTCTTCACGATGATCTACTCGCGGATCTCCCTTGACCGGACCGCGTTCGAATTGCACGGCATCGAGCAAGGCCTGGCCCAGCAGGAGCGCCTCCACTGGGATCTGAGACTCGAGCTTGCCAGGCTTCAAGACCCGCGACGGATCACGGAAGCAGCAGCGGACCTTGGTCTCGTCTATCCGGAGGAGCGGATAACGATCGAGGCTCCCGGTGTTGTCGCCGAGTCCGACGAGGGGCACGCACGCTGGACCGCATCACGGTCGCTTCTGACCGAGCTGCCGTGATAGGAGGGCACCGATGCGCAGGCCGATCGCTGGCGGCCATTGCGACCGATTGAGGAGCGTCTGACGTGACCGCGCACCGGTGGCGCCTTCAAGATCTGCGCGTGATCATCCTCGGCGTCGTGTTTGTCGTCGCCTGGGGTGGGATCGGGTATCGCCTGTTCCAGGTGCAGGGCGCCGATGCCGCCGAACTGGCTGAGCGAGGATTCAATCAACGGGTACGCCATGAGGAGATCCTCCCAAAGCGGGGGACGATCTATGACCGGGATGGCGTCGAGCTTGCGGTAACCGTTTATGGCAGCTCTCTGGTCGCCGACCCGCTTCTCGTCGACGATCCTGCCCAAGCCGCCGCCCTCCTGGCACCGCTTCTCGGGGAGAATCTCGCCGACCTCACCATCAAGCTGGGCCGGGAGGGCAGGTACGTCCTGCTGGTCAGGGGCCTCGAACACGCCGAGGCCGAGGTGATTGGCACCGCCATCGCCGCCGCCGATTTGCAGGGATTCTCCCTGGTCGAAGAGGCGGTGAGGGTCTATCCCTCTGGTCCGCTGGCTGCGCCGGTCGTTGGGCTGACAAGGCTCGATGAAGGTGGCGGCATCGAGGGGATCGAGTCGATCATGGACGACGCGCTCTCCGGTCGCGCGGGAAGGCGAATCGTCGAACGCGATGCGGCCGGCCGCGCCATTCCCCAGGGGGAATACCTGATCGAGCCTGCCGTCCCTGGATCCGACGTATATCTGACCATCGATAGGGAGATCCAGCACACCGCAGAGCGTGCCCTGAGCTCGGCTATGGCCCAGACGAGCGCGGTCGGAGGATCGGTGGTCGTGATGGTCCCCGAGACGGGGAGGATCCTGGCCATGGTCTCCCTACCGGCATTCGACCCGAACGAGCGGTCGTCGTTGGAGGCGGACTCGATCAGAAACCGCGCCGTCGCCGACGTATACGAGCCCGGGTCTACCCTGAAGGTCGTTGCCGTCGCTGGCGCACTCGAGCTGGGCATTGTCGGGCCGGAGACGGTGATCGAGACCCCACCCGAGATCACCATCGCGGACGAGATCTTCGCCGACGTCGCCGAGCATCCGAGGGCCATGACCGTCGCAGACATCGTCGCCAAGTCATCGAACGTCGGAACGATCGAGATCCAGGCACGCCTTGGCAACGAGCGCCACTACGCCTATCTCGACGCCTTCGGCTTGGGAAGACCATCCTCGATCGACTTCAACCCGGAGTCGGCGGGACGGCTCGACCACTTCACCGATTGGTGCCACTCCACCTGCGGTGCTTCGGCGGCGATCGGATACGGCATCGGCGCGACACCCCTGCAGATGGCGGGGCTGTACGCAACCATCGCCAACGACGGCGAATGGGTCGAGCCCCATGTCGTTGCCGAGATCGTTGGTCCCGACGGCTCCCGGATCTCGAGCGAACCGAGAACCAGAAGGGTCATCTCCGCGGAGACCGCGGTGATGCTTCGTCGCATGCTGCAGCAAGTTGTCGAAGGCGGTACCGGGTTCCGCGCCGAGATCAACGGGTTCACCGTGGGTGGAAAGACCGGCACCTCCGACAAGTTCGACGTGGATCTCGGCGAATACAGCACCACAGAGACCATCTCCTGGTTCGTCGGCATCGCCCCCATCGACGACCCGGCGATCGTGGCGGTGGTGGTGCTGGACACGCCAACCGGGATTCTCGACGACGGCACCGAGCTGAAGTTCGGCGGCGCCTCTGCGGCCCCAGTGTTTGCCGAGATCGCAGAGTCGGCGCTGCACCAGCTCGGGGTGGCGCCGGACAAGGGGTGACGTCAATGCGGCTGAGCAGTCTTGCAGATCGAGTACCAGGGGAGACCAAGGTGGTTGGTCCTGATGCATCGGTGACCGACGTCACCCACGACTCGCGCCTGGTGAAGCCGGGTGACCTGTTCGTCGCCGTCCGCGGTTTCGAGAGGGACGGGCATCGTTTTGTCGAGGAGGCAATGCGGGCAGGCGCTGCCGCGGTGTCGGTCGACGATGGGGTCGACAGGCCCTACAGCCAGCTCGTCGTCGAGGACACCAGATCGGCGCTCGGATTGCTCGCCGCTGCCGTGCATGGCGACCCCTCGCAGCGCATCGCCGTCGTCGGCGTTACCGGGACCAACGGCAAGACCACCGTCACCCATCTCGTCGAATCCATCGTCACCGCTGCCGGGATGACGCCGGGCGTGGTGGGGACCGTCGGGGCACGGGTGGAGGGCGAGCACGTGACGCTGCCGCGGACGACGCCCGAGGCGTCCGATCTGCAGCGGCTGCTCGGCGAGATGGTCGATGCCGGGGTCGATGTCGCCGCAGTCGAGGTGTCAAGCCATGCACTGGCGCTGCACAGGGTCAACGGAACCCGATTCCGGATCGTGGCATTCACCAACCTGATGCAGGACCACCTCGACTTTCACCGGGACATGGGCTCCTACCTGTCGGCAAAGCGGCTGCTTTTCGAGCCCGGCCTGGCGGAGCGGGCCGTCGTGGCCGTCGACGACCAGGCAGGGAGGTCCATCGCAGCCGATGTGGCGATCCCGGTGACGACGGTGGCATTGGATGGGGAAGCGGACGTGACGGTGCGCGATGTGGCGCTCACCATGGGTGGCAGCACGTTCATCGTGGAGACGGCACGCGGCGATCGGAAGGCGACGCTGCCAATACCCGGCTTGTTCAACATTCAGAATGCACTCGTGGCAATTGCCATCGCCACCGCGCTGGACATCCCAGACGAGGCAATTTCTGCCGGGCTCGCCGCGGTCCGCACCATTCCCGGGCGCTTCGAGCCGGTCGACTCTGGTCAGCCCTTCGGGGTGGTCGTCGACTACGCCCACACCCCTGACGCAATCGCAGCCGTGATTGCCAGTGCCCGCCTCCTCGCCACGGGCTCGATCATCGCCGTCGTCGGGGCGGGAGGAGATCGGGACAGAGAGAAGCGACCTGCCATGGGTGTGGCGGCCTCTGCGGCAGACGTGGTGGTGATCACTTCGGACAACCCTCGCTCGGAGGATCCCGGGGCGATCATCGATGAGGTTGTAGCCGGTGTCCCTGAGGACGCGGCGGTAATCACCGAACCGGATCGGCGCCGCGCAATCAGGACGGCGCTGAGCCGCGCCGGTGACGGGGATCTGGTGCTGATCCTCGGCAAGGGTCACGAGCAGGGCCAGGAGATCGCAGGAACGGTCCTTCCGTTCGATGATCGCCTCGTCGTTGCCGAGGAGCTCGAGCTGTGGTCGGGGGTTGAGGGATGACCGGGCCGCTGGACTGGACCCTGGCCACCGTCGCCGCTGCGACCCGTGGTGTTGTCGACGGAGATCCCTCGATGCGGGTGAGCGCGGTCTCGACGGACTCCCGCTCCACCACCGAAGGTTCGCTGTTTGTCGCTATCAAGGGCGAGCACCACAACGGACACGACTTCGCTGCCCCGGCCATGACCGCCGGGGCGGTGGCCAGCCTGGTCGAGCGCGGATCCGGCATCGACATCCGACCGAAGGTCGAGGTCGATGACACTGGTGATGCCTTGATCGATCTCGCAGCACACCGGCGCGGCGAGCTGTCGGCGAAGGTCGCCGCCATCACGGGGTCAACCGGCAAGACCTCCACCAAGGATCTCCTTGCGGCGGCGATACCAGGAAGCTGGGCGTCACCTCGCTCCTTCAACAACGAGGTTGGAGTGCCATTGACCGTGCTGTCGGCCCCCGGCGATTCCGACGCCCTGGTCGTCGAGGTGGGGTCCCGTGGCTTGGGACACATTCGCCGTCTGGCGCCGGCCACGATGCCCGACGTTGCCGTTATCACCAACCTCGGTCTGGTGCACCTCGAGACGTTCGGCACCCGCGATGCCCTCGCCGATGGAAAGTTCGAGCTCGTCGAGGCGCTCGGTGAGGGCGGTGTCGCGGTGCTGCCGGACGACGAGCCAAGACTTGCCAGGCCGCACCCCGGGCCGACGATGACCTTTGGTCTCAGCTGGGGCGCAGACGTCAGGGTCTCGGATCTGCTGCTCGACGAGCGAGGCCGCCCCCGATTCTTCCTTCACGCCAACGACACATCGGTACCGGTCGAGCTTGCCATGTCGGGTGCGCACAACGCGCGGAATGCAGCGGCGGCGGCGGCTGCCGCCCTGGCGCTGGGGCACAGGCTCGAGGACGTCGCCTCGGGTCTTGCCACCGCCACCGGCTCCCCATGGCGGATGGAGGTCCACGAGGGCAGGCTCACCGTGATCAACGATGCCTACAACGCCAACCCTGATTCCATGCTGGCGGCGATGGAGACCGTCGCCGCCATGCCGGGTCGTCGGATTGCGGTACTTGGCGAGATGGCAGAGCTGGGATCGGTGGCAGAGGAGGAGCACGTCAGGATCGGCCGGGCTGCACGGAAGCTGGGTTTCGAGGTGATCACCGTCGGGCCCGACCACGGGCTCGCCGAGGCTGCGGGTGGCCGCAACGTCAGCGACCAGATGGTGGCGATGCAGATCGTCATCGACGAGGCGGAAGATGGTTCGGTGGTGCTCGTCAAGGCATCACGGTCGGTCGGTCTGGAACGCCTGGCAGCACAGCTGATCGCGGAGGTGGGCGCGTGATTCAGCTCCTCATCGCGGGCAGCATCGCCTTCTGGTTCACCATCTTTGCCACGCCCCTCGCCATCCGCTTCCTGCGTAGGCGCAGTATCGGCCAGTTCATCCAGGACGACGTGCAGGGGCACATGCACAAGCTCGGGACGCCGACGATGGGCGGGGTCGTCATCATCGCCGGCGCTTGTCTCGGTTACCTCGCAGCTCACTTTCGGTTGTTTTCGTTGGGATCCGGCTTCGAGATCACGTTCCATCCCTTCGCCGTCGAAGGCCTGCTTGCGGTGTTTGCCTTTGTCGGGATGGGCGTCATCGGCTTCGTGGACGACTACGTCAAACACGCACAGAAACACAACCAGGGGCTGCCCAAGCGGTGGAAATTCCTCGGACAGCTGGCCGTTGCCGGCGTGTTTGCCTGGGTAGCCCAGGAGATAGGCACCAGCACGGAGCTGTCGTTCGTGCGCCCGCTTGGGATCGACCTCGGACCGGTGCTCTACCTCTTTCTCGTGCTCTTCATGCTCACCGCAGCCGCCAACGCGGTGAACCTCACCGACGGCCTCGATGGGCTCGTCGCAGGCTCCGGTGCCCTGGTATTCGGTGCCTACGTGCTGATTGCCTTCTGGCAATTCAGGAACATCGAGTTCTACCTGGTCGATCCGAACGGCGCTCTCGATCTGGCACGGTTCGCCGCCGCCCTTGTCGGTGCCGCCCTCGCTTTCCTGTGGTGGAACGCCGCACCAGCTCAGATATTCATGGGAGACACCGGCGCCCAGGCCTTTGGCGGCGCTCTTGCCGCCCTGGCCCTGTTGACCAACACCCAGCTCCTCCTGATCATCCTCGGCGGCCTCTACGTGGTTGAGACCCTGTCGGTCATCGGACAGGTATTCGCCTTCAGGGTCTTTGGCAGGCGCATCTTCCGGATGGCGCCGATCCATCACCACTTCGAGCTGAAGGGGTGGCCCGAGACCGTGGTCATCGTCCGGCTGTGGATTTTTGCCGGCATCCTCGCCGCCCTCGGGGTCGGCATCTTCTATGCGGACTTCGTTGCCTCGACCGCGGTGGGAGGTGGGCCGTGAGGATGCTGGTGGTTGGAGCTGCGTTGAGCGGAAGAGCGGCGGCGGTGCTTGGCAGGGATCGGGGCCACGACGTGATCGTCTATGACCAAGCGGAGTCCGCCATCGATGGGCTCGCCGGGTCCGGGTTCTCCGTGGCACACGGGGAATGGGACGCCGCGCTGTTGGACGGGATCGATGTGGTGGTGACATCGCCTGGTGTGCCGGAGCACGCCGCCCCCCTGGTCGACGCGGAGAAGGCACACACCGTCGTGTGGAGCGAGCTCGAGTTTGGGAGCCGCCATCTGCGGGCACCGTATGTCGCCGTCACCGGTACCAACGGCAAGACCACCGTCACCACCACCACCGCATCCATGCTGGCCGGGAGTGGCATCAACGCCGTCGCCGCAGGAAACATCGGAACCCCGGTGAGCAGCATCGTCGATACCGATGTCGATGCGGTCGTCATCGAGGCATCGAGCTTCCAGCTCCGCTACATCGAGACCTTCCATCCAAAGGCCGCCGCCATCCTGAACGTCGCACCCGACCATCTCGACTGGCACGGCAGCCACGCCGCCTACACCGCAGCCAAGGCCAGGATCCTGGAGAACATGGACGGGGACGACCTGGTCGTCTTCGACACCGATGACCCAGGGGCTGCCGCCATGGCGCAGGGTGCTTCGGGGCTCGTGACCTTTCCCGTGAGTGGAACGAGCGTTCCCCAACATGGTGCCGGGACCGAAGGTTCGAGCCTCGTCATCGACGACAGCCGATATCCGATGCCGACAACCGATCCGTCCTACGCCGTCGATCTTGCCGTAGCTGCGGTACTCGCCGGCTCGGCGGGAGCGACAGGACAAGCAATCGGTCGCGCCATCGCCGAATTCGAACCAGGACCACACCGCCGGGAAGTGGTTGGGGAGTGGGAAGGGGTCACCTGGGTCGACGACTCAAAGGCAACCAACCCTCACGCCGCCCGTGCCGCCGCTTCCTCGTACGAGTCGGTGATCCTGATCGCCGGGGGCCGCAACAAGGGCCTCGACCTTGGAGACATGGTGGCACCGACGGTGCGGCGCGTCTTCGCCTACGGCGAGGCGGGACCAGAGATCGCCCTGGCCGCCGCCGTTCCCAGTGTCGTCGTCGAGTCGTTCGACGACGCGGTGACAGAAGCGGCCCGGGCCGCCGAGCCCGGCGACGTCGTTCTCCTGGCCCCGGGATGCGCCAGCTTCGATCAGTTTGCCTCCTACAACGAGCGAGGTGAGCGGTTCGCCCTCCTGGCTCGCCGCGCGGCAAGGATGCGGAAATGACAAGCTCAACTACCCGCTTCGACAAAGCTAGCTCAATGCTCGACACCGCAGGAGAGCCGGTATCCGATCAGGCACCTTGGCGGCGCCGCAAGAAGGTCACGGCCGCCGTGGTTCGCGAGCGGCGTTCGATCCTCCTGGTGGTACCGGTCGTGATGCTGCTCGTCATCGGCCTCGGGGCCATGCTCAGCGCCTCGTCGGTGGTGTCGATACGCGAGACCGGCGACCACCTCTTCTATATCAAGCGCCAGATCCTGTGGGTTGGGATCGGCATGGCGGCGTTCGTGATCGCCACCAGGCTGCCGTACCGCCTCTACCTACGTTTCGCCGTGCCCATCTACCTTCTGGCGGTTGCCGCGCTGGTGGCGACGCTGGCGTTTGGTGATATCAGAGGTGGGGCGAGACGCTGGATCGAGGTGGGGCCCGTCACGCTGCAGCCGTCGGAGTTCGCCAAGCTGGCGACGATCATCGTGCTGGCGGCGGTGCTGGTGAAGAAGGGCCCGCTGCTCCGCCAACTCGGCCACTTTCTCTTGCCGGTTCTGGTCATCCTCGGCACGGTTGCAGCGCTGCTGTTGTTCCAGCCCGACTACGGAACGACCCTCCTGATCGGCGGAGCCGCTTTCGCCGTGATGGTCGCGTCCACGGCGCCGATCGGCTTCCTCGCCGGTGTTGCCACCCTTGGTGGTGTCCTCGCGGTCGTCGGCGCCTTGGCCTCGAACTATCGAAGGGAACGCATCACCGGTTTCCTCGATCCCTTCGCCGATCCACTCGACACCGGCCACCAGGCGGTGCAGAGCCTGGTCGCACTCGGCACCGGGGGCTGGTTTGGAGTCGGCCTCGGCGCCAGCAGAGCCCGATGGTCGTTCCTGCCGAATGCTCACACCGACTTCATCTTCGCCATCATCGGTGAAGAGACCGGCTTTGTCGGCGCCTCGTTGGTCATCGTGCTGTTTGCGCTGTTCGGTTACATCGGGATCCGGATCGCTCTGCGGGCCCCCGACCAGTTTGGCCGGCTGCTCGCCGTCGGCATCGTTGCCTGGCTCTCGCTCCAGGCCTTGATCAACATCGGTGGGGTGGTTGGAGCTCTCCCGATCACGGGTGTCCCGTTGCCGTTCGTGTCCTCGGGTGGAAACGCCATGCTGATAAACCTCGCCGCCGTCGGAATCCTGGTCAACATTGCTCGATCGACACCTGTCGCCGGCCAGCGCTCATGACGTTTGCCTTTGCCGCGGCGGGAACCGGAGGGCACCTGGTGCCGGCGATCGCCGTCGCCGACGAGTTGGTGCGGCGCGGCGTCGACGTTTCCGACATCGTTTTCTTCGGAGGCGACCGACTCGAGGTTGCCGCGGTACCAGCGGCCGGCTTCGAGCTGGTGCAGCTCGACATCCGCGGGCTGCGCCGCTCGCTGTCCCCGGCCAACCTCGGTCTGCCCTGGATGGTGCGCACCGCCGCCCGCCGGGTCGGCGACGAGCTGCGATCCCGGTCTGCCGGGGTGCTGGCTGCATTTGGCGGATACGTGACGGTCCCTGCCGGGCTCGGTGCGTCATCTGCGGGATTCCCGATGGTGGTCCACGAGCAGAATGCCGTTCCCGGCCTGGCCAACCGGCTTGCCACGCGGCGTGCCATCAGAACCCTCGTTGCGTTTCCTTCCTCGGTGACGCGGCTCACCGGCGCCGAGCTGACTGGGAACCCGCTGTCGGAGCGAATCGCAGCCTTCGACCGAAGTGCGCTGCGAGACGATGCGATCTCGGGATATGGGCTCGACCCCGACCGCCCCGTGCTCGGCGTCTTCGGCGGCAGCCAGGGCGCTGCCGCGATCAACGTCCTGATCGCGGATCTGGCGGGTTCGATCCTCGATGCTGGAAACTCGATCCTCCACCTGACCGGGCCCGAACACCATGCTGAGGCAACAGCAACGGCCTCGCCCCACCCGGCATGGATCACCATCCCGTATGAAGCAGAAATGGACCGGTTCTACGCCGCATCGGATCTCGTGGTATCCCGCGCCGGAGCGATGACGATCAGTGAGCTGACCGCGACGGGCACACCGGCCCTGGTGGTCCCTCTCCCGGCCGGCCGGGGCTATCAAGCAGAGAACGCAGCCGAGATGGAGCAGGCCGGCGGCTGTGTGATCGTCGCTCAGGAGGATGGCGCCAGGCTCAAGGGCCACATCGAGCAGATCCTCGGTGATGCCAGCCGGAGAGCCGCGATGGCAACCGCCGCCACCAGCGTTGGCCGGCCACACGCCACCACACTGGTCGCCGACGCCGTTCTCGAGGTAGCCAATGGCTGAAGCGGCCCCCTTCCAGCTCTCGGAGCCACAGCGGATCCATGTGGTAGGTGTCGGTGGGGCGGGGATGTCCGGGATCGCCAAGCTGCTCGCCCAACTCGGCCACACCGTCACCGGATCGGATCTGAAGCCGAGCGCGACCCTCGACGCGCTGAGTGACGCCGGGGTCGAGGTATGGGTAGGACACCGGCCGGACCGAATTGCCGAGGTGGATCTCGTCGTCGCATCGACCGCGGTGCCAGAAGCGGACCCCGAGCTGACTGCGGCAACGTCGCTCGACCTCACGGTGTGGCGCCGCCCCGCGATGCTCAACGCCGTCACCGCGGCGCTGCCAACCGTCGGCATCACGGGCACTCACGGCAAGACGACGAGCACGGCCATGGCGGTTTCTGCGGTTCGCGCCTGCGGCGCCGATCCCTCGTTCATCGTCGGAGGAGAGATCACCGCCCTCAACACCGGTGCCCATCTTGGTGATCAGGACCTGCTCATTCTGGAGGCCGATGAGGCGTTTGGCACCTTTCGCCACCTGCACCTCACCGGTCTGCTCGTCACCAACGTCGAGGCCGACCACCTCGACCACTACGGAACCGTGGCCTCACTCGAAGAGGCGTTCGCCCAGGTCGCCGGATCGACGGATGGGCCGGTGCTCGGCTGTGTGGATGATCCCGGGGTGCGCAGGCTGGCCGAGCGGGCAACGGTGATCGGTTACGGCACGAGCCACGGCGCCGCGTGGCGGATGTCGGAGATGACGGCAACTCCCGACGGCGTGTCGTTCCATCTGCAAGGGCCCAGTGTCGGGGTCGACGTTGCCGTTCCCCAGCCGGGATCCCATATCGCAAGAAACGCAGCAGGCGTGGTCGCGCTGTTTGCGGAGCTCGGCTTCGACGCCGATTGCCTCGCCGCAGGGCTCGCCGGCTTTGGTGGGGTTCGCCGCCGCTTCGAGGTCAAGGCACGTACCGGCGGGGTGACGATCATCGAGGATTACGCCCACCATCCCACCGAGGTCGAGGTCACGATCGCTGCCGCTCGACTTGGCACCACGGGGAGGCTGTGGGTCGTGTTCCAGCCACATCGCTATACCCGAACCGCCGACCTTGCCCCCGACTTCGGAGCACCGCTCGCCGCCGCCGACCGCGTCATCGTCACCGACATCTTCTCGGCCGGTGAGGCCCCGCAACCGGGAGTATCGGGCCGTATCGTGGCCGAGGCCGTCGCCGCCTCCGGTGGCAGCGTTGAATACGTGGAGAAGCTCGGCGACGTGGCTGCGAGGTTGGCACCACAGCTCAGCGATGGAGACACCGTCCTGTTGATGGGAGCGGGCGACGTCGCATCGATCTGGCCGGCACTCGTGGACACCGCCGGAGGAGGGCAGTGATCGTGACCAGGCACCGAGCCATCCGCCCCAACGTCGATCTCGGGCCCCTCACCACCTACAAGCTGGGTGGCCGGGCGGCCTGGTTTGCCGACGCCGGGAGCGAGTCAGTCCTCGTCGAGATCCTCGAATCGGCACACGACCTCGACCTCGTCGTGCTCGGCAGGGGCAGCAACATCGTGGTATCCGACAACGGCTTCCCCGGCCTCGTGGTCCGTCTCATCGATGAGTTTCTCACGGCGTCGATCAGCGATGATCGCTCGGTGCTTGCCGGAGGGGGAATGCCCCTCCCAAAACTGGCCCGCTTCGCCGTCGGTGAGGACCGCGGTGGTCTGGAGTTCCTAATAGGTATCCCAGGATCCGTTGGTGGGGCGGTGAGGATGAATGCCGGCGGGCATGGCTCGGACACGGCCTCCTGGCTCGTCGAGGCCTCGGTTCTCGACCGCAGCTCGCTGACTACGACGACCCGCCTTCCCGGGGAGCTCGACTTGTCGTACCGCCACTCCAACCTCACCGACGATGATCTGGTCGTGTCGGGCCGGTTCCGCACCTTCGACCAGTCAAAGGCGAGAGGCGAACAGATCCTGCGTGAGGTCACCAG
>SDBT01014438.1_pt1 | contig 12598 bp, 6 predicted proteins | sample 2277101 | NCBI WGS metagenome assembly SDBT01 (sample SAMN10404973, study PRJNA504765) | marine sediment metagenome | isolation source: marine sediment core GS10_PC15, 103 cmbsf | place: Arctic Ocean: Southern Knipovich Ridge | collected 2010 | reverse complement strand
CTGGGCTTTAACAGTTCGGCCCGATGGGCCTTTGTATTAATTTCTCCACAGGACCTCAGGCAGGAGTCCGGGGCGTTTGCACATTTGAAATGGTTGTTTCATCAAGCTTAAATACAGATATCAGCTGTGTCTCACATGGTCAATAGCTAAATCAAACTAATCAGCTCTCTTTATAGTATTCTTCAACCTGGATATCCAGCTGATGTTTTTGGTTATTTTCTACAACTAACGTATAGGCAGATTTAGCTGCGTCAAGCACGCCTTGCCACTCGGGTTTATTGATGTATTCTTCATCTGACAAGAATGTTCCATATTTTTTCAAAATGCTATCAATTGAGCTCGTTACCGCTTTTATATTGTCCAACTCATCTGCATAAATCACTTGGCCAATTGACTTTTCTGGCTCACTTCCAAGACCACTATCATCAAAAAGAAAATGTACAGGTTCATCGAAACAATCATACTCAACCCCCTCAGGGAAGTCCTGTTTAACCCACGCATTTATCTGGTAGGTTTTATTTGACAAGTCATACAAGGTATTTGTTAACTGTAATCGCATCCACATATATTTCATAATAAAGCCCCTTCTATTTCGGCGAATTCCAATGCTCCCACTTAAGCCAATCTGATAAAGGAATATGAGATTCATACCATTTTTTATTCACCTTCCCTTCAACTGGCCCACCACTCCTACCTATCACTTTCCCACCACTACGCACGATAACATGGTCTACTTGCTGTGATTCATACGTTGACTTAGGATTTCCTTTATCAATGCGAACACCACCCTCATCTTTATTTTTTGCAAACCACCTATACCCAACCCCTTTGTTATTCGGGATCGGATCACCCCACTCTTCCGGAATTTTATCATAAACTTCTTGTGACAGCTTCCACTCTGGTTTTTTGTTGACCGTAATTTCAAGATCAACCGGTGACTCGACTTCTGTGATCTCTGCAAGGTCTTGAATAGCCTCAGCTGTTTTGCTTAACCCTGCTACCGCTTGAGCTGCATTTTTGGACTCCATAGCCGCTTTTGCGCTTAGATTTTCTGCAGCATCTGCCGCTTCACCTGCACTGCCTTCAACTTCAGCAATTTCACCAGCACCATCAGTGGCAAGAATGAGTATCAAGTTAAAACCAATACCACCAGCCATATGCACTTTGTCTTCACTGCCTTCGGCAGCAAAATAGTCACGAACAAATTGGGCTAACAAATTTCGAGTAGGCTCATCTGACAACAATCGATAGATTTTTTGCAACTGCTTAGATGTAAGTTTAGCTTTATGCTGCAGTGCGGTTAGCTGACTCATTAATGCAGGGATATTCCCACTTTCAAAGGCAAGCATACATTCGGCAGCTGGCGGCACGACTTCTTTGACAAGATGCACCATACCAATCACAGCTGACTTTCCGCCATCATATAGTCCGGCAATAAAATCTTTGCTATAAATCCATGCTTGGCCTATTTTATTGTGTTTGGCTAACCGCTCATTCTGCTCTGTTGCGCGCCGCCTAACTTCAGCAACCATTGCCTCCAAGGTTTGTGCTAATTGATCGCGAGTCGTTTGTAATTGATCTGCAAGCTGCTGACGGCTTTTATCACTACCCACGGTAATCATTGCTGGACCTGCTGGCAGATCAACCAAATGGATTTTACCTTGACCATTTAGCTTACCGGTTTTTACCTCACCATTGGCAAAGGCCAAACGATATGCTGCACTGGCAATGGGCTGATTCTCTTGATCCTTATATTGCAAGCTTAACCAATGATTATTTTGTTGTTTCAGCAAACCTTTTTTGTTGACCAAATGATTAATTGCAGGTGCAATTTTATTTGGCACAGGCTTAATCGGTGCAATTTCCGGTGCTGGACCTTGCATATAATTTACCTGACCATTGATATCTAATTTATCGGCAATCAAGCTAACTTTATCGCCATATAGAATCACCTTGCCATCAGAGGTAATACGAAACCCACCACCGGCTTGGCTGATATCAATTTCACCTTGCCCGCTGCCTAGTAGTTCGATATCACCTGCAGCATCAATGATTAATTTTCCATCTTCAGCATTAACACTCGCCCCACCTTCAGTGATAATTTGCACATCATGTTCAGCAGTCATCACTAACTGTGCGCCGCTTAATATCGATACATCGGCACCTGCTTGCTGACGCATATCTTGCTTGGCATTTAATACGATATTTTCTGCAGCTTGCTGAGCAATATCACCCTTAATAGTCTGGGTATAATGATTCTGTTGTGCTTGCTCTAATACATCACCACCGATCACTTCAGCCACATAACCATCGCTTTGCAGCTCAATATTCTTTTTTGCCTGCCAATGCTGACTGCCTTTTTCTGACGTAATTTCTAGCCGATGCTGATTGTTAGTCGCATCCATAATAATGCGATTTTCATTATCTCTTGTTGCTAACGATAATTTCTTTTTATTTTTTGCATCATCCATTAATAATTCTGCACCACCAGCGGTGTTAATTTTATTTTGACTGCGATTAGCTGAAGTGACCGGCGAAAAATTAGTCGCATTAGGCAAAGCACCTAAAATGACTGGATTATCTGGATCATTATTCACACAACTCACCAGCACTTCCATGCCATCGCGCAGCGGAAAATGCTCACCAAAATAATTATGTATTTTTGGTATAAATGGCGTCGCTTGCGCATGTGGTGTGTCGGATAAATCAAAACGTGGGCGAATAACATATTGTCCTTGCGCATCGAGCTGTGGCTCTGACCCATGACTTTCAACCTGCGCATAAAACGCATCAATATTACCATTAGCTCGAATAATATCTGGATAGACAGTTTGCTTAGTCGGAATTAGCGTTAAGTCTTGGTGATATGCCTGCTGCCCACCAACATGCTCTACACCTTGCTGCATATGATGCTCGATAGCTGTAATTAAACACTCACCATCAATCGAAGCTTCACTATTAATAAAAATACGTTGCCCAGAAAATAAATCCGATAGATTCCCTTGAGCCAAAAAATGATGGCGCTTTCGTGCAAAAATAGCTGTTTCGATATCAGTACGTCTACGCAAACTGTCCTGATCAAATCCACCTTGCCCGTATTGCACGAAATCATTTTTTTCATCCGAGCGCAGTTTATGCTCGCAATTATGAATATCGTGATTAATGGTACTAACGCTATTTGGCACGTTGTTATATATTTCTTCCATATTTGAAAACAAATACGCGTCTTGTGACATCCCACCAGGCATGAGGTGAGTGACCGGTAGTTCACGTTGTGGGTAAAAGAAATTTTGGTCAGCAAATAGTATATGTTCACGACCTTGTTCATCAGTTCCACACGAATAACTAATGCCGTCTTGACTTAAAATGCGTGAAAAAAAAGCAAGGTCTGACTCATCAGGTAATTGTAGGCGATAAGGCTTAGTTGCATATTTGCGCATCAACCGGAAGCTCAACTGATTAGCCGCATAACCGTGAAACATCAGTAAGTCTTTAGCAATATCAGGCGCAGATGCATGTTGAACCACACGTGGCCGGCAATGGTGCTGCATTAAACTTAAGCGTGGTTCAACCACGACAGTTATCAACATATCACCGACCTGATTAAGGAGCGTGGTGTTGCTTTGTACAATCACGCCGCAGACACGACGCGTTAGTTTATCAGCGGCAAAAAAATCCAGCCAAGCTGTGTTTAATTCACAGTATTGAATAGTCTTATCAGACAAAAAGCTCACAGAAAAAGAAAATGGCTGGGAAAGCGCTTCCGTGCCATTCAATTTAATGACGGTATATTGCTGCTTGCCAACCGTCAGACAAGCTGTAATCTGATTGTTTCCATCCATGACTTCATAGTAAAGATCAGACCATTTTCCGCAATACGGTAGAAATTACGGTATTGACATTTTGATTAGACTTATGGGTAAGGGTGTGGTCAGAACTTGATCTCAGACTACGGAGGATGACAAAGAAAAAATTCTATGCTACAATCACAGCTTATTTTTCACTACCGAGGGGAAGCAACAATGAAAAAGATAATCTTTGTACTCAGTTTTTTCTTATTATATTCCATTCAGACCACAAGTTTCGCAAGTCCTAAAACACCTGACCCGCAACTCACTCAAGCTGTTAAAGACTACAGCCTTGCCAACTTTGCGGCAATGAATTATAAGGCAGGAAAACCCAACTATGCTGGAATTACGATGGGTATTTTAATTCAATATGGATTATTACCATCCAACATTAAAACGAATCCCTGGCAAGGTGCCTTTACTATAAATGCCAATCCCGTCAATCCGAATCAAGCTGAATTGATTATGACGCAAATACCCACAGATTATTGCATTCAACTGCAGAGCTTAGTATTGAACGGTAGTGGTATATGTTACGGCAATATTTTTATCTATACATTAAATGCTTAACAAATGGTGTCGCGTTTTGACATTAGAAAAGCCATGCCTAATGCCAAGGCGCGACACTGAATCTTGTTTTCATGTCAGAAATAACATTAGAATAGCTGTCTATTCCTAGCTGTTATACATTGATTAAAGAGCTAGATTTCCGTGGATCTGACATGGAATTCTTTATGATATTATCGTTAACCGGCAATGTATTGCACCAACCCTTACAAAAATATCCAACAACTCGTTTCAAGATTTTTCACTTTCATCACTGCATAGCTGGCCCGCACCAATGGGGCTACAGTTTGAAAATCTCGTCTTACAAAATAGAAGACTCTTATGGAAAACATTGCAAGTAAACTATCATGAAAAAACGACCCTTTTATTCCATCATTGCATTTAGCATCTTTATACAACTCACCGCATACGCAGATGCACCATTTAATAATTACTCGATCAGAAACCCTGCCACAGGCACGCATGCTACAGTTTTTTTCATGCCGAACCATGACCAGTATTTTGTCTATCAAGGCAAAAAAAGCCCGATCTATAAAAATATTGTGAATATAAACTTCTCACCCAATGGCAAACAGCTGGCATATATCGCCAGCAATAACTGTCACTGGAAAGTTGTGGATCAAATGAGCGGAGATCCAGAATGTGTTGCTGGAAAAATGTTTGTTGTGCTTAATGGCGTGAAACAAAAAGATTATAATTCGATCGCACAAATCAATTTTTCAGGAAACAGTGAGCATTTTTATTATCAAGCTGAGACAAACTGCCAATATAATGGTGCAAAATCTGGCTGCCAAGGTGAGAATAAAAAATCTCTGCTTATACTTGACGGACAAAAACTTGATAAATTTAATAATATTTCTGCGCTTGAATTTTCACCTGACAGCAAGAACTATGCTTTTATAACAACAACAGCAAACAAACAATCAGTTGTGTTGAACAATAAAACGGTTGAGGGAAAAGACTATTCCTGGGTTAATCATTTAACTTTTTCACCAAATTCTAAGCACCTAGCCTTTATCGCATCTCGCAACAACAAAGAATTAGTGATTTATGATGGCGCTGCTGGCAAACCCTATAACACGGTTTATGATTTAATCTTTTCACCAAATAGCTCTAGCTATGTCTACCAAGCTATCGATGGCGATCAAACTTTTGTCGTGCTGAATAGCAAAGAACAGCGCCATTTTAAGCGTCCAACGCAACTCTCTTACTTTACTATTTCTAATATTCATTTTTCGCCAGACAGTGAAAATCTTGCCTATGAAGTATTAACGGACTATCCAAAAAATTATCTGCCTTATAATGACCATCGACTCTGTGCAGCAAAAATCATCTTAAATAATAAAGTCATTGCCGATTTTCCAGCATGCGTTGGTTATATCGCACAACTGCCACTGGCCTTTTCACCCAATAGCCAAGCATTGGCCTATTTAGGGAATGCTGAATGCAAACCCATCAGCAAATACAATCCGTTCATTCGTTGCAAACATTTCGTCGCAGTCAACGGACAACAAAGCAAACTTTACCCAGACATTATTGATATGTGGTTCACCCCCGATAGCCAATATGTAAACTACAGCGTGGTTAGCAAGCTTTTCTCCAAATCAAAACCAATCAACAAACGTATGAAAATCAACGAATAACACACCCGTGCGGAGAATAGCCGCTCTAATCTCCGCATAATTTGCGGAGATTATCCTTGAAAATGCGGAGAATAACCCCTATAATCTCCGCATAATTTGCGGGGAATACATCATGTATATCTATGAACGCCAAGATTGGCCAAATTTTACCTGGGATCAACAAGCCATTGCTGAGGCACTGGGATCGGTGAAATTCCAGCAGGGCCGCTTACTCGGAAAAATGGATAGTCTTGGTTTCAACTTACAAGAACAAGCTGTACTAAAGACATTAACAAGCGATGTCATCAAAACCTCTGAAATTGAAGGTGAACACCTAGACCCAGACCAAGTGCGCTCTTCAATTGCCAGACATTTAGGCATGGATATTGCAGGCCTCATACCCACTGACAGGCATATCGATGGCATAGTCGAAATGCTGCTCGATGCAACGCACCGTTACAACAAAGCGTTGACGGAACAACGCTTATGCCAATGGCATGCGATGCTTTTTCCAAGTGGCCTTAGCGGCATGATGTTAGTAAACCCAGGAGTCTGGCGCAGTGACAGTGGGGGTCCTATGCAAGTTGTATCAGGTCGCTATGGTAAAGAAAAAGTGCATTTTCAAGCACCACCTGTAAAACAGTTATTGTCAGAGATCAAGAAATTCCTCTCTTGGTTTAATCAAAAAAATGCCACTGATTTATTAATAAAGTCTGCAGTTGCACATCTTTGGTTTGTTACCCTGCACCCTTTCGATGATGGCAATGGTCGCATTGCCCGAGCAATTGCTGACATGCTACTTGCACGCGCAGAGTCACTAACGAATCGTTATTACAGCATGTCAACACAGATTAGAAAAGAACGTAAAACTTATTACGCACAATTAGAACACACGCAAAAAAGTGACCTTGATATTAGCACCTGGATCATCTGGTTTTTAAACTGTTTGGAAAGATCAATATGCAATGCCGAATCAGTAATTCAAGTCGTATTAAACAAAGCGAAATTCTGGGAGCAACAGACAGGGAAAAGTTTTAATCCACGACAATTATTAATGTTAAATATTTTATTTGATGGATTTAAAGGTAACTTAACATCAACCAAATGGGCAAAAATGACGGGCTGCTCACAAGACACTGCAACACGGGACATTAATGAATTAATTTCCCATAACATTTTAATTAAAAGCCCTGAAGGCGGGCGCAGCACAAATTATTTATTAAAAAATTTTCCGATTAATCATATAAATTAAAGTCACTTTGGCGTAATCCTTATTATCTGCTATACCTATAGATACAAAAGAAAAAAAGGGGTATGTAGTGATGCGATGGTTAGTGTATTCTAAGCAGAGTCAGAAATTCGCAATTATACTAACAGTTTGTATTGGTTTTAGTGTTAGCACTGCGCATGCAGACACCGAAGGCTTCGAAGCCATCAATGCGCTGATTGCTTTGCTAGGGCCCGTCCCAGGCAGTATTTGCCCACTCCCGGATGACCTGCATCCCGAACACGCATTTGAATTTGCCCTTGAGGGCGGTAACACCGGTACTGTTGAGGATACAAAAGAAAATATTAACAAAGACAATTTGCAGGGAAATAGCAAGTTTGATGTCCCTACTGGCGCAAAGCCCAGCCCACTATATAATGCCGAGCCATATAGCCAACAGATGGTTCGATTTGAAGAATTTGGTGTGTCGCCTCTGGGCTCAGCGAATAACGTGGTACCTGGCAACCCATTTCCACCCCCCCCGGATGCCATGAGCACACCCGATTCAGAAGCGCTCGATAATTTTCTCAAACAATACATCACTACTGGCCAAGCCCTGCCCCACCCTTTTCCAATTCGAGAGTCCAACACGATCAATTTAAATCCTTGGAGATCTGAAATTGAAGATTTTCTGCATCGACCATTGGATGCACCACCATCTGAAGGCCGCCCACCAGGCGAAGATTGGGCACATCAACGCTTTGCTGAATTTTTTCCGCAAAGCTTTTTCTACACCGCGCAAACCGGCGCTCGCACCAACCGTGGGCTGCGCGACAGCCAGCAACGCCATCAATATGATAAAGGCGAATTTGCCACCGGCGGGCTTTACCATAACACGGTAGGCGCTACCGGTTTTGACGCGACAACCGCGGGAATTGATATACGTTTTCACCCTGATATGCCAATTCAAGACCCATTAACACTGTGGACCTTTGATGGCACATTACCACCGAAGCTACTCATGGCGCGTCAAGGCGAGCCAATCATGATGCGACATTACAATGGCCTACCCATAGACCCGGCCGCAAATATGGGCTTTGGACTGCATACTCTCACCACTCATATGCACAATGGCCATAACCCAGCAGAGAGTGATGGCTATACTCAAGCGTTCTTCTTCCCAGGGCAATTCTATGATTATCATTGGCCGATGGCTTTGGCGGGGCACGACAGCATCAATACCGATGCCAGCGATCCAAGAGCTGGCAGACCTGACGGTAATGGCGGCATAGTCAACATTCCAGGTGACTGGCGCGAAACCATTAGCTCACTTTGGTTCCATGACCATATGCTCGATTTTACCGCATCTAATGTCTATAAAGGCAATGCGGCGATGATGAACATCTACAGCGCTGCCGATCGCGGTAATGAAGGTTTAGAGGACGGGATCAACTTGCGCTTCCCAAGTGGAACAGCACTGGACTGGGGAAACCGTGACTATGACGTTAACTTAGTCATCGCTGATAAGGCTTGGGATGAACATGGCCAGCTATTTTTCAACATCTTTAATCTCGATGGATTTTTGGGCGACCAAGTACTGGCTAATTTACTGTGGAAACCCTATTTCGAAGTGCGCGCACGCAAATATCGTTTTCGCACGCTAAATAGCGCTGTTGCCCGATATTTCACCTTCGCGTTCGTGGAAGAAGTGAATGGGCCTGGCGGAACACTCGCTGGCAAACCGGGTTCTGGCGTTTCCTATAATCGAGTGCCATTTCACATGATCGCTAACGACGGCAATATCATGGAACACGCTGTGTATTTTGAAAACGGTGTATTACCGACGCAAAGCATAGGCGAGCGCTATGACATTATTGTCGATTTTGGTCAATTTGCCCCAAACACCAAACTTTATATGGTTAATTTGTTAGAACATCGCAATGGCAAGCGCCCGAATATGAATATCCCACTTCGGGATGTGTTGGATGGCACTTATGCGCCAATCATTAAAGATGGGCGCTATAAGAATGATCCCGCTGTGGATAAATTTTTACAATTCGTTGTGAAGCCTTATTCAGGCACAGATCAGAGCATGAACCCCGCTGAATATGTTGCCGGGGGGAAGCAAATGATACCACTGCCTGTTATTACACAAGACGAACTAGACACCGCTCTGCACAGAACATTTCGCTTTGGGCGCTCATCAGGCACCGACGAATCACCTTGGACGATTAATACCGATGGCGGCTCCGGACTCATTGCAGACCCACGGCGACTTTCAGCTGCACCCACTAAAGGTGAAGGCATTGAGATTTGGCATATTGAAAACGGCGGTGGCGGTTGGGCTCACCCGATCCATATTCACTTTGAAGAAGTACAAATTCTAAAACGCGATGGCAAAGCACCCCCTGAATGGGAGAAGTGGGCACGCAAGGATATGCTGCGTATAGGACCATTGCCCGGTGATGGTGATACTGTTGAAGTCGCGGTTAGATTCAGAGAGTTTCTCGGCAGCTTTATGGAGCACTGCCATAACACCCAACATGAAGATCACGCCATGCTTCTGCGCTTTGATGTCGAAAACCCTGGGCAAGTTAGAATCATGCCAACCCCACTACCCACCTGGGATGGCGTCGGTTATGTACCCTCTTATGCCTTACCCACATTTCGAACTGGCGACCCAGACTTTAATGATCCCTCTTCTAACACCGATGACGATATCTTGGTGGGCACCAGCGGCGATGATGTGTTAGAAGGCGGCACCGGCTCAGACACGATCACTGGTGGTGAAGGTAATGATGTCATTTGGGGTAATAGCGCAGCCAATAACGGCTTAACAAGCGACGATGACGATGATGTCATCTATGGCAATCAAGGTCATGACCTAATTCACGCTAACCAAGGTGACGATGATGTCTCAGGCGGTGATGGCAATGACACAGTTTATGGCGGCCAAGGCGACGACAAAATCGCTGGTGATGCCGGCGATGATCTCCTGTATGGCAATAAAGGCAATGACTACATCGAAGGCGGCCTTGGCAACGACGAGATTCATGGCGGCCTAGGTACCGACACCGCATACGGTGGTGACGGCGATGATATGATCTGGGGCAATCAAGGGAAAGATGAAATCGAGGGCGGTAGCGGCAACGATACACTTTATGGCGGTCAAGATGATGACGTGGTTCAAGGCGATGAGGGCGACGATATCATCTTTGGTAATAAAGGCAATGATACGCTCTCAGGCGATGAGGGCGCAGACAAAATTTATGGCGGACTTGGTATTGATACCGTGTTCGGTGGCGATGGCAACGACATGATTTGGGGTAACGATGAGGCCAATAATGGCAGCTCAAGCAGCCCTGATGACGGTGATTTCTTGTATGGCGGCAGTGGTAATGACCTGATACTTGGTAATCAAGGCAATGACACCCTAGTTGGCGGTCTGGGAAATGACACGTTATATGGCGGCCAAGGCGATGACAACATTCTATGGGCCGTTGGTGACGGGCGCGATATTGTCACTGGTAACAAAGGCATAGACCTTCTGTTAATGACAGGTTCTGCAGATGATGAAACCTATTTTGTTGAGACTCGCGGTGATTATCTCGCGCGCAAACTCGTCGCGCAAGAACCACTGGAAACCGCATCAGACATCATTGTCTCGCGTGCAACGGGTGGCGCCGGCAGCGACAGCATCATCACTGAAGCCAACCAGCTAGAAAATATCAGTATCGATGGGAATGGCGGCAATGACATGTTCATTGTCTCCGGTGATTTTTCTGGCACCAGCCTTGCCCCAGCCACCATTATGCTAATCGGCAGTGATGGTGATGATACAGTCGATTTGACCACACGCACATCCAATCACCGCATCATCTTTAACTCCAATGGTGGCGATGACGTGTTATTTGGTGCATTGCTTGATAGCGATGTAATCATCCTCGCACCCGGCACGACGCTTGCTGAATACACCAAAACCGATGATGGCAACAGCATTACACTGACCAACGGCATACATAAAATCACTTATGCCAGTGGCTCTACCCCCATTATCGAGGAGCAAAGCTGATCAGAAAATAATCAAAATATTGGACATTTCACTTTGCTTTGCTATACCTGAGTTAAGGAAAATTTTAAGGATATGTAATGATGAAAAGGTTAATCGTATTATTCGTGGCGTCAATTATTCTGAGTCTAACGCCTGCACACGCCGATACCGAAGGCTTCGAAGCATTAAACGCACTGATTGCCCTGGAAGGGCCTGTGGCGGGCAGCATTTGTGAAATTCCTGATGACATTGTGCCTGAAAGAGCACAAGAAGGGGCCTTTGAAGGCGGCCAAACAGGAACTTTCCTCGACGCAGGTGAAGAAGTTAACGACGAAAATCTACGTCCAATTACACCATTCCCATTAATTGTTATTGATGTGCCAACCGGTGCAATGCCAAGCCCACTATACGGTGCACAACCATTTACTCAGCAAATGTTACGCTTTGAAGAGTTTGGCTTAGTGCCGATGGGTGACGAAGCTGATGTGGTCGAGCTTGCTGACATGCCCGCGCCGCTTGATGCGCAAAGTGGACCAGACCCTCTAGCGCTTGAAATTTTTCTTGAGCAATATACCACGACAACCGAATCATTGCCTTACCCCTATCCTACGCGTGAAGCTAATATAGCAGAGTGGAATCCATGGAAAACACAGATTGAAACATTTCTCGGTCGCGTATTATCTGCGCCACCTGCAGAAGGTCGGCCTCCCGGTGAAGATTGGGCTCACCAACGCTATAATGAATTTTTTCCTAAAGTCTTTTTCTATACTGCGCAAGCAGGTGCTCGCGAAAATCTTGGGTTGCGCGATGATTATCAGCTGCATACTTATAGCCAAGGTGAATTTGCCTCAAGCGGCCTTTACCACAATACTCTGGGCTCTGCTGCAGAATTTGATGGCACCACGTCGGGTATCACAGTTCAGTTCCATCCCGATTTCCCTGTGCAAAACACGAATGCACTTTGGACTTGGGACGGGACCTTTCCACCAAAGCTAGTCATGGCTCGCTATGGGGAACCGATTATGATGCGCCATTACAACGCATTGCCCATAGACCCCGCAGCAAACTATGGCTTTGGGCTACACACGCTGACCACTCACGAACACAATGGCCACTTCCCTGCTGAAAGTGACGGTTATACCCAAGCATTTTTCTTTCCTGGTCAATATTACGATTACCACTGGCCGATGATTCTGGCCGGTCACGACAGCATCAACACCGGTGCCACAGACCCAAGAGCCGGCGCACCTGATGGCGCGGGCGGCATTGTGAATGTGCCCGGTAACTGGCGTGAAACCATGAG
>SDBT01014437.1_pt1 | contig 12599 bp, 10 predicted proteins | sample 2277101 | NCBI WGS metagenome assembly SDBT01 (sample SAMN10404973, study PRJNA504765) | marine sediment metagenome | isolation source: marine sediment core GS10_PC15, 103 cmbsf | place: Arctic Ocean: Southern Knipovich Ridge | collected 2010 | reverse complement strand
TAAGGGGCAGGCTGGAGACCTTGGAGCAGAGGGCAGAAGATAGTGAGTTTCCCAAACCAATAGTGACAGAGGTTCCCGTCGTCTACGGTAACGAGTATGGCCCTGACCTGGAATTCGTAGCCAAACACAATGGACTGACCACAGAGGAAGTGGTGCGGATTCACACTAGTACTACCTATCTAATCTATATGCTGGGGTTCATTCCCGGTTTTGCCTATTTGGGAGGGATGTCATCAAGGATAGCTACCCCGAGGCTGGAGACGCCACGAGTCAGGATACCCGGTGGGTCGGTAGGGTTGGCCGGGAACCAGACTGGCATATATCCAGCCGAAAGCCCCGGCGGCTGGCGACTCATCGGCAGAACCCCCTTAAAACTATTTGATATTCACCAGGAACCGCCAGCCTTGCTACAGACCGGCAACTATGTGAATTTTGTAAGGATAACCCCACAGGAATTCACTAGGATAAAGGAAGAGGTACGGCAAGGAACTTATAAGGTGAAAGAGACCCCAAAAACGTGAGAGGGTGAGAGTGGAGATATTTGAGGTTATTCAGCCCGGGCTGTTAACTACCGTTCAGGATATGGGACGGTATGGCTATCAGCAGTATGGTGTGCCGGTATCGGGGGCAATGGACGACTATGCTCTGAGGATAGCAAATCTTTTGGTAGGGAATGATGAGGGAGAAGCCTGTTTGGAGATAACCTTACTAGGTCTCCAATTGCGGGTGCTTGAGGATACTGTGGTCGCTATCACTGGAGCAGAGCTAAGCCCCCTGTTGAATAACAGCTCACTCCCTATGTGGGAGGCAGTGACGGTTAGCCCTGGGGATACTATCTCCTTTCCGTGGTCAAAAAAGGGATGCCGAAGCTATCTAGCAGTGGCTGGCGGGATTGATGTCCCCAAGGTCATGGGGAGTAGGTCAACCTATGTCAAATCTCACATAGGAGGCTTCAAGGGTAGACCATTACAGGTTGGTGACCGCTTGAAGAGCGGTGAGGCACATCCCGGAGCCTTAGGGATAAGGTTGCCGTCACAATATATTCCCGAATATCAGAACCAGAGTGAACTCAGAGTGATCCTCGGCCCGCAAGATGACCACTTCACTGAAGAGGGTATCCACACTTTCCTTCACGCAGAATATGCGGTCTCCACTGAAGCAGACCGAGTGGGCTATCGACTTCAAGGCCCACGCATAGAACATAAAATCGGAGCAGACATCATCTCCGATGGTATCCCATTGGGGGCAGTGCAGGTGCCACGGGATGGATTACCCATTGTCCTGCTGGCTGACAGACAGACCACTGGAGGGTATACCAAGATAGCTGTAGTGATAACTGTGGACATTCCCAAACTGGCTCAAGCCAAGCCGGGAGATAAGGTGAGGTTCTCGCAAATCACGGAGGAGGGGGCTCACCGGTCTCTAAGAGAACATGAGCATACTATTTACACCTTGAAGCATTGGGTTCAGCACGGTCGTTAAAGGAGCGGCTTACTTATGTTGATTGAGAAGGGTAAAGTCTCAAAACAGCCACCAAAATATGAGAGAATGGTGGTATGAAGGCTCTTAATGATGTCAGCTGGAGATAAAGGATAATGAGATTCTAGCTATAATAGGACCGAATGGTGCTGGTAAAACCTGCTTGTTGAATTGCATAAGTGGCTTCTACAAACCACCAGAGGCTGTATACTGGGCAGAGCAATATCTGTCACTAATCTTTGACTAAAGCTGAAAAACTAACTTTCGTTACTGGGTTTTTCCTTTGAGCCATTGCTCATTGCTTTATCTGCTGCTTAAAGGACTTTAGATATGCGGTCTTGAGGCAATCCAGGCCAGGAAGCAAATTTGACTAGGATGGCTTTGACCACACAAACATCTTCACAGGTTCTGCATAATAGACAACCACTTGGGTTCACGACCACAGCTTTTTCCCTCTCCTCATCCATCTCAAGACAGGGAACAAAACACCCTTCTACACAGAGACCGCATCCAAAGCATTTCTCTTCGTCAATCGCTATTTCTAGCATCTTAGTTCCCGCCTTTTAATTTTTCGATTTTTAATCTTTCTATGCCTTCTAGCACACGCGCTAGGGGGCTATCACTAGGTAGCTCATGGGGGCGGAACCATGTTGTGACAGCGGGCTCAGTGGTTAGTTCCATCCCCCTATCCCTTTTTCTAATCAATATATTCTTAAGCCACTTCTGGTCATCTCTGATTGGTAAATCCAGACGGTAGTGTCCTCCTCTGCTCTCTGTTCTATACAGTGCTGATTTAGCTATCATCTGAGCTGTGGTAAGCATATTAATAGATTCTATGGCAGACCTCAGTTTCAGCCTGCTGTTGGCAAAGACCTTTGGCCGGTTTTCTCTTTGAATCTGGTCAAGGATGTGAATAGCCTCATCTAAGCCCTCTTTCTTCCTAAGTGGACCAACATGGTTCCACATTGTCGACTTAATCGCCTTTTTTATCTCCTCTGGGTCACCTTCCCTACTGGGTGGGCGTTGTAGAATCTCCTCAGCAAACTCTTTTTTATCTGCAATACGCTTAGGGTCTACGTCTGGCATCCGAACAGATAGAGCACGTTTAGCAGCGCTTCTGCCAGCCCTAGCCCCGAAAACAATAGTGTCAGTAAGGGCGTTTCCACTGGGTCGCATGGCGCCATGAACTCCTCCAGTAACCTCCCCCGCAGCATATAGCCCGCCTAAGCCAGTTTGCCCTTCCTCGTTTATGCGAATGCCACCCAGAGTGCAAATGACAGCGGGAAAGACATGGATAGGAGTTTTGCTAAGGTCATATCCACGAGCCAGTACGTTTCGTAGATAACCTGACGGTATGTCTGATTGCCATATGTCTTCGGAAACTCCGGTTAAGTCATACAGTACAGCACCCTTATCTCCCCGCCCTTCATATACTTCTTGTGCCATTGCTCTTGACACATGGCATCGGATATCGGCCATGCATACGCCGAATTGTTCGGTAAAGGCGCCTTGGGGCGGACCTACTCGCGGGATGTAGTTGGGAAGAAAATCTTCGCCAAACTTGTTTCGCAAAATCCCGTAGCATCCCGCCGCCGATTCATGTCTATCCATCATTGGTAAGTCAGGTTCAGCATGCACATATGGTTCAAAATGGACTATTTCCATATCCATAAGCTCTACCCCGGCTCGGTAGGCCATAGCATAGCCGTCGCCTGTTGAAGTTATCGCATCTTCATTACGCTCATAAACTTCTCCACCTCCACCCGTAGCCAGGATAACCGATTTAGCTTTGACCATGACAAATTTACCTGTATCTACGTCAAAGCCGAGAGCACCCATAATAGTGTTATCTTCTGCAATCAAATCAAGCGTAAATAGCCTTCTATAGGTCTTAACATTTATTCTTTCTATTGTCTCTAGCAGAGGCTTAACTATTTGGGTTCCGTGGGGAAATGAAGAACGCAACATAATTTCGTGTAGGTGCTCTAGTCCAAAATCTATTAATTCAAGGATGCGAGCAGGAGCATCGAAGCAAAGAATCTCTGCCAACCGCTGGTCATTCAGGAATTCCCCCACTCTAATCGTATCCTTAAAGTGTTCGAGAGGGGACTCAAATGTCGTAATCAGTAACGGGGCGCGTGTTCCTCCTTTTGAGGCTGCCCTGATTCCTCCCCCTGAGAATCTGGTGTTGTTGTTCAAGCCAATTAAGCTTTTGTCAGCTAATAGGACATCAACGCCATAGTTTCTGGCTTCAATCGCTGCTCTCAGCCCTGCCCCCCCAGTTCCGATGACCAACACATCGGTTTCAATTGTTTCGGTCGTAGGTTGTCCTGCAAAATTCATCTTTAGTCCCTCCTTTTCGGTCTCAGGAACCTTTGAATTCTTTATAGGGGGATTTTACCCTATTTTCTTGCCCTGATACCTTGTCCATAATTAATTCCTCCGTTTTCAGGAACTAACACAGATTAAACTTCTGGGCAACCTTTTTGAAACCGGCTAAGCAGCCTTTGAGTGTCCGGTCATCAACACAATATGATATCCGAAAATACCCCGGTGTCCCGAAGCCGCAACCGGGCACAGTCAGCACCTTCCACTGCTGTAGCTCGGTCACAAAAGCAACATCATCTCCTTGTGGGGATTTAGGGAACATGTAGAAAGCCCCCCGGGGTTTTACCACCGAGTAACCCATCTCGATAAGGTGGTCATATAAAAAATCCCTCTTCTGCTGATACTCAGCCACCGAGACGGTTACTAGCTGCAGGTGCCGTACTATGTGTTGCATCAGAGCTGGGGCATTGACATACCCCAGTGTTCGGTTGCAGAAGATGAGTCCATCCATCAGCTCCTTTCGCTGGCTACAGTCAGGATGTATGGCAATGTAGCCAATACGCTCGCCGGGTAACGCCAAATCCTTGGAATGGGAAGTAACGATGATACTTTGGGGGTGATGGTGCAGGGGTGAGGGGTATTCCAATCCATCGTAGATAATCTTTCGGTATGCCTCGTCGCTGACGAGGAAAATCTGTGTCCCGTATTCAGCCTCCTTTTCCCTAAGTAGCTGTCCCAGCCGATGTAGGAGGTCATCACTATAGACAACACCAGTAGGGTTGTTGGGAGAGTTTATGATTACTGCTTTGGTTTTAGCCCCAATGACAGATTCGGGAGCATCAAGCTTGGGTATAAACTGTCCATCTGTAGGCAGAACCCTAGCCACCCCATCATGGTTGTCAACGTAGTTGATGTATTCCACAAAGTAAGGAGCGAATATAATGACCTCGTCCCCTTGATTGAGTATCGTCTTCAGCACCACGTTCAATGCTCCCGCAGCACCACAGGTCATAATGATATCATTCATGGTGAACTTGATGCCGGTCTCTAGCGAGAGCTGTGCCGCCACGGCTGCCCTTGTCTCAGCATAACCGGCATTCTCCATATACCTATGCATCCCCGGTATGGGATGCTCCGCCAGCCTCTTCAGTTCCCGCCTGAACTCAGCAGGAGGTTCCATTACCGGATTGCCTAGAGAAAGGTCGAAGACATTTTCCTTGCCGTAGCGCTGTTTAAGGGCAGCTCCCTCCTCAAACATCCTCCTGATCCACGACCCTTCAGCCATGCTTTTCTGAACTTTCTCAGAGATGGACATCTCGGATTTCCTTTCTACCCTGGGCGAATGCAGTTAGATTGATTTGCTGAATATCGGGCGGTGTGCGTTGAGAGATGCCATCCTTCCAGATGTGAACCTTGAGAGGTAAAAACTTTGAGGTGCATCCCAACATAAGCATATTGAGTGCTCTGACATTGCCCAACTCTTTGGCTCGCTTAATGCCATCAACAAAATAGATGCGGTCTGTCCGCCGCGTTAGAGAGAAAAGGTGAAACAAATGAAACGAAAACTGGTAATTTTGAGTCTAATTTTGGCATTGGTAGCATTGCCTTTCATATGAATTAGAACAAGGATACCGCATTGTTGAGTTTGCTGTCAACACCATTGACTGCGCTTTTGTTTGGAGCCCGTATTGCCTCAAAATAAAGTGTTACCGAAAGGGGTTTAGTTGCATCATAAATCATGTTATCGAAACCTCACAGGTTTTGACTTTCTTCTGCTGGTAGATGGGACGTTCTGCCAGCTTCCACAGTGATTCCAGGTTCTAGTTGATTTTCTCCCGCTGACAGTAGGTGAAAAGGTGCTGGTTAATAAACTCACTGCCATTGTTCGAGTCAAGCCCCAGGAGGGGAAAAGGCAAGCGCTGCCGCACTCGATGCACCGCGCCACTTCCGTGTATTCACTTATGCTTGTTCGTGTCATGCTGCCTCCTTTCGGTAACAGTTTTTCTGAGGCAACAATACCATTCTCGGTAACTTTTATTATGAGTCAATTCGACCTCTTGACAAATGCTGGGGTGATAGTCTAAACTTGCTTGATGAATCCGAAAGTTAATCAACTCTGGTAGTAAGGAAAGAAAAAGAAGACCGAAAGCCCTAGATTTGAAGCTAGAAATGGGGTTTTTCCAAAACTAAACGGTTTCGGTCTAGAAAGGAGGTGAGGGGTCAGCTATAGGTAATATTAGTAAACCAGCTCTCAGTAAAGTTTTTACAAAGGAGGAATGAATATGGCTAAAGATATGCATAGTTTCCTGAAGGAATACGAGGCAAGCTATCCTGAAGATATTCTTCATATTAATAAGACGATTGATAGCAATCTCGAAATCACGGCGATAGTCGAACACCTAGAGTCACTGCAGAAATGGCCTCTCCTCTTCTTTCATAATGTATTGAATGTGGAGGGGAAAAAGGCAGAGCAGCCGGTGATAACTAATGTGCTTGCCAGCCGAAGCAGATATGCCAGAATATGTAACTCTACCCCCGAAACGTTGGGCAGGGATATGTTTAAAGCTACCAGGGAGAAGCGGAGAAAGCCAGTAGTTGTTTCCAAGGCAGAGGCACCAGTAAGGGAGGTTATCAAGACTGGAGACAAGATTAACCTCTTTGAGTTCCCAATCGTAGTGCACAATGCTATGGATGCTGGTCCTTACTTGTCAGCCGGCTTCCTGATTACCTATGACCCTGATACTGGTATAGATAATTGCTCCCTTATGCGAGGGTGGGTTAAAGAGAAGGATACCATCAGGTCAAAGATAGCAACAAGGCCGGGGCATAATGGTTGGAACCTGTATAAGCACGAGATCAAGAATCAGGATATGAAGGTTGCTTGGTGGCTGGGTCATCACCATCTGGCTTATATCGGTGGACTGACCAAGATGCCCTATCCATGCAGTCATTGGGAAGCAATAAGTGGGATGCTGGGAGAGCCACTCCGACTAGTGGCTTCTGAGTCTCTGGGGGACGACTTCAAGGTGCCGGCTGATGCTGAGGTAATAGTGGAAGGCATTCTGGAAGCTAATAAACGCTATGCTGAAGGTCCATTTGGCGAGTTTCCTGGGTATTACGGACCACAGATTCTCAATCCGCAAGTAAAGATAACTGCCATCACCCATCGTAAAGACGCCTTGTGGTATAATGTTGCTGCAGCGCACATAGACCATCCGAGCACAGGTGCCCCTCCCTTTGAGGGGTTGCTGTGGGATATCCTTAAACCTCGCTTCGCCAACCTGACAAATGTATATATGCCGCTGTCAGGCACTGGTCGCTACCATGCTTACCTCCAGATGAAGGACCCTGGCGTAGGTGAGGCAAGACAGGCAATACTGCAAGCTTTGTCCGTGCGTGGCGAGTTCATCAAACATGTCTGGGTCTTCGACGATGATATTGATATCTTTGACCCAAGGGAGGTAATGTGGGCTGTAGCTACCAGAAGCCAGTGGAGCAGGGATGTAATAATAATCCCTGAAGCTAAGATGGTAATGCTTGACCCCTCAACTAGAGTCCCTGCTGGGACTGACGTAGGTGGTATCGATTGTACCAAGCCATCTGGTGAACCATATGAAGAGAGGGTAGGGTGTAGCCCGGAGGTCCTGGAAAGAATAAAGCTCAAGGACTTCGTCTCTCCAGACGCCCTTGTCCGAGTTAGTACTGAAAGAGTATAGGAGGAATTAACCATGGCCGAGAAGATAGGTAAAGTAAACTGGGTTATCTGCCCTAAATGTAAGCTTCGGTACTATGTTGGGCCAAGTTTACTTATGGTGGAGGGAATACCAGCCATATGCCCTAAATGTCGCACTGAGTTCGACCCGAAAGAACGCCTGGAGTCAGTAGTTACCGAAGCAAAGGTGACCGACAGATTGTACTGAGTTTGGCAACTAGGCAAAGCCTTTTAGGTAAATGAAGGTGGTAATGGCTAGTCGGCTTTAGCCGACTAGCCATTTCTTGTTTGCCGAAATAAGCCCTATGTTGACAGACTCTGAAAAGCAAAGTAGACTACGGGCTAAGGATACTATCAGGAAAAATCAGAGAAAGCAGGTGATGTGTTAAGGAAGCAGGATGTCCTTCCAGCCCGAGTATGGGTGTGGAAGGAAAACCTGAGGCTGCTGGGTGCTCTGGCAGCAGTCAAGGTAAGAAAACAACTTCAGAGGACTAAAAGGTTGAGTTTTTAGGCAACTTCTTTATCGTGTCGAGGTGAAATTAAAGGGAGTTGGTTCATCGTAAGAGAAGTGTGAGTATCAACAAAACAAAGTATTCAAAGAAGGAGTGATAGGCGATGGCCAGGAAGAGAACTTACTTTATGTACTCTTGGGACTGGGAAGCTCGAAAGCAGTACCTTAATCTTCCCTTCCCCATGTCTGAATACGAGCGGCGGATAAATGCCGTCAAGAATAGGATGGAAGAAGATAAGGTTAACGCTCTCTTCCTCTACGGTGATGTACGCCAATATGGATATATTAGATACCTCACCAACTTCTACCCACAGTTGGGGCAGTCGATGGCAGTTCTGCCACTGGACGGGGGTCCCATTTTAGTAAGCACCGCAAGCGCACATGGTGAACCAATGCACTCATTTATCCCGGAAACTTGGGTTCAAGACGTTCGGATGGGGCTGTTTATGGATTTGCCGACAGAAGACTATCCTACTCTTCTGTCACGCTTGAAAGAAGTTATTACCGAAAAGAAACTGAGCCAGGCAAAAATCGGTGTCGTGGGCTTGGGGATGTTGACCTACAACGTGTTCGCCGCACTGAAGGAGGCGTTCCCTAAGGCAAAGTGGATAGATTGGGGGCGACCTTACGAACTCATTAGGTCTGTGAAATCAGACCTAGAGCTTAGCGTTATGGAACGCGGAGCCGCGGCGGTTGACGCGGCATTTGAGGCAGCACTGAAGGCAGCTAAACCTGGAGTTACTGAGTTGGAAATTGCCGGTGTACTTGAACATGAAATGCGGAGGGGTGGAATAGAAGTGGTCAGCAATCTCTTCGATACCCGAGTTTGTTCGGGTTCACGCTCAGCACTGAAGAACGCAAATCCGACTACTCGGAAACTTCAAAAGGGTGATGCACTATTCATGGACATAAGTGCGCAGTATCATGGCTATTGCCTCGATGTAAGCACATCCCACGTTGTTGATGCTGAGCCGACTAAGGAGCAGCTTTCGTTGTTCGAAACAGCTGCGCAGATGACCGAAACCATGATAGCTTACTGTAAACCGGGTACACTCGCCCGTGACCTTGTTAAGGTTACCCGGGCGGTGGCGGAGCAGAACGGGCAAGGCAAAAACTTTATTGAGTACATTGTCGGACATGGTATGGGAACCGTGCAGCTTGAGGTTCCACGCTTCAATCCTGACAGTGAGGATGTGTTGGCTGAGGGCATGGTTTTTTCGTTGGAGCCAATGGTCGTCGACCCTGTGCACGGAACAGGGACCATTGAACGCATGGGTGCCATAGGACCGAGTGGTGGACGTCTGCTCTCAAAGCTGACTTTACGTCCTTGGACAGAGGAATGGAAAATCGGATAATATATGACAAAATTTGCCAACCGCCGATAAAGTATAACAAGAAGGGAGTGTGACCCATGTGTAAGTGGTGCCTTGACCATGGTGAAGGGAAAAAGTGGTATGAGAACATGAAAAACTATGCCAGGGAAATGCTGGACGACCAAGAGCGGGCGGAGCGTCTCCACAGGTTCTTACAGATGACTGAGATCAATTCTGCCACACTCAACGAAAGGATTTACCACAAGATTGAAGAAAATCCCGATGCCATTTTCGAACTCGCACCCATACTGGAAGACCATGCCAAAAAAGCGATCAGTGCTCAAGTTATGCCGGTGGAAGATTATAAGAAAATCATCAAGTTGGCCAATCCGATTGTGCGATTTCCCTGTGCGTGCCGGCGCCGTTATCTGGGCGATGAGAATGCGCGCTACTGTATCGGCTTTGGGCGTTTCACTGAGATTATTGGGCAGTACCCGGACTATAACCGGGGAGACTTGGACGTTCTCACGCAAGAAGAGACGATGGAACTGGTGGAGAAGTGGAACAAGATGGGGCATGTGTTCACTGTCCATGCGTGCGGAATGCCATACATAGGGATAACATGTAGCTGTCAGTATCCCGCTTGTAGCGTACTGCGTTGGAGGGTCCGTTACGGAGACTTTTACAACTTCGAATTCCGAAAGGCGGAGTACTATGCCAGGGTAGATACTGAAGCCTGTACCGCTTGCGGCAAATGTCTGGAGCGTTGCATATTCGGTGCTATGCGCCTGGATCGGGTTATGAAGACGGTCGTGGTCGACCCACGCAAATGTTACGGGTGCGGGCAATGTAGGCTCAACTGTGAGTATGATGCGCTTTGGCTGGCTCCACGGGAACAGAATCCGGTGCTAGTTGATGATGGTGAGCTGGACAAGGTGGTCATCCCCGAATACGGATTGGTTATGCCGAAGACGAAGGTAGAGATAACCATTGACTATACCAAGTGCACCGACCCGATGAACTGCGCTAAGTGCCAGAAAGTCTGTGCAGCCAGTGTGTTTGTCCAAAAACCCCTCTACATAAGGGAACGCAACGGCCCTGTGGTACCATCCAAGAACAATTGGCAGCTGGTTCCTACTGAAGAACGCTTCTGTACCTATTGTATGGACTGCGTCAAGGTGTGCCCTGAAAACGCCATAACAATTCGGGTGAAGGAATTAGCCAAAGCAGATAGTTTGCTCGGAGGAGTTAGCGGAGCATGATAGCAAAACAGAGCATAGCCCGCAATGATACGTTCCCTTCCGTTGGCACCCCTTTCTGCCAGGGTATAGCGGTTGGGGACTATATATTCACCATGGGTCACGCTGGGATATTGGTGGAGGGTGACAAGGTTGAGCTGAAAATAGCAGAGCCGGACGATATACGAAAGCAGACGGCAAGAACCATAGAGAATCTTAAGCGAGTCCTCAATTCTGCAGGGGTTGGTTTGGGAGATGTGGTTAAAGCCACCCTCTTTGTGGCAAATATGGACGATTACGCAGCTATCAACGAAGTATATGGCTCGTATATAGGGGTGGAGCCGCCGGCTCGGACATCCTGTGAGTTACCAAGATTCCCTATACCATATGAAACTGTTAAGTTCGACATGATAGCCTATAGGAAGCCCAAGCGGTTACTGGGAGCTGGGGGGGCTTTCCCATCCCGCACCACCCCATTTTCCCAAGGGGTTGTAGCCGGGGACCTAGTATTTACTATGGGTCACTCAGGCATCTCCATGGAGGCTGGCGGCCGGCTGGAGATTGCTGAGCCTTGGGACATAAAGAAGCAAACCGAGAGAACTCTGGAGAACTTAGCGGCTGTGCTTTCCGAAGAGGGACTGTCGTTGAAAGATGTAGTGTGGGCACGGGTTTTTCTTACGAGTATGGATGATTATGCGGCGGTCAATGAAGTCTATGCGTACTACATGGGTCCGGATTATCCGGCTCGCACATCATGTCAGGTTACGCGGCTGGTGATACCTTTCGAGAGAGTTAAGATTGACATGATAGCATCCAAGGTAAGCAAAAAGGTGCTGGGTCGGCTGGATAATTTGCCGTCCGAGCGGTTCCCAGTCTCACAAGCGGTTCAGGCGGGAAAGTTCATTTTCACTATGGGTCACTGCGGCATAGGCATAAGGGATGGTCACGCTGAACTAAAGATAGTAGACCCGAACGATGTGGTCAAACAATCTATTCGCACTATGGAGAACCTTGATGCCTGCCTCGCCGAAGCGGGAGCAAGCCTCAAGGATGTGGTGCAAGCTACTATGTTCCTGCAAGACATGGATGACTACCGCAAAGTGAACAAGGTGTTTTATGACTATATGGGTCCGGATTATCCGGCGAGAATCTCGTGTGAAGTTTTGAGATTTGCCCTGCCATGGGAGAAGGTTAAGATGGACATGGTAGCTTATAAGGAGGGAACATAATACAGCAAAAGCATAGTCACTATGTGGCTGATTTAAAAGAGAAGCGGTGATTTATTGAAATTGATGACTGGCTTCGGCTGGTCACTCGGGAGCTGAACCACACTAGTTGAGATAATTCCAGATAAGCATTGAGCTTGGTTACCATTAGCCGATTAGCACGATGATAAAAGAGCCTGTGATGTGATTGTGCGTGACAAAAGGGATAAGGGAGAGCAGAGAAATGACGAACTCAACGCTGGATTTGAGAATTCTTCGAATTAATACAGCCAATCGAACTGTAGTTGAAGAAACAGTACCCGAATCACTCAAGCTTTTAGGCGGCAGGGCATTTACGAGTCATTGGGTCTCAAGCTATGTAGCCCCTGAGGCTGATCCATTAGGGAGAAAAAACCAGTTGGTGATCGCTACGGGACTGTTGGCGGGAAGTTCAGCATCGAGTGTTCACCGCCTTTCCGCTGGAGCCAAAAGCCCTCTCACTAATGGAATCAAGGAAAGCAATTCCGGTGGAAATGTGGCTTATAAGCTGGCTCGGCTAGGAATTAGGGCGATCATTTTAGAGGGAGCCTCTCCAGAGGGGGAATGGTCAATTCTCAGGATTGGTCCCGAGGGCGTAACCTTTGACCCCGGTGAAGGGCTCCTGGGAAAGGGGACCGAGGAGAGTGCAGAGACGATCCATGCCTGGTATGGCAAAGCTGTGGGCTTTATGGTCATCGGAACAGCAGGGGAAAACAGATTCAGCACTGCACTCATCATGAATTCAGACCGCGAGGGCTATCCTGTGCGAGCTTG
>SDBT01014436.1_pt1 | contig 12599 bp, 13 predicted proteins | sample 2277101 | NCBI WGS metagenome assembly SDBT01 (sample SAMN10404973, study PRJNA504765) | marine sediment metagenome | isolation source: marine sediment core GS10_PC15, 103 cmbsf | place: Arctic Ocean: Southern Knipovich Ridge | collected 2010 | reverse complement strand
ATTCTATCAGCTCCAATTGCAAGACATAAAATAAAAAGAAAGGAAATGGCTATAGTAGAAACTGGAAAAGAAGCTATCACTAAAATAGAAGTCTTAAAATCTAATGATAAAATATCTCTGATTGAAGCAACTCCTAAAACCGGTAGAACCCACCAAATCAGAGTTCATTTAAAACATCTTTTATGTCCAATACTTGGCGATGAGATCTACGGCTCAAAATCTCATAATAATAATTACAAAGTCTCTTCTCAGCTATTGCACGCTCACTCTATAGAGTTTTTACATCCAATAACTAATGTACCCTTAAAAATAACAGCGCCTATTCCTCAAAATCTAAAAAAAATTATTGAGCTTCTCTCATAATTTTTTTTTTAATTTCTTAAATCTCTAGATTTTTTTATATATTTTCAGATATACTAGCAATCCAAGAAAACTAATTATTATTGTTCAAACTTAAAAGAGGACGCGCACTATGAAAGAATTTGTAGAATACATTGTGAAAAATTTAGTTGATAACCCTGATGAAGTTCGTATCAACGAAATCGGTGGAACTCACACTTTAATTATTGAGTTATCCGTTGAAAAATCTGATATTGGTAAAATCATCGGGAAAAAAGGTAAAACTATAAATGCTATTAGAACTCTACTTATGTCTGTTGCATCTAGAAACGGCATTAGAGTAAATCTTGAAATAATCGAAGAAGGAAAAGGATCTAAACCAGAAGAACCTGCAGCAGCTCCAGAAGCTTAATAGGCTATAAAAAGGAGCTTTTTAGCTCCTTTTTTATTTTCAACATAGATAAGTTTTCAGTCATGAAAATTTTGTTAAATTAAATACTCTTTAATATCATTTTTTTTTATGCAATTTTAACCACTCTCTTCATTTTCTGAATATTCTATAAATGAAGGAGATCTTAATTCCTCTCTTAAGTCCACGATTATAGCAGCTGCTTTCTCAAGGTTCTCTGCTAATAGTTCATTGTCTTCAGATAATTCTTTATTTCTTTGAGATAATTCTTCATGTATTGAATCAGACTCTAATTCTTTTAACCTAACAATCTCCTTTAACTTATTTAAAGCTTTTGCTAACTCTATGTTTTGTTCTCTAAGACTCTGTACATACATAGGAGAACCCAGTCGCTCTTTTTTCGATAAATGGGGCAATGCACTATCACTTTTAGTCTCTTTTTCATGATTACCTAATATAGGTTCAGGAGCATTTAGCGATTTTTCAGCTAGTAGCTCGTCCATTCTTTTTAGAGATTTAAATTGAAGGGAGACGATACTCTCAATCCTTTCAATAGTATTATTTATTTTTCTAATATACTCTTGATTGTGTGAATTAGAAACACTAACTAATCGTTTTTTCAAATTTTGAATATCTGAAACGATTTGCTGATGATATGTTATATTGGTAAAATTTAATGAGCTAGAACTACTAGAGCTTGTTTCATGATCAATGGGTGTTGTTTCAGGAGTATTTAGTAATTTATTTTGTAATTGAGTATAGCGCATACTAAGATAATCAAATTGCTTCTTATCAGCAGACATAAAAGACCTAATTCTCTCAATTGTTTCTTGCAACTTTTTTGAATTTGGTTTTTCAAATAATGCTTGTTCTAATTTTTTAATTTCAGAAATGCTTTGAGAATAATATGTTTGATCAGATGTGCATACAGGTTTGGCAGCCATAATAATCTTCCTTAATTGTGATTCAAAAAAAAAGATTATATACATTAGAAAGATAAGGTAAATAAAAATCATCTAAAAATTTTTGGAAATTTATAAAAGGTAAAAAAGTTTGATAATAAAAAAATGGACTGAGCAGGACTCGAACCTGCAACCGCCCGCTTAGAAGGCGGGTGCTCTATCCAATTGAGCTATCAATCCATGAAATCCATATTAAAAATTTGAAGCTGCACTTTTCAAGGATATTATAGAATTTTTTCGCTATATCTAAAAGTTTTCGCCTCGTATACTTAAGTTTCATAAAATAATAACAAAAAAGCAAATTAAAGTTCATGAAAATTTTTGCTAGTGTCATTGGAATATCCGGAAAGATGGGAAAAGAGATAAAAAAAAACGCTCTAAATAGCTCAATTGAGATTATTGGAGGAGTTGGAAGAAAGGATTTTCAAAACTTAAAAAAACTTTTTAAAAAATCAAAGGTTGCTATAGATTTTTCTATTCCAAGTGTTTTAGATGAAATTTTAAATATTGCTATAAAAACAACAACACCTCTAGTTTTAGGAACAACAGGTTATAAAGAGAATGATTTTGCAAAAATATCAAATGCAAGTAAAAAAATTCCAATTTTTTATAGTTCAAATTTCTCTATTGGAATCGCCTTAATTAGAGAGTTTTCAAAATTAGCATCTAAGATGCTAAAAAATAGCGATATCGATATTTTAGAAAAACATCATATTTCAAAAAAAGATTCTCCCTCTGGCACAGCATTAACTTTAGCTGATGACATAAAAAAATCGATAAATAAGAATGTGAATATTCATTCAATTAGAGCTGCAAATATTATTGGAGAACACTCAATTTTTTTTACAAATGAAAATGAATCTATTGAGATAAAACACTCAGCACATTTAAGATCAGTATTTGCAAATGGTGCTATTCAAGCTGCAAAATTTATTTATAATAAAAACCCTGGGCTATATTCTATGAAAGATCTAATAGGAGGAAATTATGTCGAAAATTAAAATAAACGATAACTTAATCATTGGAGAAGAAAAGCTAACTTTTATATGTGGCCCTTGCGTGATCGAAAATTTAGATCATACTCTTTATACAGCAGAAAAGCTAAAAGAGATTTTTTCTAAATTTGATTTTAATTTTATTTTTAAAGCTAGCTTTGATAAAGCTAATAGATCCTCTATTGATTCCTATAGAGGCCCTGGCTTAGATAACGGTCTTAGAATTTTACAAAAAGTAAAAGATAAATTTGATCTACCTGTTATTAGTGATATTCATTTGCCTTCTCAAGCAAATGAAGTAAAAGATGTTTTAGATATTATTCAAATTCCTGCATTTTTATGTAGACAAACGGATCTCTTAGTAGCGGCAGCTAAAACAAAAAAACCTATAAATGTAAAAAAAGGACAGTTCATGTCCCCTTTTGAGATGAAAAATGTTATCGACAAAATACTCTCTTCTGGAAATAAAGATATCATCCTAACAGACAGAGGAACGTTTTTTGGATATAATAATCTCGTTACAGATTTTAGAGCTCTTTTGATAATGAAAAGTTTTGGATACCCTGTTTGTTTTGATGCCTCTCACTCAACGCAACTACCTGGAGGAAATAAAACAACCTCAGCTGGAGAATCAAAATTCATTCCATATCTTGCAAAAGCCTCTGTTGTAATGAACACCGATGTTATCTTTATCGAATGTCATCCAACTCCTAAAAAAGCTCTAAGTGATAGCTCTACAGTTATGTCTTTAGATGTTTTAGAAAATCTACTCCGAGATATTGAAAAAATAAAAAATGCCTTGTCAGAGTCTGTTTTATGTTAAAAAAGACTTTTATTTTTTCTCTTCTAGGCCTCGTTATATTTCTAACTCTATTTTTATTAAATTTTTTATTTATCACTGAAAAAGATATCGTAGCATATAACAACTTAGAGCAAAAAAATTTAGAATATGATGCTACAAAAGCATATCAAAAAAGAGAAAACGTTCAAAAAGATCTCTACATTGTCGATAAAAGCTCTAGAAAGCACTATCAGCTATCATCAAAACTCTCAGAAATATTTTTAGATCGCAAACATCAAAAATATCAACTAATCGAAAATCTTAACTCAATTACTCTAATATGTTTTGAAGATATTTTAGATCTTCAAGTGATGCAGCAAATAAAATATATAACAGCAAAAAGCGGTAGCTATATTTTTCCATCTCATAAATTTAATTTATTCGATGTAAACTTATCATTTATCAATACACTTAACTTCAACCACACTAGTATCGAACAAACCTCTCTTAACCAAGCTATCTTAAATCAAACAGTTTTTAAAAATGCTTACTTTCAGGGAAAAGCAAAAGAGCTCTCTTTTTCTATACATAAGAAAAAACCTGAAATTAAAGCTATCTCATTTGAAGGTTCTTTTAATCCTAAAAAGAGCGTAAAATGAGAAAAATAATATTTTTGATTATTATTCCTTTTTTATTATTTGCTCAAGATGAGAGTTATAAAATCTCTGCAGATATTTTAAATTTTGAAAAAAATAATCTTCATTTTGAGAATGGATTTTATCTAGAGCATAGTTTTGGGAAAATTTTTGCAAATAGCGCAAGATTTTCTAACTTAAAAAAAGCAAATAGATTCGTGGATTTTAGTTTGAAAAATGGAGTTAAATTAATCACAAACACAAATGGCACACTAATTAGTGAAAATGCTGATTTCGATTCATTTAGTTCTCAAATAAGATTCTACTCAAAAGATTTTGTAACGTATGAAGATAAAATAAAAAGTAGAGATCTAAAAATTATATCAAACGAAGTTACGTGTCTTTTAGACACAAAAAAAGCTATGAAAAAACTAAACATTGAAGATATTTACTCGATATCTTTTTTAGATAAAGTCACCTTATCACTTGATAATCAAATAAACATTTATTGCCAAGAAGCGCTTTTTGAAAAAAAAGAAAATGAATCAAAGGTTTTTTTATATCCAAAAGATAATGACTTTTGTCGTTTTACATATGAAAATAGTGAGATCTTTGCAAAAAAAGCTGTTTTAGATTTAGATAATTTAGATTTAGAATTTGAAAATACTAGAGGTCAAATAAATAATCTTCTCAAAAATAAATCTATTTCTTTTGTAGCGAGTAGGCTCAATTGGCATAATTTTGAAAATTCCTTTTCTTTAAGTGATAATGTTAAAGTTATAGATCCAGGAGTTGGTGAAATTTTATCAAATCAAATTGAAATATTAAAAAACATCGATCAAAGATCTATTAGAAAAATTATTTCCAGAAATAATACAACGATTAATTTCTTTTCAAAAAATAAATCTTATCTTTTTACTCAGGGAATAATCGAGTTAGATCATGAAAAAAAGAAAATCTCAGCTTTTAGTTTAAAAAATAAAGATCACTATTTAGTCTACGTTGATGACAATGTCTCCATATCTGCTAAAAAAGCTACTCTTTTATACGATGAAAATGACGCCATTAAAAATATTGTTTTAGAAAATAATGTTAGATTTAAATACAAAGACGACAAGAATTTTATCGGCTATGGACTAGCTGATAAAATTGAGTATCTCCCCCAAAAGACCAAGATTTTACTAAGCTCTGAGAAAAACAGAAAAGTGCTGTTTTGGCAAGAAGACAAATCTCTCAAACTTAGCGCTAATGAAATCCATATAAACCCTAAAGAAAAAAATGACATTAAAGGTCTTGGAGATGTAAGATTTACATTTAACTTAGAAGAACAAAATTTAATCCACGAAATTTTTTCAAAGTATACAAACTATGAATAGAAAAAAAACTCTTTTAAAAGTTGAAAACCTATATAAATCATACAACTCTAAACCTGTTGTAAACGGTTTGTCATTTGAAGTTAAAGAAAAAGAAGTAATAGGCCTTTTAGGTCCAAACGGCGCTGGAAAAACTACAGCTTTTTATATGGCAATAGGCCTTATTAAAGCTGACAAAGGAAAAGTTTTTTTTAAAGATAAAGATATCTCAAATCTATCTATTCATAAAAGAGCTCGGCTCGGCATGGGATATTTAGCGCAAGAGCCCTCTATTTTCCGCCAATTAACTGTAGAAGAAAATATCTTATGTATTTTAGAGACATTAAATATTTCAAAAAAAGAAAAACAAAATAGATTAAAGCATCTTCTAGAAGAATTGCATTTAACTCATTTAAAAAAGGAAAAAGCAATATCTCTCTCCGGAGGAGAGAGAAGAAGACTGGAAATCACAAGATCTTTAGTTAGAGAGCCATCTTTGCTTCTTTTAGATGAGCCTTTTGCAAATATCGATCCACTCGCTATTGCTGACGTAAAAAAGCTAATTAAAATCTTAAAGAAAAAATCTATAGGCATTTTAATTACAGATCACAATGCTAGAGAAATTTTTTCAATAGTAGATAGAAGCTATATCATGCAAGATGGAAAGGTTATGCTATCTGGAACAGTTAATGAACTGGTAAAAAATGAAGATGCTAGAAAATATTATCTCGGCGAGGACTTTTCTTTATAATAATTCAGGTTTTAAACAACTGATACTCAATATCGAAAATCACTAATAATTAAAATTATATAAAACTTATCATAACTCACCTTAGCTGAATTAATTAAATAGATCTTCAAGTGTTAGAATGGAATCAAAATAACCCCGGTTTAGCACACTTTGTTCAGCACCAAAAGTGGAAATGAGCACTTTTTGGATTGTCTTTTTCTTTGAATTAGGAAATAGCTCTAATTTTTTATCGAATTCATAAATCACTTTAACAGGCACTTTTCCACGAGTATATTTAATCTCGCATAAAGTCATTACATTATCATCACGGTCAATATTAAGAGATACTGTCAAATGTTGTGTTTCAAGTGTAGGAACAAAGTAGTTGTGTCCTACACCTATTTCCTCTTCTTGTTTTTTTTGCTCAGCTTTTTTATCATGTAATAATGAGTATTAAATTTAGAAAATCAGTATTTGGAAGTACTTTGCTTATTTCAGGTTGCTGCATTGGGGCAGGTATACTTGGTCTTCCTCTTGTTAGTTTTTCTTCTGGATTTTTTTTTTCTCTCATTCCGCTTATAATTAGCTGGAGCTATATGTATTTATCTGGACTAATGCTTTTGGAAATATATATTGGGGAAAAGAAAAATATCAATCTTACTGGTCTTTTGAAAAATACATTAGGAGATCGTGGTATAATTATTGTAGCTGGGCTTTTTTTATTTTTATTTTATTCAATATTAACTGCTTATTTTAATGCATCAAGCATTATTATCCAAGATTCAATCAAATCTGTTTTTAAAATTGATATTTCACAAACCTTTACCTTGATCATTAATGGATTATTTTTATTTTTTATTATATTGTTTAAAACAAGAAAGATTGATTTTATTAATAGATTTTTAGTCTTTATTATGATTTTTTTCTACCTGTGTTTAGTCGGCCTAGGATCTTTTCAGGTTAATCTAGAAAATCTCACTACTTCACATAATGTGAATACGATCATATATGCTATGCCGGTTTTCATTGTTTCTTTTGGATATCAAAATCTTATCCCTACAATCTCTCACTATCTAAATTATGACATTAAAAGTATAAAATCAGCCATATTTAGAGGAACTATCCTTTCGCTAATAGTTTATCTTATTTGGAATTTTATTATTTTAGGAATGATCTCAAACAAATCTCTGTCGATGACCGAATCGAATACAATTTTTATAACCCGTTTATTCAAGTATTCTTCCCCAATGATTATGTTTCTTATCAATAATTTTGCTTTTTTCGCGATTATCACATCTCTTTTAACGGTTTCCTTGAGTTTTGTGAACTTTTTGTCAGATTCAGCTGAAAGTCAAAAGAATAGAGCTTTTTACACTGCATGTACAATTATCCCCCCCGTTATTTTTTCTCTTATAGATACAAACATTTTCCTTCTTGCTCTTAAATTAGCAGGAGGAATTGGAACTATCTCTCTTTTCGGTATTCTTCCAGCCATGATGCTTTGGAAAACAAGATATATTACGAAAAAACAATACAAAAAGATTTTTCCATTTTCTAAAAAAGTCCTCTCGATATACATATTGACATCGATAGCTCTAATCATAATGGGAATGATCAATATCATATTCTATTAGTACATAGACTTGAACGTTTCAGAGGTTTATATATCAAACTTATAATCTTATAATTATAATTTTCGAAAAAAAGACGAGACACCATTAGTTTTTGACTTTTGATTAAATCGTACTTAAAGCTCACGTTAAATGATAAATTTTTCTCTAACTCAATCTATTTCAATCATCATTTTCTTATTCTTTAGAACACTCTTCTCCAGGATGATATTTACCACATTTTGAACAAACCGGCCACCCAGGAGAGGGGAAATTTGTTGCAAGAATATGAGCATTAGCACTAGGCGTTATAACCTCGAAAATATTATTTTAAAGACAATATGCCGCTGAAACGGTACAAATCATTGCTATCAATAAAAGTTTTTTTTGTTTGATGCTTTTTGTCTTCATGTTTTTTGTTATCTTCTAATTGCCATATAATACACCTATTTTTGGCCGATTAGCTCTTTTTTACTATTTAATTGGCCTTTTAAAAAATATATTTATGGCCAATGAGGTCTCAATTCAACTCTAATTGGCCTTTTGAAACTGAGAAATTGATTAAAAAATAATTAGATTTATTTTCCTGCATCTTTATTACCAGAAACTTACGACAAACAAATCAATCGTTTAGATTGACATCTCCCATGGTTATAGATGTCAGACACTCACTTACTTTGCTGCCACCGCAACCATCTAAAGAACACGGCCTACAAGAAAAATCAGACTTTATAATCTTAGCATTTTCATTTTGCCATGGTCCAAAATCTCTCTCACACGTAGGACCAAAAAACGCTCTAACATTAGATTTTAAAGCGCTCGATAAATGAAAAGAAAAAGAATCTACACAATAAAATTTTTTAGAAAATAGTATTAAAGCAGCTAGCTCATCGATATTTACCTTTCCAGCTAAATTCAAGATAGGTAAATCATTAATGATCTTGTTAACCATGTCGATTTCATAATCTTGATTCCCTGCGACTACAATTATTTTTTCATTTTTTTCATGTAAAAGCTTAGCTAGCTGATCAAACTTATCGAAACATTTAAATCGCCACCTGGTTGATGGATGAATCAAAATATAATTATTTGAAGAAATGTTGTTTTCATTTAAGATTTTTTGAACGTTTTCTTTTGCTAGATCTGATACATTGAAATGAAGTTTTTTATTCTCCTCTTTAGGAAAAATTCCAATTCTTCTGAGTAGATCTAAATTTTTCTCTACTATATGCCTTTTAGTTTTCGGAGTTTTCACAATATGAGAAAAAATCTTCTCTTTTTTAAAAAAGCCTTTTTTTTCAGGATCAATGCCAACTCTATATTTAGCTTTTGAAAAATAAGCTGCAATAGCTCCTCTATCCCCTTCTGTAAAATTTATTACAAGATCATATTTTCTCTTTCTTATATTTTTTAAAATTTTCCACTCTTTTATTAATCTTTTAAATAAGCCTAGCTTTTTTATACTTCTATCATAAGTTAAAATCTCATCTACATATGGATTATTTTTTAAAATATCCTTTGAATCCTCATATATAAAAGCATCTACTTTTATGTCTTTAGAAATATTTTTTAGATTATAAAAAACAGGAGTCGTGAGTAGAACATCTCCTAAATGTCTAAGTTTTATAACTAAAATTTTTTTTACATCCTTAAAGTCAATATAATTGGTATAACTCATAGAAAATAAATGCCCTTTTTTATATAATTTTTAGAAGCTACAAATCATTTAAACATATTAATACGGAGCCCAATATGGAGCAAACATTATCTATAATAAAACCAGATGCTATGGAGAAAAATGTTATAGGAAAAATTTTTAATCACTTTGAAAAGAATAATTTAAAAATTATTGCAACTAAAATGTTTCATCTTACAAAAGATCAAGCTCAAAAATTTTATTTAGTTCATAAAGAGAAACCTTTTTATAATGATCTAGTAGATTTTATGACATCAGGACCTATTTTAGTATCAGTTCTATCCGGAGAGAATGCAGTGAAACAAAATAGAGATATTATGGGAGCTACAAATTTTGTAAATGCCAAAGAAGGTACTATCAGAAAAGAGTTTGCTTCATCGATTGAAAGAAATGCTGTTCATGGATCTGATAGCTTGGATAATGCTAAAATAGAAATTGAATTTTTCTTTAAAGAAAATGAGATTTTCCCAAGATAACAATGTCTAATTATAATTTTTAAAAATAAAGGAGATTTTTTATGGCTGCAAGCACATGCACTAATAGATTTGAAAAAAATGTTTTAACTTTAGCAAATTTAAATACTTGTATTTATAACTATTACATTAAAGCAAGTGGAGACATAGTTAATGTAGATCATGTAGACGCTATATTTGTAGAGACATTTTCTAATTTAAATGATTGTTTCAATATAACTACACAAAAGAACAACTTAGATAATTTATTGAGCAGAGTTAAATCTTTAAATAATTCTGAAGCAAAATATGATCAAGACACAAGAGAGCGTATGTGCAACTGGGTGTTGAGAAAATTTCAATCAACTTTTGATCAACACAAGGATCTACTTGAAAAAAAAGAAAATGAACTTGCTATTCAAAAAGCTGAAGTCTCAGATTTATTAGATAGGACTTTGCCTAGTGTATCAATTATAGCCCCAGAGAATAGACCAACAGATGCAAGTTCTTTAGCCAGACAACTTGATAACGCATTTGATAATCTTGAAAATAACGCTAGAAGAGATTTAGAAAATACTGAGAGTTGTTCAGAGGCAGCTAGACGATCGCATTATTAACCTTTACGATATCACATATCTAAAACAAAGGTAACAGGCCCATCATTTATTAGTGAAACTTGCATCTTAGCGCCAAAGATTCCTGTAGGCACATTTTTTATATGCTCTCTTAATTTAGATATGAATTTTTCATAAAACTCATTTGCCATTTTTGGTTCCATTGAATTTATAAATGATGGCCTTCTACCTTTTTTGGTATCGGCTAAAAGCGTAAATTGAGAGACTACTAAAATATCACCACTTATATCTTTTATTGAGAGATTCATTTTATCGTTTTCATCTGAAAAAATTCTCATATTTACGATCTTATCAACTAAGTAATCGATTTGATTTTCTGTGTCATCTTTGTGACATCCAAATAAAACCAAAAGGCCTTGATTTATTTGACCAACTATCTTTTGATCTACTTCAACTTTGGCCTCTTTAACTCTTTGAATAACACAGCGCATAACTTGCTTTTTTTTTGTTTTGATAGATTATTAAAAAAGTATTACATGATTTTTTTTTGAAATCCAGATTTAAGATGATAATCAATCTCTCAATTTCACCACTTATTTTTATTCGGCTAAAAAGACTCTGAATTTTTCAAGCTATTTATTCTCAGCACCTTATTTTTAAATTGTTATGTTCATAATCAACATTTCTGTAGCTTGGCGCAAAAAAAGATTTAATAACCTCACCGAACTTTCAATTAAAACAAAGCTTCAATTGAAAGTTGCTTTTCTACAGAATCCAGAAAATTAACATTTTCTTTAACACCATATGGCGTAATCAATGTTATAAATAGCGCTTTTTTTGTTTTTGTACGTTCATAAAAAAGCGCCTTTTTTTTCATTAATTCTTTCGCATAAGTCTTAGTTACTACAAACTCTACATTGTAAAATTTAATTTCACATAAATTCATACAATTATCAGCTCGATCTATTACAAGATCTACTTCTATTTCTTTTTTACCATTAACTAGGGTTTTCCAATATCCGGATGTTGTAGAAACCCCTCCAATTTGAAGAGCATCTTTTATTTGAGAAATATGTTTCAGACATAAATTTTCAAAAGCAAATCCAGCCCATGAGCGCCAAGAAGGAGAAACTTGTCTTTTTATCCAATAATCCTTTTCAACACCTTGCAAAAGAATTCCTTTTTCAGGCTCAATCCAGTTAAGATAAAACAGACTATATTCATCATTTAAATAATACCTCATATTTCTAGACTTTTTTCCAATTTCCGACATTGTCATAATAAAGCCTGATTCTTCTAATTCTTGCAAAATCTCACTTGTTCTGCCGGTATTATTTAACTTCGCTTCTTTTATCAATTCTAAACGTGATAATCCTCTTCTTTTTTTTGAAAGAGCTCGGACTATTTGCAAATGCGACTCTGCATTTTTAAAAAGCGAATGATAAAGTTTATAAAATTCTGTAAGCAGAGGCGATTGAGGCTTAAAACAAAGATCATGAATATTTTGAGTTGCTGATTTCCCTCCTTCCAAGTAAGAAAGGTATTTAGGCACTCCTCCTGTAATCATATAAATTTCACAAATTTGTTTTCTTGTAAGCTCTATTCCATGAGCTAATAAATATTCTTCAGTTTCCGATAAATTAAAAGGAATCAAACGGATATGTGCACTTAAACGCCCATAGAGCCCCCCTGTATTATTAATCACATTACTAATCATCCATGATGCAGCTGATCCAGAGACAATAAGTAATACATTAGGCATCGTTGAAAAATGTCGATTCCACATATAATCAAGAGCAGGCAAAAAATCTGACTTTGAAGATGCCAACCAAGGCAATTCATCAAAAAAAAGAACAACTTTTTGTTTTGGATCTATTTTTTTTATACTTGATTTTAGTCTATTTAAAGCTTCCTTCCAATCTTTGGGCGCATCAGAATCGGATTCATCTTTAAAAAGAGCACAAAATTCTGAGTGAAAATTTTGTAATTGATCAATATTTCGAACATTATAAGAACCTGTTATCTCAAAAAAAACTCCCTTATCTTTGAAAAATTCTCTTACT
>SDBT01014435.1_pt1 | contig 12600 bp, 9 predicted proteins | sample 2277101 | NCBI WGS metagenome assembly SDBT01 (sample SAMN10404973, study PRJNA504765) | marine sediment metagenome | isolation source: marine sediment core GS10_PC15, 103 cmbsf | place: Arctic Ocean: Southern Knipovich Ridge | collected 2010 | reverse complement strand
GCTGAAGGAGTGAGCATATATTTAGGTGAAAATGGATATTGTATTTGAGTAATCTGGGGTAAAGGCAGTAGCAGAATTAGGGGAAAGTTTTGAACCCAATATTCATCAATCAATAAATATAATAAAAACTAATAAGAAAAAAGAAGACCATAAAGTAGTTGAGGTAATACAAAAAGGATATAAATTAGGCGAACGTATAATGCGTCCAGCCAGAGTTAATGTCTATGAGTATAAAGACAGGGAGTAAAATTTGTGTTGATTGTGAACAAGAATTTGAAATTAATTCAGGTGATTTAGTTTTATATAAAAAAGTCAACTTAAAACTCCCAGAACAATGTTTTGAGTGTGGACACAAGCATCGTTTTGCTTTTTCTATTTTTGGAAAGTTTCGTAAAGGTGTCTCGGACTTGACTGGCAAAAACTTAATAACTGTACTTCCCGATAATCCTAGATATCCTATTTATAAAGCTCATGAATGGTGGAGTGATGGCTGGGATCCCATGGTTTTTGGTCAAGATTATGATTCTTCTAGATCATTTTTTGATCAATTAAAAGAACTTCAGGAGAAGGTTCCTCGCCCACATCAAGTTGGTGAAAATAATGTAAATTGTGATTGGTGTGATGATGTTTGGGAGTCAAAGAATTGCTACCTTACTCGTTCTTTTTTTAAGTGTGAAAATGTGAGCTATGGATATAGAGTTATAGAATGTAAAGACTCTTCAGATATTGTGTATTCTTTCAACTTGCAGAATTCTTATGAGTGCTTAGGTTGTCATAATGTTTTTGATTTAAATTTTTCCGAAAATTGCAAAGACTGTATTAATGGATATTTTCTTTTTGATTGTCGAAACTGCCAAGACTGTTTTATGTCGTGGAATTTACGCAATAAGCAATATTGTATCAGGAATAAACAATATTCTAAAGAAGAATATGAAAAAGAGTTAAAGAATGCTCGATTTGATTCATATGAAAACATTGAAAAATTAAAACAAGAATTTGAAGATATTTTAAAGAATAAAGCTGTTCATAGAGAGAATCTTAATCTGAAAACTACAGCTTCTATTGGTAATTATATGACAAATTGTGATAAATGTGTAAATACTTTTGCTTGGGAAAATTCCCAAAACTGTAGAAATTGTATAAGAGGTTTAAATGCTAAGGATTGTATTGATCAAACTGTTTCTTGGAATACTGAAGTTTCTGGCAACAATAGTGGTGTAAATGGTGGATATGAAATCAAATACTCTATGGGTTCCATAGGTAGATATTCTGAATATTTAGATATATGTATTGAATGCGAATATTGCTTTAGTTGTGTTGGGTTGCGTAAAAAAAAGTATTGTATTCTTAATAAGCAATACACCAAAGAAGAATATGAAAAATTAAAAAAACAAATTATATCTGACATGAAGAATAGGGGAGAGTATGGTAAATTTTTTCCATACAATATGTCAGCTTGTGATTATAATTTCTCCAACGGCATGGTTTATTTCCCAGACGTAACAAAAGAGGAAATGGTAAAATTAGGAGGGCATTGGCTAGACGAAGATTTATCTTCACAAGACGGAATCCCTTCTCTTGAATTACCTGATAGTATTAATGATACTGATAGTAATATTTCCTCTCAAGCTTTAATATGTCCTGAAACACATTTTAGATTTAATATTTCTTCAGCTGAATATAAATTTCATAAAAGAAAAGGCTTTGCTTTGCCCAGGAACCATTTTGATTTTAGAGTTATAAAAAAAGCTAGAAAGACTGGTATTTTAAAAAGTTATCCATATAAATGTATTTATTGTAAGAGAGATACTGAAGCTTATTACCCACCGGAGTGGAGATATAAAAAAATTGCCTGTGAAGAGTGTTATAAACAAAACATAGCTTAGTTATGAATAAAGAAATAAAAACACATTCAAAAAACTCAGTATCTACGACTTGTCAAAACTGTAATAAGGATTTCATCATAGAATCTGAGGATTTTAAATTTTATAAAAAAATAAAAGTGCCGGCGCCGACCTGGTGTCCGAAGTGCAGACAACTTCGTCGTTATGCTTGGCGTAATGAAAGAGTTTTGTATAAAAGAAATTGTGATTTATGTAATAAAAGTACAGTAACTATTTATTCTAAAAATAAACCTTTTAAAGTTTATTGTAATAATTGTTGGTGGGGTGATGGATGGGATCAGTCTTCATATGGTAGAGATTTTGACTTTTCTAGACCGTTTTTTGAACAATTTGCTGAACTTCAGCACGAAGTACCCAGGATGGCACTTTTAAATAAAGATAGTGTAAATTCTGAATATACGAATCATGCCTCACGTAATAAAAATGTTTATCTTTCTTTTTCTGCTTTATACAGTGAAGATATTATGTATAGCACCTGGGCTATGAAATCTCGAGATTGTATGGATTGTAGTTTTATTTATGAAAAAGGAGAGAGATTATATGAAGTTATAGATTCTCGTAATTCTTATCAGTGTCAATATGGAATTTTTCTGAAAGATTGTTCAAATTGTCTATATTGTTATGATTGTCGTGGGTGTAATGATTGTTTTATGTCATCTAATTTACGTAATAAAAGTTATGTATTTAAAAATATTCAATATACTAGAGGAGAATATTTAGAAAAAATAAAAGCTTTTAATATGTCTTCTTTTAATGTTCGAGAAGAATTAAATAAAGAATATATAAATATGTTAAAGAAAAATGCAATTCATCGTTATGTGGTGAGCGAAAGAAATGTAAATTCTATTGGATCTTTATTATATGATTGTAAAAATGTACATCAATCTTTTGAAGTTGATAATGGAGAAGACTGTAAATATATTTATGGTGGTGTTGAAATTAAAGATTGCTTAGATCTTTATCATGTTGGTTTTCAAGTAGAGCTTTGTTATGAGCTTCATGGTTGTACTAGAATTTCTAATTCTCATTTTTGTCATCTATGCTATGACAATATGAATATTAGTTATTGTGATACTTGTCAAAATAGTCAAAATTTATTTGCTTGTGTAAGTATTAAAAAGGGTGAATATATGATTTTTAATAAAAAATATTCAAAGGCAGACTATGAAGTATTAAAAGAAAAAATTATTGAATATATGAAGAAAACAGGAGAATATGGTGAATTTTTCCCACCACAGATTGCACCTGTGTATTTTAATGAAACTCAAGGTAATTTATACGAACCAATGAGTAAAAAAAAAGTTTTAGCAAAAGGTTGGCAGTGGGAGGATAATATTCCAGGTACTTTTGATAAAGAAACAATACAAGCTAAAAATATTCCAGATAAAATAGAAGATGTGCCAAATAGTTTTTTAGAAGAAGTTTTTTCTTGTCAAAATTGTTCAAAAAATTATAATATTGTTCAAAATGAGCTTTCTTTTTTGAGAAAAGAGAACATTCCACTTCCTAGGAAATGTCCTGATTGTCGCTATAAAAGAAGATTTAATTTACGACCACTACGTAAACTCTGGCACAGAAAGTGCATGAAGGGGGGATGTCAATCTGAATTCGAAACACCTTATGCTCCAGATAGACCAGAAAAAGTATATTGTGAAAGTTGTTATAATAAAGCAGTATATTAATAATTTACTACGATATATCGTAGTAAATTATATTTTAAACTATGGAATATAAAAGTGAAAAGAAAATATGTCAGAATTGTAAAAAAGACTTTGTAATTGAAATAGATGATTTTGGATTTTATAAAAAGATTAAAGTTCCATCGCCAACTTTTTGTCCTGAATGCCGACAGCAAAGGAGAATGTCTTGGCGTAATGAGCGCACCTTATATAAACGCACATGTACTTTATGTCAAAAAAAAATTATCTCTGTTTATTCAACTAATACTGTATTTCCAGTATTTTGTAGGGAGTGCTGGTGGGGTGATAATTGGGATGCTCTTTCTTATGGTCGTGAATACGATTTTTCCAAATCATTTTTTGAACAATTAAAAGAATTATTTAATTCAGTACCACACTTAGCTCTTTGGCAACGCAATTCTATAAATTCCGATTATTCTAATATGGTTGGAGAATCAAAAAATGTGTATTTATCCACTTCAGTTATTATGGATTCAGAGAATATTTTTTATTCTAAATCTATTGATGCGTCTTTTAATATTTTTGATAGTTATAATTTAAAAAAGTGTGAAAATTGTTATGAAAACTTAGATTGTGACAGAAATTATAATTGTCAAAACATTTTACTTTCAAGAAACTGTATTGATTCCTTTTTTCTTTTTGATTGATTCAATTACAGTAATTGTTTTATGTCATCAAATTTGCGTAATAAAGAATTTTACATAAATAATAAAAAATATAAAAAAGAAGAATATTTTAAAAAAATTAATGAATTTAATCTTGGAAGTCGAATAGTACGTAAAAATCTTATAAAAAAATTTCAATCTTTACAACAGAATACAATTTATAAGTTTGCTAATACTATAAATATAGTGAATTCTACTGGTAATAATATTTTTAATACTAAAAATTGTTATTATTGTTTTGATACAAAAGATTCTAAAGATTCTAAATACTGTTATAGAACTCTTGGTCTTAAAGATTGCATGGATTTTGATTACGGAATATCTGAATTGATGTATGAATATATAACTGGTGCTCTTAATTGCTATAATGTTAGATTTTCTTATTCTGCAATTGATTCTGTGCATAATGCTGAATATACTCATTCCTGTATGTCTAGTACTAATTTATTTGGATGTTTTGGTTTAAAAAGTAAAGAAAATATAATCTTTAATAAAGTTTATTCTAAAGAAAAATTTATAAAACTTCGTACAAAGATAATAAACCATATGAATGAAATACCTTATATTGATAAAAAGGGGAGGGTTTATAAATATGGAGAATTTTTCCCAACAGAGTTTTCTCCTTTTGCTTACAATGAAGCAATAGTTCAAGAATTTTATCCACTTACAAAAACTGAAGCAATAAATAGGGGATATAGATGGTGTGAACCAAATGAGAAAAATTATTCTATAACTATAGCAACGGCTTCTATTCCAGATAATATAAAAGATGTCAAAGATACAATTTTATCTGATGTATTGGAGTGTGAACACAAAATGAAATACAATCATCAATGCTTATTAGTATTTCGTATTACTTCTGATGAATTAAAATTTTATAAAAAAAATAATATTCCTCTCCCTGATCAATGTCCCAATTGTAGGTATTATCAAAGATTTGAACAAGTATTACCCAATAAACTCTGGCATAGAAAATGCATGAAAGAGGGATGTAATAATAAATTTGAAACACCATATGCTCCAAATAGACCTGAAAAAGTATATTGTGAAAGTTGCTATAATAAAGAAATATATTAAGGCATGAAAAACGAAACAAAAACACATTCACAAAATTCAGTATCTACGACAGATTCAACGGGATCAGTATCTACGACTTGTCAGAATTGTAAAGGCAAATTTACCATTGAGTCAGAGGATTTTAATTTCTATAAAAAAATTGAAGTCCCACCACCGACTTTTTGTCCAGATTGTAGACTCCAGAGACGTTTGGCTTGGCGTAATGATTTAAGTTTTTACAATCGTTCTTGTAATATGTGCAATAGGGACATAATTTCTCTTTATCATAAAGATAAAAAATTAACTGTTTATTGTAATAAATGTTGGTGGGGTGATAAATGGGATGCCAAAAGTTATGGTAGAGATATTGATTTTTCTAGACCATTTTTTGAACAATTTCGTGAGCTTCAAAATGAAGTACCATTATTATCATTAATTAATGATGATGGTGTTGGTAGTTTAAATTGTGAATATACCCAAAATGTTACATTTGCTAAAAATTGTTACATGGTTTCAATGTCTTGGCGTGGAGAAGATATCATGTATTCTTATGCTGTTGCTGGTCCAGAGACTCGTTATATTATGGATTCACTTAATATATTTTTTTATTCACAAATTATTTATGACTCTATATTTATGGAGCATTCTTATAATTGTCGAAATTGTTATTATTCCACCGGACTCAATGATTGTGCTTTTTGTTATGATTGCAAAGGATGTTCATATTGTTTTATGTGTGTGAATTTAAGGCAGAAAAAATACTGTATTTTAAATAAGCAATATACAAAAAAAGAATATGAAAAAATAATAAAAAATTATAAACTTGATACTTATTCTGGTAATCAAATTGCAAAAAAAGAATTTTTTGAGTTTTTATCAAAACAAATACATCGTTTTGCTAGTATTAGAAATAGCACAAATTGCATTGGTGATGGTCTATTTAATTGCAAAAATGCAAAAGATTCTTTTTGGGCAAGAGGTTGTGATGATGTGCGTTTTTTAGTGCGTAGTAATGATGTAAAAGATAGTTATGATATTCTCCCAGGAGGAGAAAGTTCTCAATGTTATGAAGCATTAACTGCCGACCATAATTATCGAGGATTTTTCACAATTTTTTCTTTTAAAAATCAAGAAGTTACTTATGTTGAAAATTGTCATTCATCCAAACATCTTTTTGGATGTTCCGGCATTAAACATGGGCAGTATTGTATTTTAAATAAAGAATATTCTAAAGAAGAATATTTTATTTTGAGAGATAAATTAATAGAATACATGAAGAAAACAGGGGAGTATGGAGAATTTTTCCCAAGCAATATGTCTAATTTTGGCTACAACGAAACGATGGCCCAAGAACATTTTTTATTATCAAAAGAAGAAGCAATACAACAAGGTTATAAATGGTGGGATAAAATACAGAAAACTACTGACAAAGGGACTATGACTTCTGAACAAATTCCTAATTCCATTTTTGATGTATCTGACTCTATTGTAAATGAAGTGCTTACTTGTGTTGAGTGTAGTAGAAATTATAAAATTGTTCAAAATGAATTAATTTTTTATAAGAAATATTTTATTCCAATACCTCATAAATGTTTTTATTGTAGAATTAGAGAACGTCTAAATACTGAAAATCCATGGAAGCTTTGGCACAGAAAATGTATGAAAAAAGGTTGCAAAAATAAATTTGAAACTCCCTATGCTCCAGACCGACAGGAAATAGTATATTGTGAGAGTTGTTATAATAAAGAAGTATATTAGTTTATTTCCAGAAAGTTTCTAGTAAAACTTTCTTACTTTCTTCATCTATAGATTTTGTGACAATAATCATCATTTCTGTTGTCAGTTCAAGGTCTTTTTTTATATTTGTAAATAAATGTTCGAAGGGGAATGGAGAAATCCAAGCAGAATTTTTCAGACAAATAAAGCCAGCTTTTTTAAGAAGGTAGCGTAGAGATTCACGTTCACTTTTTCTGTTTTCCGGTAGGTCCAATAAGACAATTCTCCAGAATCCATCCCATGAGGTATTTACAAGATTTGTATTGCTGTCTAATTTTAGGCTATTTATTTTTTTTCTTCCTTCTTTTGTTAGGCGTACATATTTATTTTGGGGAGAGGAAACTTGTTCTACCAACCCAGCTTCCCTAAGTCCCTTTAGAGAGCGTGTAACTGCGTATTTAGGGTTCTTGGAGCACTCTTCTCCCTCAACTATCTGTTTATTGATTTTAGGTAGGGAAATAGCACTTTTGTCGCTTAAAATCTTTAATATTTTTCTAGAATAGTCTATTTTTTTTGACATATCTATATATTATAATATATATTCTATTTTGACAAGTACTTCGTGGTCACGAAAAACTTGCAAAAAATATTGACTTAGTATATAATCAGGAAAGTTAAAAGTAATCAAGTTTATAATGTTATAAAGTATTAATTTAGAGAATTTTTGAATTTTTTAAATCTTAAGAATTTTACTAACTTTATAGACTATTTAAAATTATGAGTAAAATAATAGGTATAGATTTAGGTACAACAAATTCGGCATTTGCTTATATTGAAGGAGGTGTTCCGAAAATTATTGAAAACGTAGAAGGTAATCGCACAATGCCTTCTGTTGTTGCTTTAACAAAAAAAAGCGACAGGCTTGTTGGATTACTTGCGAAGAGACAAGCAGTTACTAATCCAGAAAATACAGTTGCTGAAATTAAGCGCTACATGGGGCATAGATTTGAAGATGCTGAAGTACAAAAAGATAAAAAAACAGCATCATTTAAAATTGAAGCTGGAGATGCTGGAGGAGTAAAAATAAAAATGATGGACAAACTTTATCGCCCAGAAGAAATTTCTGCAATGATCATACAAAAAATGAAAGCTGATGCTGAGGCAAAATTAGGTGAGAAAGTTACAGAAGCAGTAATTACCGTGCCAGCATATTTTAATGATGCACAAAGAAAAGCAACAAAAGATGCAGGACAAATAGCAGGATTAGATGTAAAGCGTATTATTAATGAACCGACAGCAGCAGCATTAGCTTATGGTTTTAATAAAAAGAAAAATGAAAAAATTGTAGTTTATGATTTCGGTGGTGGAACATTTGATGTGTCAGTACTTAATGTAGACATGAACAATGAAGGAGAAAGTTCTATTGAGGTAACATCCACCGATGGAGACAGTCATATGGGTGGGGGTGATATTGATAGAAAAATCATTAGTTATATTGCTGAAGAATATAAAAAAGAGTCTGGTATTGATACAATAAAAGATCCTCTATCTCATCAGAGATTGAAAGAAGCTGCAGAGAAAGCAAAACACGAACTTTCTACAACAATGGAAACTGAAATTAATATTCCATTTATTACTTCTGATGCCTCTGGTCCAAAACACTTATTAATGAAAATGACTCGTGCAACACTAGAATCACTTGCAAAAGAGTACATAGATCGTTCTATTGAAATTACAAAAAAAGCTATTGAAGCTTCACCATTTAAAGTAAATGAAATTAATGAAATCATATTGGTGGGTGGACAAACCAGAATGCCAGCTATTGTTTCTGCTGTTAAAGAATTTTTTGGTAAAGATCCAAATATGTCAATTAATCCTGATGAAGTAGTAGCATTAGGGGCTGCTGTTCAAGCTGGAGTATTGCAAGGAGATGTGCGCGATGTGCTTCTACTTGATGTTATACCCCTTTCTTTAGGTATTGAGACCCTAGGTGGCGTAGGAACAAAATTAATAGAAAAGAATACAACTATTCCATCTTCTAAATCACAAGTATTTTCCACGGCTGCTGATAATCAAACTTCAGTAGAAATTCACATAGTTCAAGGTGAACGCCCAATGGCAGGTGATAATAAATCTTTAGGAAGATTTATATTGGAGGGTGTTCCACCAGCTCCTCGTGGCATGCCACAAATTGAAGTTACTTTTGATGTAGATACAAATGGAATTTTAAATGTAACTGCCAAAGATAAAGCATCAGGTAAAACTCAGTCAATTAGAGTTGAGGCAAGCTCAGGTCTTAAAGAAGAAGATATTAAAAAAATGCAAGCTGATGCTGAGGCACATGCCGAAGAAGATAAAAAGAAAAAAGAAGTTGTTGATATAAAAAATACAGCTGAAATGATAATTTATACAGCAGAGAAAGCAATTAAGGACAACGAAGAAAAAATTCCAGCAGAAGTTAAAGATGGAATTAATACCAAGATAGCTTCTTTGAAGGAAGTAAAAGATGGAACAAATTTTGATGCTATAAAAAAAGCAACAGAAGAACTTTCAAATGAAATGTCTAAAATTGGTGAAATTATGGCAAAAGCGGGAGAGACTTCTTCTAATACAACTCCAGAAGAACAACCAGCAGAAGTAAAGGACGCAGAGTTTAAAGAAAAAGATAAAAAAGAAGAAAAAGATAAAAAAGAAGAAAAAGAAGAAGATAAGAAAGAAGGAGGTGATACAAAAGAAGCAAAATAGAGTTCCATTGAAAAAGCCTCCATCTGGGGGCTTTTTCTTTATCTAATTTCTGGTATAATTTATATATGGACTTGCCAGAAATACCGATAAATAAAGAAATTACATATTTGGGAATTACCACTTATCGAGACAAAAATCAGCTTTTTGGTATTAAGCGTAAAGATAGACGTCAACATGTATACCTTTTAGGTAAATCAGGTACTGGTAAATCAGTACTGATGTTTAATATGATAATTCAGAACATCTTAAATGGAGAAGGGGTTTGTGTTGTTGACCCTCATGGAGAATTAGTAGAAGGAGTACTTTCAGCTATACCAAAAAATAGAATGAAGGATATTGTTTATTTTAATCCAGCAGATACTGAACATCATATTGGTTTTAATGTTTTAGAATTGATTGATCCAAAATACAAACACTTAGTTGCTTCTGGCCTTATGGGTATTTTTACAAAAATTTGGGCTAATGCTTGGTCTGCTCGTATGGAATATATTTTAAATAATTGTATTTTGGCTCTTCTTGATACTCCAGAAACTACGCTTTTAGGTATTCCTCGTATGCTTGTTGATAAAGATTATAGACAAAAAATAATTAAAAATTTAAAAGATCCAGTTATCAAAGCTTTTTGGGTTCATGAATATGAATCTTGGCAAGATAAATTTAGAAATGAAGCTATCTCAGCAATTCAAAATAAGGTTGGTCAATTTCTCTCTACTTCAATCATTCGTAATGTTGTTGGTCAGTCAGTAAGTACTATAAATATTTTTGACATAATGAATGAAGGGAAAATATTTCTAGTAAATGTTTCTAAGGGGCGTATTGGAGAAGATAACTCTGCATTACTTGGTGGTATGATTATTACTAAAATTCAACTTGCAGCAATGGAACGTGTGCGTATTCCAGAAGATGAACGTAGAGACTTTTACCTTTATGTGGATGAATTTCAAAATTTTGTTACAGATGCTTTCGCTGGAATTTTATCTGAAGCTAGAAAATATAGATTAAATTTAACAATAGCGCACCAATATACTGCTCAACTTGTTTCTGATAAAAACTCTGCAGTACGTGATGCCGTGTTTGGTAATGTAGGAACAATAATAGTTTTTAGGGTTGGTTCAGATGATGCAGATTTCTTAGAGAGTGAATTTGATCCAGAGTTTACTCCACAAGATATTGTTAATTTACCAAACTTTAAAGTTTATTTGAAGTTAATGATTGATGGAATAACTTCACGACCATTTTCTGCTAAGACATTGCCTCCCTTGGTTAAGTCTGGCAATAAAGAAGTTGAAGAAGAAGTTATTCGTAATTCAAGAGAACGTTATTGTAGACCAAGAGAAATAGTGGAACAGGAAATTACTGATTGGAGTGGAATGTCTATTGGCGATGATGATGATTTAGGTAGTGATGGGATGGTAAAGTTTGATATAGATTGTTCTTTGTGTAAAAAAGCCACAACTGTTCCTTTTAAACCAGATGCAGGAAGAGCAGTATATTGCAAGGAATGTATAGCAAAGATAAAATCAGGAGAAGTAAAAATTAAGAAAAATGAGAAAAATCAAACCAAATATGATGATTCAAAATTTTTTAAACCATTAGCTGATTTGGGTATAGAATTTTCAGAAGACAATAATGCTTTAAGTAAAGAAGATCAAATTAGGAACAGAGATCCTATATTAGCAACTAAAAAAACATGGAAAAATAAGCAGGTTCAAAAAACTAAACAAAACCCTGCCTTAAAAGAAATAATTAAAAAAATCACCGCCGATGGCGAGACCCCACAGGAGACGGTGGCTCCTGCAGTGTCTTCTGTAGCTCCATCAATTTCCTTAGAAAACCTAAAAGAAAAAACAAAAGAAATAACTTCTAAAGACAAATCTGCAAGTTCTGCAGAGATGGATAAATTAAAAGATTTAATTGTGGAAAAAATTGAAACTAAAGAAGAAATTCCAGTACCCGAGAAAGTTGAAACTCCAACTCCAACTCCAACTCCAAATCCTATTATTAATCAATCTCAAAATACCGAAAAAGAATTTGTTCCACAAAAATCTCAAGAGAAAGAAAATGTACCTACACCACCTGAAAAAACTTCAACACCTGATGAAGTTCCAGAAGATGTTTTAAGAAAGATTTTAGAGTAGATGAAAAGTCAAAATAAACAATGCAAAAAATGTAATAGAGCTTTTATTATAGAGCCTAATGACTTTTCTTTTTATAAAAAAATGAAGGTGCCGGTGCCAAAAGTCTGTCCTACTTGTCGTTTTAAAATGCGAGCAATTTTTAGAAATGAACGTACTCTATATAAACGAATTTGTAAATTATGTGGTTGTTCAATAATTACAATGTATAATCCAAATTCTCCATATATTGTATATTGTAATGATTGCTGGATTTCTGATAAATGGAATCCATATTCTTATGGTATTAGTTATGATTCTTCTAAATCATTTTTTGAGCAATTAAACAAACTTATCTTGAAGGTTCCAAAATCTGCTACATATAGTAGTTCAGCCCTTGGTCCGAATATAAATAGTGAATATACTAATTTTGCAGGTGGTAACAAAGATGGTTATTTAATTTTTAATAGTGGACCTGATAATGAGAATTGTGCATATTCACGAGGCATAATTAAAAGTCGAGACGTTTTGGATGCCTATTATGGAAATGTAATAGAAAATATTTATGAAAGTATAAATATTCATAAAAGTAATGGAATAGATTGGTGGCAAAATGTGTCTGACTGAATAGATTATAGATTTATATTAAATTGTTCTGATTGTTACAAATGTATTAGTTGTGTTAACATTAATTCAAAGA
>SDBT01014434.1_pt1 | contig 12601 bp, 10 predicted proteins | sample 2277101 | NCBI WGS metagenome assembly SDBT01 (sample SAMN10404973, study PRJNA504765) | marine sediment metagenome | isolation source: marine sediment core GS10_PC15, 103 cmbsf | place: Arctic Ocean: Southern Knipovich Ridge | collected 2010 | reverse complement strand
ATCTTTAAATTCATAGGCTCCTGTCTGTTTTAAAAGAGCATCTATAAGTGTTGTTTTTCCATGGTCAACGTGTGCTATGATAGCAACGTTCCTTATATTCTTTCGACGTTTCTGATTAGGCATACTAATAACCTTCCTTTTATACATCTACAGCTTTTCATATTCGTGGATAGCATGGATAGGGTCAGGTCTTGATTTTTGAATTATTTTTGATTTATCTCTGCCATCTTTGCGGTGAATAGTTACTCCTACTCTACTATTTTGAATCTCAGCGATCGATGGGAGAACTTTGACTCAATAACCCAGAGATAGCTCCCATCGAAGTATGCATATGGTGGTGTTCTCTCCCTAGCTAGAAGACTTTCCCCAACCACTGCCAGTTCATCGTCATCTCTCTAACTTCTTCTCAATAGTCTCAAACCCTTGGCCTGGTCCAAGACCAAGTTAGCACACAGCGTTTCCTTTGTCAATCGAATAAGACATATAAGCAGTGCTCCTGTTTGTTCGCCTACAAACTTTCTTATGTTCCTTTATTTCATAGCCATAAAGTCAGTAATAATGATGACCTAGCCATGGTGTCCGTTGTACGGACAGTTAGTTTGCTTTAAAAAGTCCCCTACCCTATTCTGCTCGCTCTGGATATTTTGCCCAGGGGAAATCCGGGCAACAAGGAGGCTTAAATGCTCCGCCAGGTTGAATATTTCGGCCAGACAGGCGAGGAAAATACCGAAGGGTGTCTTGAAATTATGGAGGGGCTAACCACCACTTATAGAGACGTTGTGCTTGCCAGTACTTCGGGAAAAACCGGATTGAAGTTTGCTGAAAGATTGGGAAAGAAGACCAATTTGATTGTGGTTACCCCTGCTTTTGATCACAAACAGAAGAACGAAATCTAAATTTCTCCAAAAGTGAGAGAAAGGATAGAGGAACTAGGAGCAAAAGTCTTCACAGGCACTATCCTAAGGAACTCCCTGGAAGAATCCTTCCTCACTAAATTTGAGGGAATATATCCCACGACAATCATTGCCGAAACTCTTAGGAGATTCGTTGAGGGAACGAAAGTCTGTGCGGAAATTGTTATGGAAGCCTGTGATGCCGGATTGATTGAGGAGGAAAAAGACGTGATAGCGGTGGCAGGAACTGGTATAGGCTCTGACACCATTTGTCTAATTGAATCTACTACTTCCGGCAGATTCTTTGACCTGAAGATAAAGGAAATACTGGCAAAACCAAGAGAGTTCTAAAGATAAAGAGGAAAACACGGATTCTATGTCTTCTCCGTAAGTTTTATCATAAAACTATATCCGCAGTTCACCCTCCAAGCCAGACTAACAAGTGCTGAGATTTGGGTTAGGGTGTTCTGACCCTCTGTTGTAAGGGAATATTGTAGATTGGAATCTCTATTTCATTTTCTAAACTATGGATCATGGTTCTAATATTGTATTGTCCCCGTAGGAGATAAAATCAAAATTGCGATTGAGCACGGCACCTTAATGTTGAGTAGCGGGGATTCTCCGGATGCAGACAAAGGGAAGGATCGACGCTGTCAAAGAAATACTTGTCATTGGAAAACTTTCTATATCCTCAAAGCATGTGAGCTCCTCATATACGACATATCCTGTTCTCTTTAGGAGTAGGTGTTATTTTCCCTGAAAAGTTTTATAGCATATTGATACGTTTTGAAATTAACATTTGGCGGAATTGAGTGGTCGGACTGAAAAATATAGGGAATTCTCATTTTTTTCAATTCATTTAACTTGGGAATAATTTCCTCTTTGACTTCAATCGGGTCATTGGAACTGAGAGCAACCACATCAATATTTCCCATATAAGCAATCCTTTTGCCGTAATCTCGAGCAATCTCTATGACATTACACCCCGCCTTGGCCTCCATTGGTTGGAGGCAAGCGAAACCTGCTTTGATGATGGAAGGAATTGCCTCTCTTATATCTCCGCAAGAATGCAGAATTACAGGAAGCCCATAGTCTTTAAAAAAAGAAACAAGAGCTTTCTCATACGGCATTATCAGCTCTTCCAAAAGCTGGGGTGAACAAAAAAGGCCTTTGTTATAGCCAAAATCTTCGCAAAGCATGATCCCCGATGGAAGACCAACTTCCCGGAAAAGCATGTCATAATGGTTTTGATAAAAGCTAAGATAGACCTGGCAAAAATCGCGAATCCACTTTGGGTTAAGAAGAAGCGCTGGTAAGAAGTCTACCTGTCCGATAGTCTCCTGCAGTTGTTGAAAGACAAACGAAAGTGGAAAATATGAAAATACACCCTTCGCTCTTGCATTTGAAAGAATTTTTTTCACTGATCCCAGATCGCCAAAACGCTCTTTTTTTATTTCAAACAAGGGTTCACGGTAAGCTTTCCATTTCTCAGGCGTGGTTACCTCGTAACCAATATGCTCCCGTACACCTTCTTTTCCTTTAAAGTGTCTAAGCGTCGCACCATAGCCATCCTTAATAATCTCCCATTCTTCGGTTTCTTCCAGAACCTCTTTTCGGTGGGGAAAAGGTGACGCATCGATCCAGTTGCTGCAGCTGACCATATCAAAATTGAAATAGTGTTCGGGTTCTTCATCTTTAGGGTAACCCTGGGTTGGCCAAGAACTTTTCAGGGTCGTCTCCCAGAACCATTCGGAAAGACCCATACGATCTGGAATTTCTCTTTTCAAGAGCATGGCAACTCTTTCTTGTGACGTCATCTTCTATTTCCTCCTAATATTTTTCGTTCTCCTGAATCAGCAGGGTTCACGCGAAGACTTTTCGTCTCCTCGAGGGCTCCATCAAATCAACATATTCAGTCTATTCCCTGGCTACTCCAAACCCTTGAACATCCAACTGCAACACCAGCCAAGATAGCATCTCCACGGGGAGCACCGGTGCGATTCTTTAAAAAAACAGTAGGTACATTGAAAACATCGGTTATGATTCTTCTCCAGAGCCGGCTCTTCGCACCACCCTCGTCAAGTAGAATGGGATAATTGATCTGCGCGCCAGGTTCTTGAGTAATTTCAAAAGAATGGTAGAGAGTGACCAATAGTACTACTTCTTAAGTTGAAGTCAACAAAAGGAGGCCTCTGAACAAGGTGGCCGCTATTTCAAGGTTCTGTGTGGACATACTCTCCAAAACCAGATTGACAACTGCTGAGATTTGGCCTGATCTATCCCGAAGCACATCAACAGGGATTTTCCAGATGAGTGATGCACCTAACAGCTTGACATACCAAATATTCTGTTCTAGGGTACCTTTGCAGACCCTAACATTCCAGGAATAGAAAAACAGCCCAACCAATATTGGAGGGTGAGATTAGACTTATCAACTTGCTCCAGGCTTACCTGCATAGGGAGTTACAAGAGTGACAAAAATAGCCATGATCTCTTTCATAGCTGTACTTTTTCTTGTTGGCATTTCTGTGCTTAGAGTTTTTGAAACGCCAGTTTCTCTTCAAGTCTCAAGGGTTAGGCCGCAACAAACAAGAAATGGGAACTCTGTTCTTCAACTCAGCTCAATTGGGTTAGCATCTGACGGTCCTGAGACGTCTATCGTTCAGGGGGAAAATGGAGTAGTTATTTTTGTTCTTGATTGCTTCCAAGGAGAAGAGAACCACGGTAAGAATGTTGTAGGAATTATAAGAAAGAATAGCTTTGACAAAGGCAAGGTAGAAATAGTTGGTTTAGGTTATGCCATTAATAAGAAAGAGTATTTAAAGGCTTTGACTCGAATATCAGATTGGGTTCAGAATAATCCCAAGGCCCGGGTAGTTGTTAACCTCAGCTTCGGTAGTTATAGCTACGATACATTGGAACATACCCTTATCCGGGAACTCTCAAACAGAGGAGTGACAATTGTTGCAGCAGCGGGGAATGAGAATACATCCTCTGAGTGTTATCCAGCAGCCTATGATGAGGCGATAGCAGTTGCCGCTGTGAGTAGCCTAGGAAAAAAGGAGAAATATTCTAATTACGGGCCCTGGATAGACATAGCAGCTGAAGGTTACCTGAACACTCAGATACAGTCAATAGGGAGTAAGGAGTATGGTCTCTACAGGGAGCAAAAGATCACCTATCTAATAACCGGAGGCACTTCTTTTGCGGCACCACGGGTGGCAGGATTCATCGCCTATTTGCTTTATCAGAGACCAGATTTATCTTCCTCAGCTATAGTTAAGCTTATCAAAAACACAACCGAACCCATAGGAGAGTACCTATATAATGAGGGTCAATTGGGCACCGGGAGGTTGAGTTCCTATAGGGTACTCCGAAAAGCAGACCATTTTTTTGAAAATCTCATCAAAGCCCAGATTATAGGATCATTTCTTTTTGCTGTCATATGGCTAGTAGAGTGGATCGTAGGATTATTCAAACAACCACCAGACTTCATAACGCCTTTTATGTCCGGAGTTATTGGAGGAACAGCCATTTATCTCATAAGGGAGATAACAATAGCCACAAAAGGATTGCTTGTTGGGAATATGGTGACTACAGGAATATTGTTCTTGGTAGGGTCATTAAGTGTAATCGTACCTCCGTATCTGTGGTGGATCGGAGAAAGAGACAAAAAAAGATATCAGGAGCTGCGTAGCCTAATGGAAACATGGAGTAACAACGGAGAATATAACGGAAAGGACTAGTGCCTAAATCTTTCTCGACAAGAATTCTCCAAAATCCAGATTGATTGACAAGTGCTGAAATTTGGCCTAAGCTATTTCCACTCACTCTTAGAGAGAGGTGCTCATATGAATTTCCGAGAAATGGCGAGGAAAATAAAAAAGGGCGAAACTGACAGATTCTTCTTTACAGATGAAGCTCGAGAAGAAATAACTCAGTTTTCAACCGAAGAAATAGAATCACGTCTTGAAGGATTCACAAGAGCCCCGATGATACGTAAGGATAGCTCCGATATGCAACTATCCAGGGTTTACCATATACTCTCATGGGAAAAAGCATTCAGGAATCTTGTTGTCCGTAAGGATTCAACCCTGGTTGAGATTGCTCCCGGGGCAGGCACACATATTGCTACTGCATTTGATATGGTTACGGGCGAAAAAGGGAAGTATGTCGCATTTAATCTGAACAAGAAGTTGACCTCGGATTTCCAGAGTCAGACAAAGGAGTTGAATCTACATACTTGCGTCATTGAGGATAATGCCAGGAATCTGCCGGAATATGTGGACAAGGAAAGCGTCGATATAGTAACGGGAAATCACGCAATCAACGATATTCTCGAGACCATCATTGCCGACAATAAGGGAATCGATACTATAGAGGGTGACTATTTCGAAGTTGCTCCTAGGCTGATTAGAGAATATGAGAAGGCCTACCTCAACGGCACTCTGAAGAGTCTTGTTTTCGAGGATTTTATTAAGATAATAAGAGCCATCTACTTCGTTCTGAAGCCTGGAGGCCATCTAGTCCTGAATTACTATGTCTATCCGGTAGAAATAGACTGGGGAGGGTCTCTTCCGGTTCGGAGTGCTTTTGTTGGCCTAGCACGGCAATGGATTAGTGAGGCGGATCTGGGTTTTGAGACTTTTCCATTAGAAGGCTTTGATCCGAAGTGGTGGGGTTCCTTCAGGAAGCGCCACAACAATGAAGTAGTATCCGGATAGCATTCCAATCATTTAAACCATATTTCCATACCATTGTCATCTGCAATTTCCTTTAATATTTGGAGTTTGTTGTCATCAAGAGGCACACCACGCAATTTACAATTTTCTAGTGCAGCAAATCCCCTCTCCCCTGGCAGACGTACTTTCTTGAAACCTGGACGTACACGTGAGCTCTTAAGGTGTTTAATGAAGCGTTTAATCTCCTTTGTAAAGGGACCTGTTCCTACAAACATAGACGGATCAAGTACCATTAATGAAAATGACTGATATGATGGTACTTCAGGATGATTTGCACTACCGCCAGCCAACACTGTTAGCGCTTCATTAAAAAGTGATAGTCCATAAGACTTGTATCCATCTACATCACATCCAGCAAACATTATTGTCCCACCATTTCGCATAACAGAGGGATCATTGCTTGGATTACCCTCATTGTCCAGAAACCGGGGTATAGCTGCTATTTCTCTCTTATCTGCCATATTTCCGACAGTTGACATTGACATTGTGGCTGTGGAAAAATCAGCTAAAACTGGATTGCCCCCAGTTGGGAATGCCAATGCAATGGGGTTTGTGCTAAATCTGGCATCAATTCCACCATATGGTGCGCAATCTTTGCACCCGCTAGTTTGCGCCCAGACCTCAGCTAATAAGCCTTCTTGAACAATTGATATAAGGTGCATTCCCAATGCTCCAATCCATTCTGTATTGCGCACGCATACAAAACCTATACCATATTCGTGTGATTTCTTTATTGCGAGCTCTTTGGCAAATTTCATTGCAATGCTGCCAAAACACCTTTTTCCGTCTAATAACCCTATTGATCCATGATTAGTAATTATCTTAGGTTCAGATTGCGGATCAATACCTTTACCTAGTTTATCGTTTATTACTTTGAATTGAGCTATTCCATGTGTTGATTGCCTAAATGCCTCTGTCTCTACAATAACCGTTGAAATATATCTTGCATTGTCTTCTCTTACACCACGCTTTACCATAAATTCTACGCCAAATTCTATTAGTTTATCCATTCTAATATTATTGATCATATCCCCTCCTTGAGTTCATATAAGTTTTAACAGTACCCTAAAGATTCTAAGGCTCTTCTGAATTAAATCTTTCCTTCATCTTCACCCACAGTATAGGTAATATGAATTCCCTTAAGTCCCATTCCTTTAGTTCATCGCAACACTTCGACTTTACGTCACCCTTTCAACTGCGAGCTACCAAAAGCATTCCGACTACCGACGTCGTTGCGCAGCGGACGTCCACAACATCTCCATGATATAATTGGTATCAAGTACTGTCAAGAGTAAGAGCTGGGTGTGTCAATGCAAAGTAATTATGTCACCCTTTCTGCAAAATGAAAATGTGTACTGGACGGGGGCATAGGCAACACTTTTTGATAATTATTGTGGATTTGCTGCTCTCTTTCTGCTCCGTGGTAAAAAGGTGATGAGCGGAAAGAATTCAGAAGACTCATTCAGCTTTGGGGGTTCGGCGAGAAAGGGTCTCTCTTAGGAAGAGTACCGAGACCAATGCTAGGATAGCTGCGGCTAAAAATCCCAGAAAAGAGATCCGATAGGCTTCCGTAGGGTTCATAATGCCTAATCTAGCGCTATAGTCCAAAACTGAGCCTACTAAAGGTTGAAATAAAGCTCCTCCAGCAAAAGGAAATAGATTCGTTATTCCCGTTGAAGTACCGGCGATCTGGAGGGGAAAAAGTTCTTTAGCAGCAGCAAATCCAACACTCACTATCCCACTGGCAAATATTCCTAGTAGAACAAATAAGCCATAAAGAGAGGCTATACTTAATTGATCTATCCAAAGAATCAGCAGTACCCAAATACCGGCTATTACAGAGGAACTTATCAATAGAACTGGCTTTCTAGCTCGAAAGACCTTCTCTGAGAGATAGCCTAGTAGTGGACTTCCTCCTATCATGCCCACGGCTATCATTGCTAGGATATTGCCTGTCTGAGTTTTGCTGAGATTATAGACCTGTGTCAAATAAGGACCTGCCCACAAACCCCCGAAGCCAAAAAGAATACCCCCTGTGCAGAAAAACCAGATAGCCAAAGGCCAGAACTTCTTCTCGGACAAAACTATTTTAACACCCATAGATAAGGATAACTGTTTTTCCCGGGAGGAGCTCATGTTGCTAGTTTTAGAGTGGAGATTTTCGGGGTTCAATATGCGTGAGGGTCTGTCTTTTACTATAAAATAAGTTAAGACAGCAAGAACCAGACCAAGGCAACCCATGATAATAAAGGTTGTCCTCCATCCAACCCAGAGGGTTAAAAGCGCTAATGGGGTGGCCGCCGAGAGCCAACCTATTCCACCAATAGCCATTAGGAAGCCGGTTACCGTAGCAAACTTTTGTTCTTCGAACCAATTAGCTAGAATCTTAAGAGTTGGTATGAAAAGTACCGCAGCTCCCAGACCAATCATAGCTCTACCTATAATTGCGGTGGAAAAGGTGGGAGATAAACCAAATAGGATAGCTCCCAGGGCGGCAATCAGTGTAAAGAGGGTTACTGTTTTCTTGGGACCCAGGGAATCACTCAAAAGTCCTGAAGGAATCTGCATAAGAGCATAAGGGTAAAAGTAAGCTGAAGCCAATACTCCCAGGGCTCCTCCTTTAATCGCGAAACTCTCGGTTAGGTCAGGAGCAACCACTGCCGGTGCTACCCTGTGAAAGTAGACTACGGCGTATCCTATTGCCAACATCGAAAATATGAGCCATCTATAACTTAACAGTATTCTCTGTCTCTTGTTTTTTTGGCTATGCATTATTATTCTTTTCTTATTCTAAGAAAGAGTCATTGAATGAGACAATATACTACATCATATTTCCTATTGAAAAAGTAGGTCGGTTTTTGCTTCCTTGCAAGGAATGCGATTTTTGGTTAAGGCCAATTGCGACAGAAACAGAATTTCTCAGACAGCCTGGTTCCCATTTTTCAATAGTCTATCTTTGCGGCTAGTCCCTGAGGGACAACAGCCCTCAAGACATCAGAACCATAGCAGTCTGGGAGGCTGTTGTCAAAGGCTAGTTTCTTTTGGCAACAAACCGAGCCGCTTTTGGAGAGAGTGCATCGAGAAAGAGATAATATTTACTGATGTCCTCATTGTCGTCCTTGTATTTGGCCAGATGAGTATCAAAGTATCGCCGTTGTCAAAGGCGGTCAGTTTTGCCTTATTTATTTTCTGCATGGGTTACAAGGCAGGCCCACAGTTTTTTGGTGCGTTTTAAAAAGGGGGTCTTAACTATATCTGCTTATCTCTTTTGGTCGCTCTCTCGGGACTAGTGGTCGTCATTCTATTGGGAAAAGTGTTTGGTTTTGATAAAGGCATCACGGCAGGGCTACTGGCCGGATCAATAACACAATCCTCGCTGGTAGGTACTGCTAAAGGCGCCATAGAACACTTGTCCATTTCGGGGGCTGTGGGTCTTGAAATTTGGTGGTAGCGAAAGCAAAGACCACGAGAAGATCAGGCCGAAGACCGTAGATGTGACGCCTAAAATCTTACAATCCCTGAACTATGTTCCGGTGAATGATTGTAATAGCCCAAATCGGAAGCTCTCTATTTTTCTAATTCCTGAAAAGAGTCCTTATTATGTTTTGTCTTTATCCAGAGATGACAATCGTTGGACTCTTGGGAGGAGCTATGTAGCGATTCAGCCTAGTTCTTTCTCAACAATTCGTTCCAGCTCGCTTTCCCATACCTGATGAGTATCGAAGTGCTTATTGGGGTCCTGGAATATCACGTAAGCCCAATAGAGGCAGAATATACCTAAAGTGATGATGGATAGAAAGATATAGAGTCCGTATGATCTTGCCTGAAGCGGATTGCTGGGAGTTGTGGTTAGAGTTATTCCTTTTTTTCCCAGGGCCGTTGTCACCCTCTGCAGAAAGGCGATCTCTCCTTGTTCATGGTAGTAGTAGTCTGTAGTAAGATAGTACATGACGACTAGACCCACAATGAGAGAGGCAAAAGATAGGACCCCCAAGGGAGCACTAAAATTAGAGAAGGTTCCCAGGTAGCTTAATATAAGCCAGACAAAGAAAAGACTGTTGGGACGAGGTGCTTCTTTTCTTTCCAGGAAGGAATCTGCTTTATTCAAAGTTCCCTTCTCTATTTCTGTCTTTTCTTCCACAAGTTCTGAAAGGCTTGCTTTGAGTCTCTTTATCCGGTTGAAGTGATTGTTCCTGCGGTTGTAAAGAAGCCAGTTGTACCACCAGAGGTAAATTACAACTAACGTACTAGCCACGGTTGCCACCACTGGTCCTATCAACCATCCTCCAAATAACATCCCTATCCCTCCAATGATGCCGCTGACAATGATTGCTACCAGAAGGAATACCAGGTACAGTCCAAAAGAAAGTTTTCGATCGGTACTCGTTCTTTCCTGAAACTCTGTAATGACTTTGGCCATTGTTTTACCTCCCTACGGCAAGGGCATTTCCCCCTTGCCCTACGTAAGATTTCATTCTTTCATCGTATCTTAACGGTCTTTAAAAAACTCTTCACTGTTGATTTCACATCGCCATTGAGTGCTGATAAATATTGTTTCTACTGCATTATATTGTGGGACAATGTAAATGTCAAATTGAAAGGGTAGATAAGACGTACTTGGGATCAATTCTTACTAGGGCATGGTAATTTCTCCTTTTCTTCGAAATTATTTTCATTGGCTTATTCATTTTTTCTCTTTGTGACCAAGTTGCAGTATTCACAATCAGGATTTGATTTTGGCATTGTTAAGGATAATAATTTGGCAGCATTCTTGATTGTTTTCTTAGCTGATTCGATATTAGTCCCCATCTTTATTGGTTCAACATGGAATTTCACAATGCCGTTTTGCCGAACTTCCTCTGGCCAATAATAAAGCAGGTATGCCAGTCCCTTGGTTTTGAAACCACTATGCTCAAGCATTAAACAATAACAATCAAGCTGATTTTGATAGTATCGTGCTGGATTTTCCTTTAATTTATATCCTCTGGTTTTATAGTCTAATGGAACATAGAAGCCATCTTCTATTAGACAATCATCAAGTGCTCCTACCAATATGGCATTGGATTCCCTGTCTTCATAACCTAGATCGCTTTTGCGCCAGCTTCTCCATTTATCTAAGGTGGGAATGTCTGGAAAAAGCTTTCCCCTCATCTTTCCTTTGATTTCAGGGGGCATATCGCCTTTCACTCGGAAGCTATCAAAGTATTTCTTAATGACTGAATCCATACCTGAAGGCAAAGATGGAAATATGCCGCGAGGTCTTTTTGTGCCTTTGTTTTTCTGAAGCCAGAAGCATCGTGGGCATTCCAGGAAAAGGTTAAGTGCTGATGGTGATAACCTTATTTTGCTGTTTTTTGGTATTTTTGTGTTTGGAGCTGGCTCATTCATGAAATCCCACAGGGTCTTTTGTTCGCCATTAGACATTTACTGAACCTTTCTGTATTAGACCTTTGACATAGTAAGCATCAACATAGATATTGAGGAAAAAACTGTCATTTTGGTTCGGATCCTTTCTGCATCAATGTAGTATTCTTGGTCTTTGTCCTTTGAAGCACTGTCCATAAGAACTTTAAAGTTTTCCTCAGCCTGCTCTTTTGACATTCCTACCGCCCGCATAAGTAAGATTGCTCTAATCTTCAATTGGTTAACTTGTTTTGAGTCATCTGTGATTATGCCCGTGATGGTTGCTGACTTTATGGGCGTACCAATCAACTCATAATTGTAGAGCTTGGCGGGTTGCGCTAGCCATCTTGCAATCCCATCAGCAAGGTTATTTTTTTCCCAGCTTGCCTCGCTCACCCTATACGCTTTGAAGCCTTTCTCGATTTTATCAGGATAAGCCAACAAGTCCATAATTTGCCAGCGACTCTCCTGAAAGCTTGCCAAAGATTGACTGCTCAATAGGAGCACTGCAAAAATTACCATTGACACTAATCTTCTTTTCATTCTCTTCTTCTCCCTTTCCTCTGTTCGGAAGTGGTGGGGTCAGGTCTTGATTTTTGATTGGCCAGAAGGATCTTTTTCTTAAGAGAAGATTCTAATCTATTCAAAATCGAAGAATCCAACAGTCAAGGTCCAATCTCTATGCTATTTTGAAGTATCGGAATTTCAATAATTTCTCTGAATTGTTAGCAGGCAAACCTCTCTAGGTAATAGACCAGACAAACGGGGGAGCAGGCCGAAGGCCGTTGAGGAGCGATGTTTCCCCCCTCAATATGTTCGGGAACAAGTATGCATACAATACTGGCTTCACCAGAACACTTATATGAAAGAATTAGCCCTCTTGATTACCTATGGATTGCTTCTGCTTCTTTACGGGCAATTTGGCACCAACGGATCACATTCTGAGGATTATTGCCAATTGTATGATTATCTTTCATGATTATCTCAACCCGGCAGTTACGGGTGATTTGTAAGGCTCTGCGTAGTTCAGTGCGGATGCGTCGCTCGTTTAAGGATGCTACTGCCAGAGGAGCCGGATTCGGCTTCATAGAATAAATGTATCGGTCACCCAGCTTGTCAGCCATGTCAGCTAAATTGGCCCAAGCAGAGACAGAAACGCGCCGAAGTCGGGGTACTTTTTGTATTACCTGCCAGCGTTTGTCTAATGGCTCACAACAACCATAACAATTCAGTCCAAATCGCTTGAGAATGGGTAACTGATATGGGAAAATAAACTCTGCAAACATATCCGGGGAAAAAGTAGTAGTTTCTTGACTGTCAGAGAATCCCCACATGTCGGATGTACGTACGCTCTTGTCGTCAAAATCTGCCTGGGGCAGTTCAGCGGTGTAGCCAAACCCACCTGAGCCCACGTAAGTTCCGTCGTTGTTCAAACTTAGTAAGGCGTTTTCTTCAAGGAAATTAAGTTTAGCTAAAGTCCCATCACGCAGAATAGCCATCAGTTGATGAAGCTCCTCTGGATAATCGTAAGCATCAAACATAATCTGCTCAAGACCACGTAAA
>SDBT01014433.1_pt1 | contig 12601 bp, 13 predicted proteins | sample 2277101 | NCBI WGS metagenome assembly SDBT01 (sample SAMN10404973, study PRJNA504765) | marine sediment metagenome | isolation source: marine sediment core GS10_PC15, 103 cmbsf | place: Arctic Ocean: Southern Knipovich Ridge | collected 2010 | reverse complement strand
TATTCCACCTGCAAAAGCCTGCCATCCGGGCTGAACATTGTAATTGTCCTGTCATAACCCATCAATTGATGGGACATTGGCTGCATATTTTCGTTTCTTACCATTTTTCCCCTCTTAACCTGCCATATATCTACTTTCAGCTTTTTTTAAAACAGCAGAAACGCCTACACTCTTTACAATCGCTTCCCTGTTTTCTATTTTATCAATGAATGTCATGGATGCCCTAAGATTGTCCAGGTTTTTATTGTTGACCCTTACAATTCCTTTTTGCAAACCTGGGTTCCATTTGTCCTTCAAAATCAAAAGGCCTGCTTTTGAGAGGCCCAAATCGCCTAAAAACTGGCCTGAGCTTTTCCAAATCGCACCTGAAACAGCATCAAAATCTTTTATCTTACTGTCTGAAATGACTTCAAAGGCCAAATAACGCTTTTTTTCCCTTAAACTTGGCATCAAGGGCTTTAATTTTTTCTTAGCCATATTTAATCTGAGAAGATAGCTTCTTTTTTCTTTCCTTCTTCTCTCTCATACAGCAAGGGATGAAGTTATTATATTTAAATGTTGTTGTTCAGTGCTGGCAAAATCAAGGCTTTGACTTACGGCATGATACCCTATCTAAAAATTCTTCCGGATTTTCAAGGATTTTCTTTTAAGAACACTTCTCTTAAATCCTTATGGATTTCCTTGTGTTTATCCATTATACCTCCTAAAAATAATTTCCAGTTTCAAGGTTTTGTTCCACGCAAAAATCTTTCAGATTTTTTCTAGTTTAGTAAATTGCTTCACAATTTATGAACCAACTTAATTCTTTCGTTATTAACTGAAAGCAATAAGAGAACGCAATCTTGGATTAGGGTAAGAATTTTAGGAGGTAACTAAAATGAATAAAAAGAAAATCCTGGATTTTGTCGAGAAAGATTTCTTGACAATAGCAAATTTGGAAAGAAGCATACAATATGCTTTGAATTCAAATAAAGGCAAGCAGTATCAATATAAAATATTGCATGCCGCCTTCAAAAGAACTTGTGATATACTTCTTAAAAGAAGAAAGTATATTGCAAAAGAATTAGGTCTTAAGCTAAAAATGCTTAGAGATCCTTAATTTTTTATTTTTTCATTATTTTATCTAAAGGACTTTCAACATCATCAATAAACTTAGAAGAAGTATTAAGATATCCAATAGTTGTTTTAATACTTTCATGTCCTAAAAGCTTTTGGACTGTTGTAATGGGAACTTTATCTTCAATAAGGTGCGTAGCAAAACTACTCCTAAGCGCATGACAAAAAACACGAGTTTTAATACCGGCTTTCTTTGCAGCCTGCTTCACAATCATTTGAGCACTCCTAACAGAAAGATGCCCCTGATGATCATTGAATAAATAGGCATTAGAGTCCTTCCTATTTTTAATATGCAAATTTATAAGCTCAACTCCAAATTCAGAGAGTTTAATATACCTGTCTTTTCTTCCCTTACCTTTCCTGATTATACCAATCTTCCTGTCAAGACATAATTGGTCAACTTTAATACAAAGGCATTCACTTACTCTCAATCCAGACGAATAGAGCATTACAATCAGCAACTTATGCTTAATATTCGAAGTACAGTCAATCATAGATTTAATCTCTTCTCGGGATATCACAGTAGGCAATTGTTTACTCAACTTAGCCCTTCTAAAATCAACTTTAAACCTCTTTTTAAGAACTTCTTCATAATAATATTTCAAAGAATTAAGGATTATGTTAAAGGTAGCAGGTTCAATTCCCTTATTTGTTGCCAAATAATTTAGATATTCCTTTATATCCTCTTTACTAACATTTTTTGGACTTTTGTCAATAAACTCAAGAAATTTATTATTGTGATAAACATAAGATTCAATTGTCCTATTGGAATAATTCCTCAACCTAAGGTCAGCAATCAGATTCTGCAAAACAGCCCTATATTTGCCCTTGACCATCCCTTTAATCATGAAAACCCCCAACGTAAGGTATTTCCATAACTTATAAAAGATTTTCGATTAAACGAAAAACCCCCAAAACAATAAAATATAGCCTCCACAGCCCCTCAAGACCTAACATCTATCATCCGATATTCGTCTAATAGATGTTATACGAAATCAAAAGAAAGACCTAGAAACGAGAAGGGGGCGGAATCTATGAACTCTTCACTTGTGTTTTAATTTCTTCATAAGCTCCAACCGTAAGAAGAACTGGAATATATAACAACATCATACCTGCGTCTCTAAAAAAATATTTGATATTATTTTGATTGCGTAAAATTTCTATCAAATCTGATGATTTATAGGTCTTACCAACACGAGTTCCTGAAGATATTGCTAACATTTTATCATAAATCCTTGAAGATAAGCTAAAAATTTTTCCTTCACTTAAACAATTGTCTAAAGAACCACAATCTCTACAATCAATATCGACTTCACCAGCTACAATTGTTATATTTGCTTCTGGATTATTAGTGATCTGACTATATGAAAAGTCTGAATTGGTATGTAACGATTGACGTAAATTTTTTACATGATGTCCTTTTAGTAGTATATCTGACATAATAAATAGAAGGTTTGAATACTTTATATAGATTCCGCCCCTTAATTCTGTTAACTAATGTACCGCATGCGCTCTGTGAATCGGTCTTTCTTTCGACTCTGCGCTCTAATATTCGCTCCGCTCATATGGTCGCTTGGTCACCCCCACTCCGCAAACATATTAATGTAATTACTAAATGTAAAACTTTATAGAACCTGCTCCTTAAGCGGAACTGTAATTCTATAAATGTTTGCTCGTAGGGGATGACTCGTCTAACAAAAAATTAAGCGGTTCGGAAAAATGAGCCTCTACTCTAAAGGTCTCCTTCTCATTTTTCCTCTCCCAAAGAAATTTTTCCAGTTCTTTCGCAAAATTTCTCAGCTCTCAAAAATTTTGGGTTGCCTTAAATTTTTATGAGGAGAAATTTTGCTCACGAGGGAAAAATTCCCTTCGCTTAATTTTGATGTTAGTTTCAATTGTGTTTAAGTTCTAAAATAAAATGGGGGAGTTCTAGTCGTTCCGACATTTAGTTTTTACTTTGTAAAAGAATTTAATTTTTCTAATAGGGGAGTTCCTAAAAACTAAAAAAATAGAGAGGGGGACAATTTCTCTTACGCAGTCAGTAATCGCTTCTCTGCTTCCTTTCTGGCTCTTGACAATTTAACTCTATAAAGCAATCCTAAATCTGCTTGTTTTGCATACTCCTTAGCCTCGCAAACTTCTCTTTCTAGCCACTCTCTTCTATAATTAACATCATCACTAATCATTTCAGGTTTAACTCTTTGCAAAACTCGAATTCTGTCTAATGCAACATTTCTAGCGTTAACTTTTAGAATTTGCTGAAATCTTTCTTCAGGAAATGGAACTGCTAATGCATCAGTATATGAACTAATTTTTTCTCTAGCACTATGTGGTATTTCTGTTGGATATGTCATATAACCATTATTTACATGATCTTCCGCTTTTTGTAACCAAAATTCCAAACCATCTTCTCCGTGTTCACGGGCATAATCTACAACTGCTTTTGTTGCTTCTTCTGATACCAATGGTTTTGGTAAGCCTTTCCCTAAATCTCCTTCACCTAAAAACCAGGGTATCCCTTGAACATGAGAATCTATTGAATCTTTCATTTCTTGAGCATCAATAAAGCAGCCTCTTTGTGCATCTCTTATTAAATCTCCATACCAACAAATAAGTGAACTATCACTATTTAGGGCATCTGTTGTATATCCCTTTTTTCTATAAAAATTGTCTATCCTCTCATGAAGATCTGGAATATCCCATTTAGTCATTCCAAAATGTTCTAGGTCTTGTTCAACGTAACCAGGCACAATTCTCTGTAAAAGTGGGGGGTATGGAGATAGTACTCTTAACTCATCATTTGAAACACGTATTCCTCCAACAAAACGCATAATGTACACTGCACTATTGGCGGTTCTCAAGTATCCCATACCATCATCTAAATCAGCAGACCTCATAGATTCATCTGCTCTTGCTAAATTTTCTCTTGCAGTTTTGTCAAATTCTTCCAAAATCATTTTTATTTACTAAATAGTTGTCATTAGATACATTATAAATATTTCTCTCGTTATTTTTAATTTAATAGTAAAATTTATAAATATGTTCAAATAATCATAAAATAATGGCTAAAAATGAAGAATTGGACTTGAAAGACAAGAAAATCCTTTTCCACCTAGATAAAAATGCGAGGGCTTCATTATCAGAGATAGGACGAAAAGTCCGCCTTAGTCAAGAGGTCGTCTTTCATCGTGTCAATAAACTGCAAGAGAGAGGAATAATCAAAAGATTCCAAACAGTTGTAGCAATTTTTAAATTAGGTTACATTGCACCCAAAGTATATTTACAACTGCAAGATATTACGAAAGAAAAATATCGAGAACTCTATGATTATCTTCTACATCACAAGAGCGTTTTTTGGTTTGGAATTTCTCAGGGAAGATGGGATTTAATGATAGCCTATTGGAGTAAAGACACTTTTGAATTTGGCAAACTTGTTGATGATCTTCTCCATAAATTTAGTCCCTTTATCTTAGAAAGAGAAGTAACAATTGGTAAAAATACTATTCAATATAATCGTCGTTGGTTTTATCATGATAAATTAGAACCTGTTGAAACAGGATTTGGCTCGGAATTAGGAGATGCTAAATTAGACAAAATCGATACTGAAATCCTAAAATATTTAGCAAACAATGCTAGACTTCCAGTAACAGAATTAGCAAAATTACTAAAAATAACAACCAACGTCGTGCATTATAGAATAAAACAATTGGAGAAGAAGAAAATTATTTCTGGTTACAAGTTTGCTCTAGACACGCACCAATTAGGCTATGAAGTGTGTAAATCATTTATTTATTTCAAAAATATAACAGAAAAAAGAAGAAAACAACTTATCGAGTTTTGCAAGTTACATCAGAACGTCATTAATATTGTTCTTTGTGTTGGTCCATGGGACATGGAGATAGAATTCGAAGTTAAAAACTTTGATGAGTTCTACAACTTAATGAGTGAAATTAAAGAGAAGTTTGCGGACATAATCAAAAACTATGAATCTATTGTGTTCAAAGAAGAACCAAAACAATCATTCATGCCAGAGTGCTATGGACAGATCAAAAAGTTATAATTCACTCAATGCAATTTCAATCCTTTCAACAACTCTCTTCGCATTCTCTAATAATTCATTCAAGAGTTTCTCATTGACAGTTGTTTCTGTTCCATACTGAAATTCTTCCCTGAGTGATTTTGCATCTTTGGAAGTCATTTGCTCAGTTGTCCTGATAAAAGCAATATCTTTCAGATCAAGATTAATCTTTCCTTCTTCTATCAAATATTCAACAGCATTAATTGTACACTCATGATTTTTCGATTCATAACCAAGCTTGAAAAGAACGGCAAGTAAAGAATGATACATGGAATAATAAGATTGCGAAACTCCCCAATCACTAAAGCCACCTTTAATGTTATAGTCGGCTGCGCGAAGATTATGTTTTGCTTTATTGATGTGTTCTTCTGACAGTTTTTCATTTGGCTTAATTTTCTTCATTCTTGTTTCTCTTGCCAAGCACCAATCAAGTTTCTGCTTATGAATTGACATTTTTTATGACCTCCACAAATATTGATTCACCTTTAAGCACAATGCCTTCCTTCATCATGCCCAAAATAGCTTCTTTTCTTTGTTTCATTGCTCTTATTAAATCTTCCTGCTTCATAATCAATGGAACTACTGGTTTGGTTCTGACTTTAGATATTTCAAGACAAAAGTTATTCACTTTTTTGGTTTGATTGGTGATAAATAAAACGTCAACATCATTAAACTCTTTTCCTTTCAGAACAGAACCAAAAATAATAATCATTTTTACTTCTTTAAAATTAATTATTTCCTCAGCATAAATTCTTGCGTGTCCTTTTAAAATTCTTTTTTCTGCTAAAAGAAGAAGTTCACATAGTTTTGTGGTTTCAGGATTATCAAAATTCAGTTTATAATGAGAAGCATTACTTATCTCTTGTTTTATGATAATTTTATCTTCCTCAAGTCCCTTTAAAATTTTGAATGCACTACCTACACTAATTTTATTTAACTTAGAAAGTTGATTAATATTGTAGCCAAATTCGCCTATATTCTTTAATAGGAACTTGATTATCTTCGCTGTGTTTTTCGGTATCATTTTCAATATAAGTGAATAATCATTCAATAATTATGAATAATATATAAATGTTGCGTTTTTGAAAGAAATTGTCCTCCCTCAATACTTGTTCTTGAAGTAACGCTGACACTCAAAAGATAGAACGGAACTCCCCTCGTTGTACTAACTAAAAGAGCCTTTGGCTTGAAAGAACTCTTCCAGTCCTTCGGACAGTATGTCTCGGCTTCGCCTCGGATTGATTGGAACTTAAACACAACTCTGCGGACGCAGGTTTCCAGAACTCCGTTCCGCTTCGCTCCACTCGTAACTGAAAACGAAACTAACAGCAACTATACGGTTCAGAACGACCGCCTTCGGCTATTTTGCCAAGCAAAATTCGTTCCTCTCCCAAATCGCCTTCGGCGACTTCGTTAAATTCCGATGTTAAACTCAATCAAGAAAGAGGGCTAAAAAAAATAGAAGGGGACAGTTTTCTAAAAAGATTTATATATGTTTTAACTATACTAATTTTATGAAGAAATTTGATATCAATAAGGATAAATTAAATTATGAGTTTAATTATAATTCAGAAGAAACAAAAAAATTAAAAGAATTATTTTTTAAAATAAGACAAGATAAAACTCTTTCAACAAATAATTTAAGACGAGTTGCACTCTGGAAAATTGATAGAGTGTTAGATATCCCTAATGAATTACTTCAAAAATTGGATGAATTAGGAAAAACCATTAAAATAAGTATTTATGATGAAAAAGTAAAAAATATAATTAATGAGTTAATCATTTGTAGTGGGATTGGTCTTCCTATGGCAAGTGTAATTTTGAAATTTCTACGACCAGATATTTTTCCTATAATAGATATTAGAGCATATAGAGCTATTTTTGGTAAAAAAATATATTACGCTCAATATTCAGTTGATATTTATTATCAATATGCCAAGGAAATTTATTTGATACGAGATAAATTAAAATTACCTTTAGATAAAATCGATGAACAGCTTTATGAATTTGACAAAGTTCATAATGGTAAAATTTAGATAGAAAACTGTCCCTTTATTCTTGTTCTTGATGTGTCGCATTCGCTCTTTTGATAGAACGCCCTCTTTCTTGACTCTGCTACGCAGTTTTCCAGAACTCCGCTTCGCTCGTAACTGGAAAAGAGTTTAACAAGAATTAAAAGGTAAAATTAGTCTCCACTCCGTTCCAACTAATTTTCCCCAAATCACATCCCTTTTTTCTAGCTCTGAAGTTTCAAGGGGTGCCGAAACTTCGAGAGAAAAAACACCTAACCCCCAGCTAAAGACAATTGGGTTGCCTATAGTCTTAAGGGCACTCCATGTGACTTCTTTTAATTCTGATGTTATATACAATCGGGGAAAGGTGTAATAATCATATTTATATATAAAATGATATTCCCACATATAAAATGAATGAATATCTAAACCCAAAACCTAAATTTAAAGTATGGGATTCACTCCCTATAATCGGTTATGTAACTTACCATCTCAGAAATTTTGACCAAGATATTAGACCACAAGAAGGATATTCTATGTCAGCGAAAGCTAAGAATAATCTATTCTTAGCTTATCAAGTATTGTTAACTACTGCTTTAATTTGTGCACCTTCAGTAACATCTAATGCACAAACAATTGAGAGTCTATTAAATTAAACACCTTTCCCCGACTTCTTCGTCGCTTACGCTCCTTGACCACGCTGCGCTTCTCACTTCGTTCGAGGGTATTTAACAGCGATTAAGAGGAAATCTCGTTGCACTTCAATTTCCCAAATTCAAAATTGTGGTTTGCCTCAATTTTGAACTTCTCTTAATCGCAATGTTATGCTCAATTTTTGAAAATGCCTAAAAGGTGGAAGGGGGAAAGAAATAGAAGTTATAGTTTTTTATTGTCCTGATAGATAATTCGAGACTCCACTAAGATATTGCTTAATCTCTTCATCTGATGCAAATCCTGAAGGTCTAATTTCCATAAGAGTTGATCCTTCATATATAATAAATTCTATTCCATGCGTTGGTCCAATTGATACATTTACTTCAGTCCACAAATATTTGCTTGTTTCCTCAACTGATCCCAATCTATAGCCTTTCTCAAAAACTTTATTGAAATTAATATTGTAACCCATATCTTTTGCAACATTTGATAAAGCAGATTTTAATTGAGTTTCACTTACAGTTCTTCCCAAATCAACTTTTTTACGAGAAGATGCAATACCCTCAAATGCATTATTAATTCTACTTGAATCAACTTGTGAGACAGCTAACGCTCCTCCAGCAATACCTACCACAGTCAAAATTGATGCAAGTGTGCGTTTGTTCATTTTATATTAGGAGAATAACCCTTTATAAAAATATTTCTATTCTATGATAGAAAATAATAGGATTTTTTACTTCTATTGCCCCTTTATTCCTTTTCTTTATTGTGCTTCGCACTCGATAGAACGGCATTTTCAAAAACTCTTCGGACGAAGTTTGACCACACTTCGTATGGTCAAAGAGCATAACACGCCTTTAACGGAAAAATCGGTCGCTTACGCTAAAACGCCAAGCGTTTTCCCGATTTTTCCCAAATAAAATTTTTCAGCTCTATCGCAAATTTTTCCAACTCTCAAAATATGGATTGCCTTATTTTGGAGGGAAAAATTTACTCACGAGGAAAAATTTTACTTCGTTAAAGGCGAATGTTATACGCAATTAAATTTTCACTAATCTAAATCTCATTCTTCTTTTAGAAAAAGAAGCAAAAGAGGGGGTTCCTTTAATAAAAATCTACCTATCTCAATCTTATAGGGAAAATTAATTAATCTTTAAACAAATCTTTTTCATCAACATCTCTCTTTAAACCAAACTTCAAATGAAGACGGTTAATAACATAATAGCAATTTTCAACAATCCATTCATTTGACTTATATTTGGTCGCTATCTTTTTTACAACGTCAATACTTTTTTTTGAGCCTACAACTGCCAAACCTTCAACTACCCTTCTTAAATCATTTTGTTCAAGTGAAGGATTATCTTCTATAAATTTAAGGTACCAATCTTCATCTTTTTCAGATGCTAATTGATTCATTGCACGGAAAGTCCTTTCAATTCGAACAATCTTTTTCTTCTTTCCTTGATCTATCGCAATTTCTTTAAGTAAGGTAAGGGCATTTTCATCATTTATTTTTTCTAAGGCTTCTACACAATTACTTTCAAAGTATCCACTTGTATCATCCATCTGTCTGATAGAATTTAATATTCTTTTAATTAAATCTACTGCATAATCAACCTCAAATTCTGGTGCTAATTCCGCCAAGTCAGAAAAACAATATTTATCAATCTGTCTTATATCTACTGAAAAAGTCTTTTCAATAATCTTTTTTGCTTCATCCATCATATTTAAACTAATATAAGTTCTTGCGATATTTAGATGAAATCTATCAACATTTGAATTTCGTTCTTCGAACTTTTTTAGTACAGGCAAGAATTCTAGTAGTTTATATTTCCTAATCTGATAAAAAAGAGTGTCAGTAACAACTCGTTTTGGAAAGTTTCCATTTTCTAAAAGTTCAAGTATAATGCCTTTGTCTCCCAATATTTCAAGTATTTCATGTTGGACTCTTCCATCTTCATCATTAATATTATCTAACAATACCTCTCGTATCTCAGAGATATCAAATCGAGCTAATCCTCTTATAGCATTTCTTCTAATCACTGAATTTTCATCTTTTAGTAACTTTTTAAAATATGAAAGAGGAGCTATTTGAGTTGATCTACTTAAAGCCCCAGAACATCCTTCTCTTATTGACTTATCAAGACTTTTATTTGTTGAATTCTCAATAAGCTGTTTAGTAACATTTTCTGAATGATAGCTTGCAAGAAGGTCTTCATTATACATAGTGAAGGACTGTCTTTGAAAATTCATATTTCCAAAAAGACTGATTAATTCTGGAACTCTTTCGTCATTTCCAATTCTCATAAGAACTTCTGTTAAACTATGCATTTTATGGGATTTGTCTTCTTTATTAGAATAAAAATCAAATAAAGCATTTTCTGCATTTTTAGTTAATCTTTTTTCATCGATAAGTTTTAGGAATGCACGTTCACAACTTTGATTAGTAAACATGTCGGGTTTCTGTTTCCAAATCTCAACCATTATCAATTGCTCTTTTTCACCAAAATTAGACAGTGCTTGAACAATACTAGACTGTGTTCCCCCATAAGGAAAACAACCAACATCCCAATCAATTAAGTCCATAATAATCTTTCTTGCTTTTTCTGATTTAGATTTAGCTACTTCTTCTAATGCAAATTTTTTAACTTCAACATATTTATTTTTCCCCAAAATACTATAATATATTTCTTGAGTTAATTCATAATTAAATTTAGACAAAAGATCAATAGCATTCATTCGAATTGGTTTAAGTTTAGAATAACAGTCTTGTTCAAGTTTGGAAAGAATATCTTTAACTATATCTTTATGTACAAATTTTGATTCAATAACACAATATACTGCAAGATTAAAATTTTCAGAAATAACTTCTTTAGTTATATTTGTTGAATCATCAATAAATAAATTCATGCCAACAATAATATAATCCATAGAGGGATTTTTAAGAAAATCTACAAGTTTAATATCACCATTAGAATGTCTTTCTGCTAATTCCATAGATGCGAAATAGTTTAAAAAAGCTCTATGCCAGAAAGATAAATATTTACCACCATAACTAATAATGCCTGTCAAAGTTAAATCTTTAATTATTTCATCTTTGATTACGCCTGAAGGAATATCTCTTTTAGATTCTAGTTCATTAATAAGATCAATTAATATTTTGTCAAGTTCAGTCTTAGATAAGCTTAAACCACTATCAGAATTTTCAATTATTCTAAAAGCAATCTTTTTTAGAAAAATCTCTTTAATATCCCAACTTAAATTAATTGCAGATTTCTTCTCTTTTTGAATCTCCCACTTTTTTATAAATCTTACAACCTTTTGTATTATTTTCATTCGTGTTTTAGGAATCTGTTGATCCGTTTTATATATAAGAATCATAAGAGTTAGTATAAGCATGTTCTGAGCTTCAGTAAATAGATAATTGTTATCAAGCTTTGATAAAAAATCATATTTCAAACTACTAAGATATTCTTCAAGTACATTTTCGATTTCTTCTCTTCCTAAGGGTACTAGTTCAAATTCCGTAAATGAATTCATATTGGGCGTTGTTTGAGGTCTAGTTGTGATAAGAAATTGGTTACTAGAATCTTTTGAAAGTTCGATTATTTCTTTTTTTAATTCTTTAAAATATGATTCATCAACTTCGTCTATTCCATCTAATAAGAAAATCATTTTTTGTTTTTGTAATTGTTGTGCTAATTCTTCCTCAGAAAGAATCAGCCCTCCTTTTTCAAAAGAATTGATAATTATTTTTTTTAGACTAGAATGAATACCGAATTGTTTTAACGGAATAAAAACGGGAATTTCCGTATCAATTAAATCTAAACACTTACAACTCTTTTCATATGCAATAAATTTCAAGAAAGTAGTCTTCCCAGTTCCTGAATTACCTACATAAACAAATTTTGAAAGGTTATTAAATTTCGTACTAAGATCTTGAAAAGAATAAACATTATTATCCTTAAATAAAGGAGATTCTGATTTATCAAAAAGTTTAAATCTATGTAATTTTATAGGAGAGTATTTCTCAATTTCTATATCTAACTGACTATTAAATCCTTCAGGAATTTGCCAATTAACAAAGGTCTTATTAACATACTCTAAGTATTTATGAAAATCAGAAAGTACAACTTGTTTTTTTTCTTTAATTCATCAATTATTTCCTTTGAACTCTTATTTAGACTTTCATTTAAATCAATATCTTTTAAAATTTCTAATGTTGTTTTCGTTTTTTGTACGTCTCGTGAGATTATTTTTTTAAGAGTATCTAACCTTAAATCTAAGTTTTCAACAGAGTCAGCTTCAAAAATTAATTCATTAACATTAAATACTTTAAGTTTTGATCCATTTGTAATAACTAATGTGTTTACTCCTACAGCATTAGCATAAGATTGTAACTGTCCTAGATGATTATCTATTTTTTCAGTAGGAGATTTGGTATCTAATAAAAATTTTGGAGAATTTACATTACCATCAATACAGATTATAAAATCAGGTTTTTCAGAAAGTTCTTTACTAGCACTTTCATATTTTGTAACGCCCTTGAACAAATCTTTTGCAGGATATCTTTCTTCAGGCAATAACTCTTCAACGTCATATCCTAAAAATTCAGTAAACAAAGGTATTACGAAGTGATCTGTAACTGCAGATTCATTTCTATATGTTTTTCCATTAAATTTATAAAATAGTTTACCCATATTATTAAAGATTATATAGTAAATTATATTATTTTTTAATT